>ERZ779852.2397-NODE-2397-length-15340-cov-9.454890_pt1 | contig 15340 bp, 11 predicted proteins | sample MGYA00511559_ERZ779852 | MGnify/ENA primary metagenome ERZ779852 (study PRJEB29588, sample SAMEA2157977) | human gut metagenome | biome: human gut; feature: human-associated habitat; material: faeces | place: Denmark | collected 2008/2010 ...
AAATGGGAGGGCTTACGCGCGGGGGATAATTGCGTTTCGACTTTGACTTTAGGCAGTCATGCAGGGCATAGAGTCGTAGTGTGAAGTACTTCTCATCCCTAAATCCATACGCATTTCTTTTCATTACCTTGATTTTATTGTTTATTCCTTCTACCTTAGCGGTAGATATGTGGCAGTCATACCATGCAAGTATGCCTCTCCTGTATGCCAGTAGCGTCATTGCCATCTTCTTCAATTGAGGTATCTTGCTGTTCTTTGCCTGTTCTACCCAATCCTGAAGCACCATATCTGCATCCGATTTGTCTACTTGATTCCATATTTCCCTCAGTTGTTCCTTTAGGTAGTAAGCTTTGGAGAGAGGTTCGTTCATTGCAAGTGCATTGTCAAGTCTGGTTTTATGCTGCTTGTCAAAGATGTCCTTTCCGCTACCTAAGAGCAGGTATCTTGTACCTTTGAGCACCTTGCGCTTGTTGACATCTTTCTCCATGGCGTACACCTTTCTTCTTATGTCGTCCAGGTGCTCATTCATCAGCTTTACGACATGGAAATGGTCGAAAACATGTACGGCATCTGGGCAGTTCTTAATGACAGAGGCGATGAAAGCTGATGACAAATCCGTAGCGACATGTTCAATCTTCACCTTATGTCGCCTTACTCTCTTCCAAAATTTCTCAAGCGCATCGACTCCCTTGCCTTCACCAACATAGATAATTCTTCCCGAATCAAGATCTACGACAATGGTCTTGTATATATGACCTTTTTTTACAGCAAACTCATCAATGCCGATGTTCCTCACCCTTTTCAGAGATGGTGGACTATAGTGTCGCTGGAGATAGATGGAATGTATTTCCTTTACTGTATCCCATGACACATTCAAATGATTTGCTACGTCCTGCAATGTCATTCCACGAAGAAGGTCTACAACATACTTGGCAAAGCGGTGTGTATATGAGCGACTGCCTGTTGCAAACGGAATATCCTCCTGCTGATCATAGTCACATTTCTCATTGTTGCATTTGTAGCGTTGCACCTTCATACGGATTACGACTTTCTTGCCTCCTATGGGAAGACCTACAAAGTTGCGGAAACGATACCCATTCTTGACCAAATGACGTTTCCCACACTTCGGACAAACAGACAATCGTTTCTTGCTTTGGACATGTAGAATAATAGTATTACCTTTGTACTGCTCTCTTGTACATTCAAGGCTGCAAAGCCCCCAAGCGTAATATAGAAAACTGCTGTTCATCGTTATATATTTGTTAGTGGTTATTCAAATATACAACAAGTTCAGCGGTTTTCTTTTTTGACTATATATTTTTGCGTTCATCACTCGAAATGCCGGATGAACCTAAAAAATCCACATAGAGCTTCATCTTCCTGACGAAATTATTATCACTGAAGAATTTTGCACAGAAGTCATTGAGGATATTAGCATTGTTGCCTTCTAATGGATTGGCTGTAGTGAATCCGCTATGTTTGACATTTACAAATACTGTGTAATCAGTGTTATATTGCGATTTAAGGATCTCAATTCCCCGGAGGTCTGCCAGTTTAGCATAGATATTGCCGACTATGGATATTATCGTCTCCCCAGTGTCATCGAGAGTCTCAATCACATCAATATAGTCATTCTTATATTTCTGAATTTTCTGTGCATCCCTGATTTTTTGTAAAATGGCTTGCTCCTGAATAGATGCATACTTTCTAAGAAATTCATTAGTCTCCGCTATTCGGTTGTTGACATTTTGCTCAAATCGTTGAACGTCCCTATCCTTAGAAGTCTTATAGAAATATGTGATCTCGTTACGGAATGGATTGGTATCGGTTCTGCACCGTCCCGCTATCTGCGGAAGGTCGATGGATATATCCAGCCCCATGCTTTCCAAGCCGGGATCAGCGAATACATAGGTGGAGGCGCAGTCAGAATAGAAGTCCGCCCCTTCGAATGAAGCCTTCGTAATGAAAGTGAATGGCTTATTCTGGGTCTTGTAATTCAGTTCGTCATTCTCATGGCCTACCTCAAATCCGACCTCTCTTAGTTTATTATCGTTATCCTCCGCACATATTACAATGGCATCATCAGGGGTCAATCCAAATTCCTTGATAATCTTTATTATATCAGACACATTGTTAAGGAAGAAGAGTGCCTCTGTAGAATACTTGGTCTCTCCGTCTATTATGGTTGTTTTAAAGTATTTATCGGTGATATATCTGCGAATGACCTGCCGACACGCATCTATTGTAGAGCGCATGGTCTGGCGATCCAATCTTATCTGACGTGTTTTCTTAGGTGGCCAGACAAGTGTGATTATTGGGACGTTACGAAATTCCTCCGTCTCTTCAAGATATATATCCTTGATGGGAGTGGCACTAACGAATACTACATCATTGCTCAAACGCTCCAAATTTCTTATCATTTCCAGTTCTACTTGCCCTTTTAATTTGGCATCCGTAAAGATGCACGGAAATTCATCAATGATAATAGTGAAGGACTCAAGTACTCCCCATTGCGCCAGACAATCCAAAACAATCTTAAGCGAATCATAAGTTACGAGAACTTTTGGAATAAAACCTTGTTGTTGAGAGGACAGATAAGTGTTCAACTGATTTATGCTTTTCTTGATATCCACGCTCTTGCTCCGGTCAAAATAGAACAAAGGTCTCGCTCTTCCCGGCTGTTTCATCTTGCAATTTATAAGCTCTCTGCGTGGACTGGCCAGAATTACCGGCTTATCATTTCTCAGATATGCTTCAGTACATCCGCATCCACAAATACTCTTGTTCAAAATAACCTTACCTCGTGGTAAGCTGCTGTCAAATTCTTTCCAATCAGACAAACGATTAACATTTGTCGGTACATTTAGGTATTCTCCTGTCATATTATACTTTTTAATTAAATCCATATCAATCAGGAATTAACCTCGTTGATATTCATCTATAAGGATTAGCCCTCTTGAAATGCAACCTTTTTCTCACATTTTTCATACACTTCCCTTAAGAGGATAAAAAAAAGTTGCGTTGCATGAAAAAAGGTTGCATAGGGATTAGATTATTTTTTTATCGGATTGATGGCGAAGCCATCGGTATATTGAAGATGGTTGAGACAAGCTCAACCACTATCCGCTTTGAGGATTGACTGAAAGAAGATGTCCTCATAACCCCGTAGGGGAGCCTGAGCGATAGCGAATGGCTTGGTATCTGAATGATTCCCGTCGCTTCGCTCCGAATCCGATAGTGATAGATATAATCTTTTTCAATAGATTTGAGCGTAGCGAAAACGAGAGCAGGGCGATTCAGCCCTGCTTCTCTCTATCTTATTACATTACAGATACATATCATAAAATCCTTCTGAAAAGCAAATCTTAACATCCTTGTCTCCTGTCATCTTCTGAAACTCCTTGCTAATATTGTCAATCACAGAAGAATAGGGCTTATTTGTGTTAAACCTATCATCGAGGTATGGTGTCAGCAAAATATTACCTTCCTGTTCGAAATACTCTAAGAGGTCTGAACAGAAGAAGTTTCGCCATGATAATGCTTGCCTATCCTTCATACTATTGACTACAAGGCAATATCGGTCTGGTTCATCGCAATCTTTTGGTATTAAAACATATACAATTCCGTCATTCTCAAACATATTGTCTATGTCGCTATCAGAATCAAAGGCATATTTTACATCGGGTTCTACCATGCAATCATCGCCAAAGTTTATGAATTCGGCTTTCATCGCTTTGCCAATCTTATGAATCGGCACCAGTTTCTCAAGCCATTCATTCATCTTCTTCTCAAACTTCTCTACCCACGCTTCTTCAACAAGGTCAAGCCAAGGTACATCTTTCAAATATTTCAAATTTCTTTTTGTCATACACAAGTAAGGACATAGTGGGTGTTGCAATCCCCATTATATGAAAAAAGAAGTCGGTTGTAATCTCCGACTCCCTTTAATTAACAAAACGCCAAGCCGCTTTTGGGTGGTCTGTCGCTCCAGTCCCTATATGGCTCGTCTGGTCCATATATTGTTTTCCAACTTTGTTCTGACAGATAATAATTGCTATGATGGTCTTTCTCCATTACTACCTCATGTGCAGCCGTCTTAAAATCGATATATCGTTGGTCAGAAGCATCACACCAAGCCATATTGCCGGGCGTAGTGTCGAGATAGTTATGGTTTTTATAGAGTACCTTCGGGTTAGCAAAATCTGCCTTGTTGCCTTCGATCATGCCGAAGTCCTCCATAATATCAACTACATCAAATCTATCATAATCAGTTTTTCGCCACCTTGGAATGTATATACTCAACCTGACACGAGCATTGTCAGTATGGTATGTCCAATCCAAGTCCGAGTCATAAAAAGAGTCCTCCAGAAAAACGGCCTTACCATATTGCGTGATTTGGCCATTCTTGTTGACTTCAATCTTGTTTCGCTTATATCTATCCATCAGTGCTTTTTTCTTCGCTGCCGCGTCTTTTATAGCGGACGCAGCGATGGAATCCGCTATTATTTTCTGTCTTTCCTGAAGATACTCCGGTGTTGCCTCTCGCCATTCCAGATTACTGATTCTGGAGTTTCTCATATCACCGTCCTTATGATGCACGAGATATTGCTTACCATCCTTTATTGTACCTCGATAGCAAGAGAGTACCATTTCATCGATATAGTACTTATCCTTTCCACTCAACATGAAATATCTGTCTTCTGCCGGATCAAGATATTGGTAAAGGATTTGTGTCTTGAACTCTTGTGAATATTGGTCATAATAGTCTCTTTCACCATGAAGCCCGTCGTTGCTGATAAGATAACCGGACGCATAATGTTTTCTCATAAATGCTCTGCTGTAGTTCATAGTCGCTCAGAATGTTATATTTACTTCAAGCCCCGCACTGGTTTCTTCAATAGTAATGTTCTTGTAGCGGTTTGCCTTATAGAATCGAGTGTTCTTCTTATGGCACTCGATCACATCATCAATGGAGAAACTAACCTCCATAGGGTAATCGGGTCCAAAGCCCATTGTCCACCATACAGTGTTTTCAGCTGTAAATCCGCTATGTTCGCCGGTGAAGCAACGATACATTTCCCTCGACATCCATCCTGGGTTTGGCGTCCAGCCCGGCTGTCTGGATAATTTTCTGTTGTGCCATAATATCCGAATTTAAAGCTGATAGCATCAGCATAAAAACAATTGCAATCTTCTTCATATAAGTCATTGTTGATAATCTGTCTGAATCGTGATTGATAATCTGCCGCAAAGATAGATTTTCCGGACGGTTTCTCAAATATCAGAATTCCCGTTAAACCTCCCATTTTCAAAGAAAAAGCTTGCGTCGGCGGGGTTGCCGTGCTAAACAGCGGCGCTGTGCCAAATTTCGATTTTTGACACAGCGCCGGTGTATGTACGGTTATTATCCTAAAGCGTCAGTCGACGGGGGTGATGGAGATGGCGAAGCCTCCGCCACGGGTCATGTGGATATTTGTGGTCGAATCGCTGTTGACGGTGATGTCAGTGATGGTGTAGGCTTCGGGATTGTCGAAGCAGTCGGCATCGGGCGCGTCGGCATAGATGGTGGCTTTATACTCCTTGCCGGGAGTGAGGAAATCGTATCTGAGAGTGTAATCGCGGGCATCACCGTTGGTTACACCACCTACAAACCATGCGTCGCTCTTTTTATCCTGACGTGCTACGACGATATATTCGCCCGGCTCGGCATCGAGATAAACGCTCTTTTTCCAATCGACAGGCACATCTTTGATGAACTGGAATGCATCCATATGGTCCTGATAGTGCTCAGGCATATCGGCGGCCATCTGCAGGGGAGAGTACATGGTAACGTAAAGCGCGAGCTGATTTGCGATAGTGGCTTTTTTCTTAGAGGTATTGCCTGAGGCGAATGTCGAGAGATCCATGCGGAATATACCGGGTGTGAAATCCATCGGACCGCCTTTGAGACGGGTAAAGGGAAGGATAGTGACATGCTGCGGACTCATATCCTGAAATTCCTGACCCATAGCGCTTTCATTGCCGACAAGGTTAGGATATGTGCGGCAGAGGCCGGTTGGGCGCACAGCTTCGTGAGCGTTGACCATAATGTGTTTTGCGGCAGCCTTTTTGACTGCATTGAGATAGTGGCGCACCTGCTTCTGGCTGTAATGATGCTCCCCTTTGGGAATTATGTTGCCTACATATCCGCTCTTGACTGCATCGTAGCCGTATTGGTTCATGAGGTCGTAGGCCTTATCCATATGGCGGTCGTAATTGTCGACAGCCGACGAAGTTTCGTGGTGCATCATCAGCTTGATCCCCTTGTCGTGGGCATATTGGTTGAGGGCTGCTATGTCAAAGTCGGGATAAGGTGTCACGAAGTCGAACACGAAGTCTTTCTCTTTGCCGAACCAGTCTTCCCAGCCGATGTTCCACCCTTCGATGAGCAGCTGGTCGAAACCGTTGGCGGCGGCGAAGTCGATGTAACGGCGCACGTTATCATTGTTGGCGCCGTGGCGTCCGTTAGGTTTGGACTTGGAGTAATCGAATGTGGCGAGGTCGAAATTTTCGGCGTCGGTGTAGTTCCATGAGCTTGCGCCGGTGATCATCTCCCACCACACGCCCATATATTTTGTTGGGTGGATCCACGAAACGTCGTCGAGAGCGCAGGGATCGTTGAGGTTGAGGATGAGATTTGAGGCAAGGATATCGGTGGCTTTCTCGCCTACGGTAACAGTGCGCCAGGGTGTTTTAAACGGCGTGTCGAAAGTGGCCATCGTGCCGTCGGGGCCCGGTGTCAGCTGCGCCTCGAAAGTCAGGGTCGAATCGTTGAGATTGAGGTGCATAGCGGGAAAATCGACCAGAGCGGCCTCATGAAGGTTGAGATAGAGACCATCGTCGGTCTTGAGCATCAGAGCTGTCTGCACGCCTGTGGGCGAAAACCGCGTCGACGACACGTTAGGCATGAAAGGATCGTCGGCATGGCTGCGGATCTCACTGAGACGCGAACGAGTGTATTCATATTCCTGTGTGTCGTAGTCGCCGGGAATCCACCATGCCGTATGGTCGCCGGCCATGGCAAACTGAGTTTTTTCGGCGGTTACCGTAAATTGTTTCGTGGACTGCTCGGGGAAGATATAGCGGAAGCCGAATCCGTCGTCGTAGACGCGGAATTCGATATCCATCTTTATGTCGCCGCGGCTGAGGTTTACGACCATCTGACGGTAGTCATTGACAATGGAATCGTTCTCGCCCCAGACCGGAGTCCATGTCTCATTGAAACTTGAGCGGTTCACCCCGTCGATATGGAAACCCTCGGTGAGCGGTTCGGCATCGCGGAGGTCGAATCCCATGAGCGACGTAGCCACTACAGTGCGGCCTTCATAGGTTGCCGAATAGGTCGGCTGCCCCTCGGGAGTCAGCGTGAAGGTGATTTCAACATTTCCGTCGGGCGACGAAACAATTTGCGTACGGTCGGCCGAACATGCGGTCAACAGAGGGATGGCTAATGTGAGCAATCCCTTGAGAAGGTTTTGTGATTTAGTTTTCATAATGGCATTATACGGATAGTCTGGCGTGAATTAATAGTGTCGGTGGCATTGCCTTCGGTAACGCATGCAACCGGAGCCGTCAGCTGAAAAAGATTCATTATCTCGCTGAGATTCTCACCTTTGAGAATGAATCGGAAAGTGCGCCCTGTAAGGATCGGATCAATTTCAAAGTCAACGTTATATATCTGCTCAAGGCGACGGCATATGGCATGTATAGGCTCGTCCTCGAAAATCAGCACCCCGTTGCGCCAGGCGCAATAGCGGTCGAGATCAACACCCTTTGAAACCGTCGGCCGTCCGCCGGTTATCGCGAAATGCTCGCCCGGCAGCAGCGACACCTGCTTGCCTTTGTCGGCCACATTGACCTTTCCTTCGGCCAGAGTGACCGAAGCATCGCTGTCGTAGGCATTGACATTGAATTCGGTGCCTGTGGCAGTTACCGAGATATAGGGGGTATGGACAATAAACGGATGATCCGTATCGGCACAGACGTCGAAGTAGGCTTCGCCACGGAGATTCACATCGCGGTTGTCGCCGGTCATTGTCCGGGAATATTCCAGAGAACTGTTGGCGTTGATCCACACCACAGTGCCGTCGGGAAGCGATGCCTTGCTTGTGCAGCCATAATCGGTCGACAATGTGACGTCGGTATCGCGGGGATTGCCGGTTCTGACAAGTGAATACACCGTCACGGCGAGCAACGGGAGAATCGCCACAGCCGCTATTCTTGACCAGAAAACAAACAGCTTTCTTACGAGAGCCGATCCGCGCGGTTTGATACCGGCTTTCGCCATAACTCTACGTTCGGCTTTTTCCGTATCGCTGTCGGTGACATCAAACGAGGGGAGCAACGCCTCCCAGAGGTCTTGCTGCTCAAAGAATGTGCGCTTGTTGTCGGGCGACTGCTCAATCCATTTCCGGAGCCGTTCAATCTCATCAGGGGCCGCATTACCTCCGAAATAGCGGGCAATGATGAGATCAATATCCTTGTTATCGTTATCAATGTGATTCATGTCGGTATATTATAGGAGATTACGGGCACATAAAAATATAAATATCAGGCTCTTGTAGATCTGCAGATTTTGTTGGAGATATTTGATAGCCTTGCTGATGCGTGATTCAACAGTTCTGACAGATATATTAAGACGTTGTGCGATCTCGGAATATTTCAGTTTCTCCTGACGGCTCAGCATCAGGGTCTCACGCACTTCGGGGTCAAGTTTAGCCAGAGCCGTTTCATATGCGTCAGACAGTTCGTAGAAAAACATATGCTCGTCGGGCGACAGCGAGAGAATCTGCTCATGGTTCATATCCTCATAAAGCATTTTCACTTTCCGGTGACGCAGCTCATTGAGTGCGAGGTTCTGAACGAGTGAGATCAGATATGAGCGGATCGAGGTGTCGGTCTCCAGTTTCTTACGGTTGATCCAGACCCTGATAAAAGCTTTCTGAACAATATCCTCACAAGTGCTTTTGTCGGGGATAAAACGCTCCGTGAATCTTACGAGGTTAGCATAATACTGACGAAAAATTTTCACAAAGGCCTCGTGGCTGTCAAATTTGAGGGCAGCCACCAACAGCGCATCGTTTTTAAATTCTTCGCTTGCCATGGTAAGGATTTTTTTGCAAAAGTATGTTATATGGCGCTAACATACAAGGCGTTTTAACAAAAAATTCTTTAATGAAATTTTTTGTGTTTTTTCGATGTGGGTTTTCGGGGGTCAGGTGTTATCTAAATGAACGGTTATAAATAAGCGTCGGCAGACCTTAAATATATACCTCAACATATACCTCGAAAAAATTAACCTCGATTAATACCAATCATTATTTTAAATATGGAAAATGTAATACCTATCAATTGCCGCCACCGGCTGGGCATGGCGTTAAGACCTCTTTTGGTCTTGCTGATGCTGTGCATCGGAGCTTCAGGCTATGCGGCCGACAACAAGGTGACCCTTGATGTCAGTAACGTAACTCTTGAAAGCGTTCTACGCTCGATTGAGAAACAGACCGACTACCGATTCTTCTACAGCAAGGAAACGGTAAACGTAAAAGTCCGTGTAAATGTCAAAGTCCAGAACGAGCCTGTCGCCACCGTGCTCGACAAGGTTTTGCCCTCTCACGGCATAAGCTATGTGATCAACAATGAGCGGATAGCCTTGAAACAGGCCTCGGCACCATCGGTCTCCACCCCATCAAAGAATAAACAACAGGTTTCCAAAGGTAAAAGAATAACAGTGTCAGGCACAGTGACCGACAAAAAGGGGGAGCCGCTGATCGGAGCGACAATAAAAGTAGAGGGAGAAGCCTCAGGAATGGCTACCGACATCGACGGCCGATATGAGCTCAGCGTGCCCGAAGGCGCCCGTCTGGAGTTCTCTTATATCGGCTATCAGACCGAGAAAAAGAAAGTCAGCGATGGGGGCACGCTTGATATCGTGCTTGCAGAAGACACCCGGATGCTCGACGAGGTGGTGGTGATCGGCTACGGCACCATCGACAAGAAAGAGCTGACATCGGCCGTTTCACATGTCAGCGCGAAAGATTTTCAGTCGGTCGCGGCCACCGACGTGTCGATGCTCATTCAGGGCAAGGTGCCCGGTCTGTCGGTTGTCAACACCGCCGCTGCCGACCCTAACTCTGCCGCCAGCCTGCAGATACGCGGCGTGTCGTCGCGCGAGGCCGGTGTCAGCCCGCTGATTGTGCTCGACGGCGTTCCGGGAGCGAGTCTTACCAACATCAACCCAAACGACATCGCATCGTTTGACGTGCTGAAAGACGGTGCTGCTTCGGCCATCTACGGTACCCGCGGCTCGAACGGTGTAATTGTGATCACCACCAAGAAAGGAGCCCGCGACGGCCAGACCCACACCACCTATTCGGCAACCCTGTCGTGGGATAAAGCCAACCGCGATCTCGACATGATGGATGCCGAAGATTATCGCGCGATGCGTCTCCCCTCGGGCGACGCTGCCGTTGACCTTGGCGCGAGCGAAGATCTCTTCGACATGGTTCAGCAGGTGGCATTCAAGCAGCAGCACACCATTACGGTCAGCGGAGGAAACGCCAATTCAAACTATCGCGTGACAGCCGACTACCGCAACGCCGACGGCATCGAGAAGCGCGGCAACCGCGAGGAGTATGGTGCCCGCGCCACAGTCAACCACACCACAAAAGGTGGCCTGTTTTCTATCAACCTCAATGTGGCTCCGCGTGTGGTTTACCGCAATCTTGCCGACAACGACGTGTTTCGCCGCGCGGTAGAGGCAAACCCTACCACACCGGTATGGAATCCCGACGTGCCGGGGCGCTACTATGATTTTACCGACGTGAACGGTTTCGTAAACCCTCTTGAGTCGATGAATCTGGTGAGAAACAAAAGCCAGGAGAAAATAATCGACTGGGACGCCACTCTGAAACTCAACCTGCTGCCGCTTTTCATGCCGAATGCGAAACACAGCCAGACACTCAATACCCAGGTTACATTCGCCGACCATCAGTATAACAACGACGTGAACTATTTCGAGCCGTCGACGATGAACCAGCATATCCGCAACGATCTGAAAGGCTATGCGTCGCGCACGGCCAACAACGCCCGTAACCTTAGCCTTGAATGGCTCGGCAACTACAGCATCAGCCTCAACAACCACAATATCCGCGCAATGGTGGGTTACTCTTACCAGTATTGGCAGAATTCAGGCTTCAGCGCCGAAAACAAAGATTTCGCCAACGACGGTGTGGGAGCCGACAACCTCGGCTCGGGAGCCTGGATGAAAGAGGAAGGTGAAGTGGGAATGAGCAGCTACAAGAACGACAACAAGCTGATAGCTTTTTTCGGACGAATCAGCTATGACTACGACGGGCGCTATCTGCTGACGGCGTCGCTGCGCCACGAGGGTTCATCGAGATTCGGTAAGAACCACAAGTGGGGTAACTTTCCGGCAGTATCGGCCGGATGGCGAATCTCTAACGAGAAATTCATGGAGGGCACTTCATCGTGGCTCAACGACCTGAAAATCCGCGCCGACTTCGGTGTGACCGGTAACCAGGAATTCGGCAGCTACCTTTCGCTCGACACCATGGGTCCGTTCGGCTACAGCTATTACGGCGGCAAATGGTTTAAGGTGTGGGGTCCGGGCAAGAATGTCAACTCCGACCTTCACTGGGAGCAGGGCAAGAACTGGAACGTGGGTCTTGACTTCTCGCTGTTCAACAACCGCCTCTACGGTTCGTTCAACTACTTCCACCGCCGCCAGCAGGATCTGCTTGGCAACTACCGTGTGCCGATGCCCCCCTATCTGTTCACCCACACCTATGTTAATGTGGGCACGATGGAAAACCAGGGCTTCGAGTTCGACATCACATTCAATGCCGTGCAGACCCGCGACTTCACCTACACGATGAATTTCATCGGCTCCACGCAGTCAAACAAATTTGTCGATTTCAGCAACTCGGAGTTTGTGGGCAACGACTACTATGATGTGGCCTACACCGAGATTCCTTATCCCAACATTCCTCTGCAGCGCATCGAGAAAGGGCGCTCGATCGGCGGATTCTACATGTTCAAATATGCAGGTATCTCAACCGACGGCGAATGGCTGATCTACGACAAAGACGGCGACATCATCAAGGGTATTCAGGGGAGCGAGGCCGACCGCCGTTATGTAGGCAACGGCCTGCCGAAATTCACCCTCTCTACCGGCCACAACTTCCGCTATAAGAATTTCGACCTCTCGCTCTTCTTCCGCGGCGCCTTCGGCTTCCATCTGTTCAACATCCACGATTTCTATTACGGCACACGCAACTTCACCGGCAACGTGCTCCGCAAGGCATACACCAAGAACGAGCTGATTTCAGCCGACCAGAACCCCATAGTCAGCGACTATTTTCTGGAGCGAGGCGATTATTTCAAACTCGACCAGATCACGCTCGGCTACACCCTGCCTCTGCCGAAAGTAAGATTCATGGATTCGTTCCGCGTCTACGGAACAGTGCGCAACGTGTTCACCATCACCAAATACAGCGGCATGGATCCGTCGAACTTCAACATCAACGGTCTGACCCCCGGTGCACACAGCGGCCGCGGCTATTATCCCACCACCCGCCAGTTCATAGTTGGCGTACAGCTTGATTTCTAATCAGTATTAAACCAGACATTCACAATGAAAGCATTAAAATACATAACCTGCGTGGCACTGGCCTCACTGTCGCTGTCGGCATGTACCGATCTCGACGAGACCGTCTACAGCGAGGTAAGTTCCAACAACTATTTCAATACCAGGGATGATGTTGTGGCGATGGCCTTCCGCTCGTTCGAGCACGGCTACTGGACCATCGTTCCGCGCTTCAGAATGAACGAACTCTCGGCCGACCAGCTGATTATTCCGCGCCGCGACGGCAGCTGGGACGACGGCGGCGTGTGGCGCCAGTTCCACTATCACACCTGGACCCCCGACATCTCGCGCCATGTGCACGACGAATGGGACTCGCAGTTTGCCGGCATCGCCCAGTGCAACTTCGCCATCGACCGCTTCAACGAGCTCGACCCCGAAAAGTTCGGCTTTAGCGAGGAAGAGTGGAACTCACTGAGAATGCAGAACAGAGTTTTGCGCTGCTGGTATTATCTGCGTCTGCTTGACGCATTCCGCAACGTGCCCTTCTGCGTGAGCTACGACGACCCGTCGAAAAACACCCTCTATCAGGTGCCTCCCGAGCAGATCTTCAATTTCATCGAAAGCGAGCTTAAGGAGGCCATCCCTAACCTCTACAAGAAAGAGAGCCTCGGCAGCGGGTCGCAATATGCCAACATGTGGACTCAGGCCGGCGCAGCCTCGCTGCTGGTGCGTCTTTATCTGAATGCGAAAGAATATATCGGGGTTGACCGTCTGGCCGACTGCGAGAAGATTGCCCAGGATATCGTTGACGGCGTTTACGGCGCCTATAAGGTGGCCGACCGCTGGGATGCCCCCTTCGACTCTGACAACGACCAGTGCGACGAGCTGATATTCTTCTTCTCGGGTTCGTGCAACTACACAAGCTGGCATTACCACCAGCTCTACAACTGGGGCGTGCCTTCTTACTCGGAGCAGTTCTTCGACGACGCCAAAGTGAAACATGGCGGCCACAACGGCGAGTTTGTATGCTCTCCGAGCTATGACCCCACCGGCAAGCCCTACAACTTCGAGCTGGGCATGACCATCCAGAAATTCAAGAAATATCCCGGCGACGTGCGTCTGGAGAAATACAAGAACCTCGGTGGCGGCAAACGCCAGGGAATGTTCCTCTTCGGTTATCTCGAATATATGCAGAACGGCATTCCCCGCAAGCTCAAAGCTCCTGAAATGCCTTACGAGCTTTGTATCCGCGATGCCGTGGGCCAGTTCCACTTCTTGAAAGAAGGCAAATGGCTCGACTCGCCTGAAAGCGACATGACTACCGGCGACTATAACTCGGGATATTACACGGTGAAATACCCGATGTACAGCAACAACGACCCGGGTGCCGGTGAAAGCGATTTCGCAGAGATCCGCCTGCCTGAGATCATCTATTCGCTCGCCGAGTGCAAGCTTCGCCTGCATAACGACGCCGAGGGAGCCGGCAAGCTGCTCAACAGTGTGCGCCGCCGCAACTATCCGAGCGCAATGTACCGTCATGTGCTCTACAAGCCCGAAGGCACCGTTGATCTCGACCTTGACGAGATGCTCGACGAATGGGGCCGCGAGTTCCTGGCCGAAGGTCGCCGCCGCATCGACCTGATACGCTTCGACAAGTTCACCAAAGGCAAATGGTGGGACAAACAGCCCGATGCCGACGATCACGCAAAGATCTTCCCCGTGCCGCGCGTGCAGATCACAACCAATGCCGCCCTCAAGCAGAACCCGGGCTACAATTGATGAATGTGCTATTCTGTTGACCGACTTAATTTAAAAAAGCTATCAAAATGAAGATATACAAGTTAACAGCGATGATCGCGATCATGCTCATGGGGCTTTTCATGACCGGTTGCGACGAAGAAAAAGATGTGATAGTCATCGAGGGAAACATCCCCATCAAGACATCGACGCTCTATATCGTGGGCGATGCCACACCGGCGCTCTGGGATGTCGACCACATGTGTCTCCTTGAGCAGAGCGAAGAAGACAATCTGGTGTTTATCTACGACGGCATGCTTGAGAAAGGTGAGATGAAAGCCTATCTGACTCAGGGAAGCTGGGACAATGCGCCCTGCGTGCGCCCGATGACAGCAGGCTCACCTATCAGCAAAGCCGACAACACAGAGGCTTTCCAGCTCTATACGGGAGGTGAAGACCTCAAATGGTCGGTGAAAGACTCAGGCCACTACATCCTGAGGTTCGACCTCCGCAACTGGACCCTCACCACCACATTCCTGGGCTATTGATTCCTGGGCATAACGATTGAAACGGTTCAGAGATTGTCTAAGAATGATCTCAAAGAGAATTTCTAAGAGAACTTCTGACAGTTAGTATATGGTTAGTTTTAGGTTTCCGACGCGGTTTCCCGGCTCCGGCAACTGATGCCGGGGCGAGGGATGCCCGTCAGGAAGCAGAAAAAGCAGAATTACTTTATGACAAAAAAAACGATTTTAAACAGTCTTGCCGCCGCGCTTCTCTGCGCGACAGCATTGTCAGCGACAGCATGCAAGGATGACAAAGAGAACGACAAAGGGGGCGGCGAACCCGAGCCTGTGCCCCCCGAGCTGCCCGCACTCCCGGTGCCGGGCGACATCCACAACTATAAGGCACCGCTCTACTGGACCATCTATGAGTATGCCCGCGAGATGGAGATTG
>ERZ779852.2409-NODE-2409-length-15289-cov-11.454772_pt1 | contig 15289 bp, 8 predicted proteins | sample MGYA00511559_ERZ779852 | MGnify/ENA primary metagenome ERZ779852 (study PRJEB29588, sample SAMEA2157977) | human gut metagenome | biome: human gut; feature: human-associated habitat; material: faeces | place: Denmark | collected 2008/2010 ...
AAGAGTGCTTTTACGAAAGGATTAAGTAATTTTGCACTTGCTTGTTGAATTCGCGCAGCTTATCTTATGCAAAGATAATCAAAAAAAACTAAAAGAGCCTAATGTACTTACGCTATTTTTATGGAATAATGTAAATAATTGATATATAGAGGAATAATGATTCGTATATGACAGCGGAATGTACCGATTGTGTACATGAGAGAATCAAAAGACTAAGTTTTTAATAATTTTGTGTTTGAAATCATTGAGCATGGCATTAAGGCTTCCCGCCATTAAGGATTACTGCCTGAAATAACCATAAGGCTCAGACCTGTTACGGCAGATTCGCTTAGATGCTGCAACACATGGTTACGTTACCGGGGCGTGGTAACATCATTACCGAGGCTTTGTAACGCGATTATCGAGGCTCTTGTAATCAAAACAACCCAAGATAACCACATCTTTGCAGGGCGGGAAAAAGACTTGAAAAATATAGAACTCACATTAATTAATAATTAAAATTAAATTTATTATTGAATGAAAATGACGATTAACCTAAGAAATGTTTTCGGATGTCTTTGCGTGTTCTTGTCGGCAGCGGCGTCCGGTCAGCAGCCAAAAGCTGATGACAACGCAATCGTAAAATCGGGAAATGCCCGCTTTACAGTTATCACTCCCGAGATGATTCGTATAGAATATAGTGATAAAGGTGTGTTTGAAGACCGGGCCACCTTTGTAGTACAGAACCGCAAGATGGATGCCGTGCCAAGTTTCACGAAAAGCGAAGACAACGACTTCGTGTATATAACAACCGACAAATTGACATTGAAGTATCGTAAGAATACCGACCCGAGAACCATTCCCGCATCTCCGGCAAACCTCTCTGTAGTGATGAAACACAACGGACAAGACGTGTTGTGGTATCCGGGAAAACCTGATCCGCTGAACTTGAAAGGTACTTGCAGGACGCTTGACGGAAGCAACGGCGACAACAAACGCGCAGAAATGGAAGACGGAATAATATCACGCTCGGGATGGGCGGTGATAGATGACTCCTGGACTAAAGCACGTCCGGACGGAAGCCGCTCGTTCGCGTTTGCGCCAAACAACGAGGTCGGTTTCGACTGGTGGGCTGAACGCACCGATCCTTATGCTATGGATACATATTTTATGGGCTACGGTTCTGACTATAAAAAGGCTATAGGCGACTTCACGAAGATAGCCGGTAAGATACCATTGCCGCCGGCCTACGTGTTCGGATATTGGTATAGCAAGTATGAATCGTACTCTGCCGACGACTACCGTCAGATAATGAAAGACCTTGCCGATAACGATATTCCTGCCGATGTCATGATACTCGACATGGACTGGCACTGGAACGGCGACGGCAACAGCCAATCGGCAGGTATAGGTGGCTGGACTGGATGGTCGTGGAACACCAATCTCATACCCGACCCCACGGGATTGCTCAAGGAAATACACGACAAGAACTTCAAGATAGCCCTCAACCTGCATCCCGCAGACGGTATCGACAAGACCGAATCGCCAGAGTATTTCGCTCAGATTAGCTCCGCGCTCGGTGGAAAATATGTCAGCGGCAATAATATTCCGTGGTACTTGGACTATGCAGACTTCTCAAAGGCATTCTTCAACACTATAATACGCGGGCACGAGAGTGAGGGCGTGGACTTCTGGTGGCTCGACTGGCAGCAGCATCTCACAAGTCCATACACATCAGGACTTGGACAAACATTCTGGTGTAACCATGTCTTTTATAATGATATGTTGAAAAACCGCCCCGACAGACGCCCCGTAATCTTCCACCGCTGGGGAGGCTTGGGCAGTCATCGCTATCAGATAGGTTTCTCGGGCGATGCCCTTATCAATTTCCCGACACTCGCTTTCCAGCCTTATTTCACATCTACGGCATCCAATGTGGGTTATGCTTATTGGGGACACGACCTCGGCGGACACGCGTTTACCGACGAAAAGACCGTGAACGACCCGGAATTAGTGCTACGCTGGATACAGTTCGGCGTGTTTTCTCCGATATTCCGCACCCATGCGACAAAGGATAGCCGCATAGAGCGACGTATTTGGAAGTTTGAGAATTTCCCTGTTATGCGTGAGGCCGTGAAGTTGCGTTATGCCTTGTTCCCGTACATCTATACTATGGCACGCAAAACATACGACACAGGTATCGGAATGTGCCGTCCGCTCTATTATGAATATCCGGAGACTGAAGAGGCATATAAATATGAGGGAGAGTATTTCTTCGGCGACAATATCCTTGTAGCACCAATAACGGAAGCATCTGCCAACGGTATTACCACAGCGAAGAAGATATGGTTTCCGGAAGGAAAATGGTGGAGCGCGGCTACAAACGAACTTATCGACGGCGGTTGCGTGAAGACAATGGACTTCACGATGAATCAGATACCTTATTTCTTCAACGCCAATGCCATGATACCATATAATCCGCCGACGGTGAAGAATGTAACCGAAAGACCGGAGAATATGATTCTGAATATTGTGGCCGGCAGTGAGGGAAACGGTTCTTTGTACGAAGACAACGAAGATAATGCAGACTATGCAGCTAAGTATGCCGTTACGGAATTCTCACATACCGTAAACGGAATGACAGAGACTTATACCATCGCAGCGCGTCTGGGCATTACAGAAGGACTGCCGTCAGCACGCCGGTGGACTCTCAGAATATATAACGCGACTCTTCCTGAGAGTGTTAAGGTGAATGGAACTGCACTCGCTAACGGCAAGTGGAGCTATGATGAGAGTTCGAAATGTCTGACCGTGGAACTTCCGAAAAAGGATTGTTCAGAAGCTGTTACGACAGAAGTATGTTATTCCGGCAAGACGGGCGTCACGAACGTGAACGCCCGCCAAACAACTATCTCTTACGACAAGGGGAGCAAGACTTTGAGTGCAGATTTCGGTGAGAATAAGAAAAGCGTGAGCCTGTCTATTTGCAACCCGGCCGGAATGGAACAGATAAACAGAAGTTATTCAAACATTTCCGGTTTCAAGGAAGACCTCACAACTCTGAATCCATCATTATATATATGCAGAGTAGAAGCCGATAAGGATGTTACGGTAAGTAAAATATATAAATAATAGAAATATGAAGAAGTATGTTTTTCTCCTGATGATAATGTCGTTGATATGCCCGGTAAAGGCTCTTGGCGGTATGTCGAACTCTATTGAGTACACACAATTATATATAATAGGTGACGCTGTGGCTACAGGATGGGACTTAGGGCAGGCACCGGATATGACGAGTATCGCTCCAGGCGTGTTGGAGTGGACAGGTGAACTTAATGGCGGTAAGGAATTTAAGTTTATGAACACGCGTGAAGCCTGGCACAAGCATATTGTTGCTACGGCTTCAGGTATCACTGCCGAACCGGAAGCAAGCTATTCTCTTGCTTTTTATGCAGATTGGACTCTTGATGGAAGTAAGGATTGTAAGTTTAAAGTTGCGGAAAGCGGAAAATATACCATTACGGTAGACCTGAACAGTATGAAGATGAGGCTTTGTAAAACAGCCGCTGCAACGGCATGGGCAGATAAGTTTTATCTTACAGGAACAGCGGTGGACAATCGTGTGATAGAATTGTCAGAATACCATAACGCGGAGTTCAAAGGCTCGTTTTCCTGTAAGCCAGGTTTCCTCAAACTGATGAATACAGAGTCGGAGACTGCTGAAACCAAATATTTTGTTCCGAGATTTCAGGAAGTAGACATTACTTTTGGTGAAGGATATTATAGTCCGCTGTATTCGGCTGACAAGTCTGCCAATGGTTGGAGCGTAAGCGTAGCCGGTGATTATAACATTTATCTTGATAAAAACAGCGAGACATATCTTGCCCGGATGTTCAAACCAAGTAATGTGTTGTATCTCGTAGGCGGTTGCTGCGAATTGAAATGGAATTATTGGGATGCCAACTGTTGCCGCTTCTATCCGGACCCCAACCGACCGGAAGTCATGGTTTGGGAAGGCGAGTTGCGCATAGGTTGGGATGAAACAGCCGACGAACCTAATAAATTCAAGATACTTACAGCGCAAGATTGGTTCCGGGCTACGTATCATCCGTATGTAAGCGATGCTTTGGCAGAAGGCAAGACAGATGCCCGTATCTCTGGTGGGGATGACCTGAAATGGACTATCTCGCGAGATGGATATTATCGTTTGGAACTGAATACCATGACAGAGGAACTCATTGGAACTTTTCTTGGAGAACGGGATGAGTATCTAAGCAAAGAAAATGTTACTATGGGAATAGATAAACCGAGAGCAGATGGTGATATGTTTGTCAAACCTGCGTATTTTAATATGCAGGGAATGAAGATGAAAAGTCCCGGTAAAGGATTATGTATATTAGTGGATCGTAATGGGGTTACAAAACGGTATGTAAAATAACTTATATCGTATTAGAGTTAACATAAGTAATGGTAAAATAATTTCAATATTGTACTTTGAGTACATTTCTTGATTATATGTAATTTGTTGATATTTAGAATGTTATCTTAAATGAAGTGTGTCAGGAAATGTACTTGCTATGTACTTTGATAAATAATGATTACCTATTTGTTATATCTTTGCAAAAGAATGAACCACTCATTATAAAAAGTGGATTCAAGAACGCTTTTGACAATTAATTAAAGACCTATACAGAAATATTATTAACTATAAAACGTACAAAAACATGGAACAATTTAGAAGTAAGACTGCAAAGTATCGGCTATCTTTATTGACAATGTTGCTGTTGTTCTTAGGGGGGGTATCAGCCTATGCGCAGCAAACAAAGATTACCGGTACTGTGAAAGACCCGGGTGGCGAGCCGCTGATTGGGGTAAGTGTTAGAAATCTTAAGACCGGAGTGGGTGCCGTTACGGATTTGGACGGTAATTACTCTATAGAGGTGCCGGCAAAATCAACTCTCTCTTTCTCATATATAGGTTTTGAGACAGAGAATGTGGCTGTGGACGGACGCAGCGTTATTAATGTTACCCTTAAAGAAAAGAATGATGTTCTGAACGAAGTCGTCGTAATCGGTTATGGCACGATGGACAAGAAAGAACTGACTTCTGCAATCTCTCATGTCGGCGAGAAAGACTTCCTTACCATCAGTTCACTCGATCCGTCGATGATGATTCAGGGTAAGGTGCCGGGCGTTTCTATCACCAATACCGGTGCCGGCGACCCTAACAATCAGGCAAGTATCCAGATTCGTGGCGTGTCATCGCGTTCGGCCGGACTTGGTCCGCTGATTGTCATTGACGGTGTGCCGGGAGGAAACCTTACGAATATAAACCCTAATGATATCGCTTCGTTCGATATTCTTAAGGACGGTGCAGCATCAGCTATATATGGTACGCGCGGTTCCAACGGTGTAATTGTGGTAACGACAAAGAAAGGTAGCAAGGACGGCAGGGTGCACACCTCTTATTCTGGTATGTATTCCTGGGATGTCATTATCAAGGAACTCGATATGATGAGTGCCGATGAGTATCGTGACGTGCGCCTCGGATGGGGAGACACTGGCGTTGACCTTGGCGGCAATGTCGACTGGCTCGATGCTGTGAGCCGTACCGGTACAACCATGCAGCACACCCTCACGCTCAGTGGCGGCAGCGAGAAGAGCAACTACCGTGTAAGTGTTGACTATCGTGACGCAAAAGGTATAGACCTGCGCTCGGCCCGCAAGGAATACGGAGCCCGTGCCTCACTCATGCATACTACCAAAGGCGGTCTCTTTACGTTGACGGCGAATATCGCCCCGCGTGTCATCTACCGTGACCAGGCAGATTGGAGTGTGTTTAAAGACGCCATAGAAGCAAATCCAACGACACCGCTCATGGACCCGGAAAATCCTAACCTTTATTATAATTTCCAGGGACAGGTGGTAGGTTCCAACCCTGTTGAACGTCAGAAGTTGGAGAAAGACCATGGCGATACGAAGTTGCTCGACTGGGATGGAACAGTGAAATTGAATCTGCTACCTCTTCTTGCAGGTGAAAGCAGCGGCAATCATCGTTTGAGTACGCAACTCATGTTTGCTGACCATCAGTATACAAATGACAATTCATGGTTCCGTCCGTCATCAAGTACCATAGCCATCAACAGCGGACGTGACGGTGAGGCAAGCCGCTCATATTCGAGTGAGAGACAGTATGTGATGGAGTGGCTGACAAACTATAGCGGAAGCATAGGTCTGCATAATATAAAAGGTATGGCCGGATATTCCTACCAGTATTCACATTATTCAGGATTTAATGCATCAAACAAGGATTTTCCAAACGACGGACTCGGCTCAGACAATCTCGGTACAGGTGAGTATGCCAAAGAAGAAGGCGAGATTGGTATGGGAAGTTATAGAAACGATGCCAAGCTGATAGCCTTCTTCGGACGTGTGAGCTACGATTATGACGGAAAATATATGTTCACAGCTTCTTTGCGTCATGAAGGCTCGTCAAAGTTCGGTGCCGCCAACAAGTGGGGTAACTTCCCTGCTGTATCTGTGGGCTGGCGTATATCACAGGAAAACTTCATGAAAGGCCTCTCATGGCTGAACGACCTCAAGCTACGTGCCGACTATGGCGTTACCGGAAATCAGGATTTCGGCAGTTATCTGTCGCTGAATACCATGAGTGGTTTCGGATACTATTATTATGGTGGAAAATACTTCCAGGTATGGGGACCGTCAAAGAATGTCAATCCGGACTTGAAGTGGGAGAAAGGTAAGAACTGGAATATCGGTATCGACTTCTCTATGTTCAATAACCGCTTCTACGGTTCCTTGAACTATTTCTGCCGCCGTCAGCAGGATTTGCTTGGAAACTACAAGGTGTCAGTCCCGCCATACCTGTTTGATGAGACATTCGTGAATGTAGGTACGATGAAGAATACCGGTTTTGAGTTCGACCTGAACTTCAAGGCTGTAAGCACCAAAGATTTCTCTTATGACTTCAATTTCGTCGGCTCAACAATGAGCAATAAGTTCGTTGACTTCAGCAATTCGCAGTATGTGGGACAAGACTATTATGACGTTTGCGGAACAGAAGATCCATATCCGTTCTATAACCTGCAACGCATACAGAAAGGCGAGTCGCTTGGTAACTTCTATATGTGGAAATATGCAGGACACACAACTGATGGCGAGTGGCTCGTGTACGACAAGGAAGGAGACATCATCCGCGCGTCACAGGCGACAGATGCCGACCGACAGGTAGTAGGCAACGGTATGCCTAAGTTCACCATGTCGTCAAGCCATAACTTCCGTTACCGCAATTTCGACTTGTCTCTGTTCTTCCGTGGAGCTTTCGGCTATGATATATTCAATATACACGATTTCTATTACGGAACACGCAACTTTACCGGAAACAGGCTCGACAAGGCATACGGCAAGAACTTCAGCATCTCGGCAGACTCCAATCCTGTGGTATGCGATTACTTCTTGGAGAGTGGAGACTATCTTAAGCTCGACATGGTGACACTTGGATACACTTTCAATCCCAAGAACTGGCGTTTCCTCGATCGTCTGCGTGTGTACGGTACTATGAAGAATGTCTTCACAATAACCAAGTTTAGCGGTGTGGATCCGTCTACATATCAAGTTAACGGACTTAACCCCGGCGGTCAGGGCTCACGCACCTATTTCCCGTCTACACGCCAGTTCATCGTTGGCTTGCAGGTTGATTTCTAATAGAGTAAACGAGTTTGACAAGTAAACGACTTTCACAAACAATAAAAACAAGAGATAATGAAACTATTCAGATATATCATATCGGCAGTTCTCTTAGGCACGACCTTAGGAAGCTGCACCGACCTTGACGAGACTCTCTATGATCAGGTCGGAACACAAAACTATTATAACACAAAGATGGATGTTATACGCGCTACGTTCCGTCCTTTTGAGCACGCGTTCTGGAGCATCCAGAGCCGTCATGTGCTCAATGAGCTTCCGGCCGACCAGCTTATAACCCCGACCCGTGACGGATGGTGGGACGACAGCGGCAAGTGGCGTCGCCTGCACTACCATGAGTGGGATGTTGAAGACGGCGGTGATGCACAGACAGAATGGAACGGATGCTTCCAGGGTATCATGCAGTGTAATTATGTTATCGAAGATCTTTCAAAACTTAGCGCCGAACGTTTCGGCTTCTCACAGGCTGAGTTTGAGAACCTTTCCTCACAGTGCCGTGTGCTGCGTGCGTGGTTCTACTTGCGTTTGCTTGATGCATTCCGCAATGTTCCACTTGCCGTGAGCTATAGTGACGTATCACAGAATACGGAGAGTCAGGTAGAGCCTAAAGTAATTTATGACTTCATTGAGAGTGAGCTTAAGGAATGTATTCCTTTGCTTGTCTCGAAAGATGTTCTTGGAAGTAACGCCAATGTACAGGGACAGTGGACAAAGGCAGCCGCTGCATCTTTGTTGGTGCGTCTTTACCTTAATTCTGAGGTTTATATAGGCGAACCGAAATATACGGAGTGCGCTCAAGTGGCTCAGGACATACTTGACGGCAAGTACGGTCAGTATGAAGTTGCCGACCGTTGGGATGCGGCATTCGACTGGAACAACGAGACTTGCGACGAGGTGATATTCGGCTTCCCCGCATCAGCAGGCTATACCTATTGGCAGTATCAGGGTGACACATACTGGTGGACAACACCGGCCCGTGCCCGTTATTATCTCAACGATTCAAAGTCGAAGGCAGGAGACCATAACACCAAATACGCAGCATCACCGAGCTATGCGCCAAATGGCACACTTTACAATTACGAACTCGGTATGCCTATACAGAAATTCCGCAAGTATGCGAATGACGTACGTTTGAAACTCTACCGTAATCTCGGTAACAGCAAACGCGAGGGAATGTTCTTCTTCGGTTATCTGGAATACAAGGATGAGAATGGCAATACAAAGAGGGTGAAGGCACCGGAAGTGGATTATGAACTCTACATTCGTGATGCGGTAGGTAAGTTCCAGGGACTTGCTCCCGACAGATGGCTCACAGCCGGCAGCAGTACGTTGCGCGATGGCGACCACAATTCCGGATGGCATTTTGCAAAGTATCCGTTCTATAGCGATGATGATCCTGGACAGATGGAAAGCGACTATACCGAGATACGTCTGCCGGAGATTATCTACTCGCTTGCCGAATGCAAACTGCGTGCCGGTAAAAAGGAGGAAGCCGCAGAATTGCTCAACAGTGTCCGTCGTAGAAACTATCCTGCAGATGAACTTCAACAGGTGTTGTATGCTCCGGAGGGAAACGCAACTCTCAATATGAATGAGATGCTTGATGAATGGGGACGTGAGTTCTTCGCTGAAAGTCGCCGCCGTATCGACCTTATACGTTTTGGCAAGTTCTGCACAGGTACATGGTGGGACAAACAGCCTGATGCTGACGACCATACAAAGATATTCCCGATAATGCGTCCGATCCTGAACTCAAACCACAACCTTGTGCAGAACCCGGGATATAATAAATAAGGTTATAAGGTTTAAGTTCTTAAGACATAAATATTAGATTAGAAATGTAAAAAAATAAAGAACCAAAGTATATCACCTCCTCGGTAATTACCCCCTCTCTCTTGGAGAGGGGACGGGGGTGAGGCTTGTAAAATACAATGAATATGAAACTGAAATATATATTTTCCGTAATCGCTGGGCTCGTACTTGCAGTGGGTATGACAGGTTGCGATGATGAGAAAGATTTAGTGATATATGAGGGCAATCTGCCGATAAAGACTTCCACACTGTTCATGGTTGGAGATGCCACACCAAACGGATGGAGCATCGATGCCCCCACGCCTCTGACCGCTTCAGAGGAAGACCCGTTGGTGTTCACATGGGAAGGCGGACTTAATACTGGAGAGATGAAACTCTGTCTGACTACCGGCAGTTGGGATGTAGGCTTTATCCGTCCCGAGAGTAACGGAACGGAGATTTCAAAGACCGCCATTAACGACGCCAAGTTTGCAATGTGGGCAGGAGACCCGGACAATAAATGGAAGGTGACGGAAGTCGGAAAATATAAACTGACTTTCGACCTGCGCAACTGGACAATGAGTACAGAGTATCTCGGAGATAAGGAACAGGAGCCGGTAGTGTTTGAACCGATAGAAACTGATGTCCTGTATCTCGTAGGTGAGGCTGCTCCTTGTGGATGGAATATAGACGCGCCTACACAGATAGAGAAAAAGTCGAAATACATCTTTGAGTATGAGGGTGAACTGAAGACCGGCGAGCTGAAAGCTTGTATCGCAACAGGTGATTGGGGCGCACCTTTCATACGTCCAGCTTCAAACGGCTGCAAGATAAATAAGAGTGGCGTAGAAAGTACGAATATCGTATTCAAGGTTTCTCCAGATGACAAATGGGTTGTTGAGGATGCAGGAAACTACCGTCTCACTTTCGACCTTGAGCACGGAACCGTTAACGCCGAGTATCTTGGCGAAGCTGGAGGAGGTGATGAGCCTGGCGGTGATAAAGAGCCTATTGAGACCGAGACATTGTTTATGATTGGCGATGCCACACCCAACGGATGGAGCATGGACAATGCAAGCGAGTTTACAAAAGATGCCAATAATCCGTATGTCTTTACTTGGACAGGCAATCTTAAAGAGGGCAATATGAAAGCGTGCTTGGTGAAAGACGGAACATTCTCCTGTCCGTTCCTTCGTCCGTCTAAAGCCGATGTGGAAATCTCGTCTGCCGGAGTTGCCGCTTCAGATTTCGTGTTTACCACTGAACCTGACGACAAATGGAAAATCACCGAAGCCGGTAACTATACGATAACGTTCGACCTTGAACACTGGACAATATCCGTGGTAAAGAACTGAAATAACATAATCTTAATTTAGATACAAAGATGAAAAATAAGGCAATATTGACAATGGCAATAGCCGCAGCCACAGTGCTGGGTTCTTGCACAGATGATATAGAGATGAATTATCCGCCCACATACGACCTGTCGGATATCCCGGCTGTAGAAGGCGTACACGACAATGTCAAGGCACCACTATATTGGAGTGTCTATGAGTATTGTATGATGGAGCAGGCTAAAGGCGTGAGCAACAATGACATGGATCTCACCTCTGCCCAGTGGGACAATATTATCGACTGGGTTTCCACCGATCTGAAGCCATACGGCTACAATATGGTATGTACCGATGGCTTTATCCCCATGCTCGCCAATGACGAGACTGGCTATATGACCCACTACGGCTCTGTCGCGCTTAAAGACCTTGTGGCAAAATGTGCGGCTAAGGGACTCCAGCTTGGTGTTTATGACAATCCACTCTGGATACACGGTCCGAGAGAAACCAAGATAGAAGGTACGGACTATACGTTTGGCGACCTCTATTATAATAAGGAGACCGACAAGGACGTGTGGTATCCGAGCAATAACGACACATGGTTCCACTGGGTTGTGGCAAGCCATCCGGGTGCACAGGAGTATATCGACGGATTCTTCAAGCATTACAGTGAGATGGGCGTGAAGTTCATCCGTATGGACTTCCTCTCATGGTATGAAGACGGCAAGGATCGCAGTATGGGTATCGTCGGTCACGGCTATGGCCGCAAGGACTATGCCCTCGCCATGTACTATATCGCCACCGCTGCGAAAAAATATGGAGTGTTCACATCGCTTGTGATGCCTCATATGTACAACGATGCCGAGGTTGAGGCTCAATACGGAAATATGGTACGTATAGTTGCCGATACAGGAAACGGCGGATGGAGCCACTGCTCGTCGGCCAACAAAGGACAGTCGTTCACCACATGGCCCAACTGCAACAATATGTTCGACGGCTTTACATATTGGTCTCATATTGCAGGCCGCAACAAGGTTATCCTTGATGGCGACTTCATACGCCTCAACACATTTGACACGGACAATGAGCGTCAGACCGTGGTTTCACTCCAACTGATGGCAGGCGGTCCGGTAACAGTGTCCGACCAGCCCTCAACCATAGGCAATAACCTGAAGTTTTATACCAACTCCGAGATGCTTGAACTCAACAAGGACGGTTTTGTGGGCAAGCCTGTTACCGACAACCTGATTGACAAGAACAACGAGATATGGTACGGGCAGATGTCTAACGGTGATTACGTGATAGGACTGTTCAACCGTGATGCGGTTACTTCCACACGCTCGGTAGACTTCAGTACTCTTGGTATCAGCGGAGAGTGGAACGTACGCGACTTGTGGGAGCATGCCGACGAGGGAAAGGCTTCATCTATCACCGTCAACATACCTGCACATGGATGCAAGGTGGTGAGGTTGACCAAATAAAACATATCTAATATCCAATGTAGTTCAGTTATGATTCGTACATTCAATAGATTTATAATATCAGCAATCTGTGCAATGGTGGCCATCAGTGCCACCTCACAGGTTGCCAGTCATTCTGTGGCTTCACCCGACGGAAATCTTAAACTGAGTTTCTCGCTGACTGAAGAAGGCGTGCCGACATATAAGATTGACTACAAGGACATTCCTGTGGTGAAGACAAGTCGCCTCGGCATGGAACTTAATGAGGAGAACTCGTTGATGGACAAATTCCGCATCAATAAAGTCTCCACCTCATCCTTTGACGAGACATGGCAACCTGTGTGGGGTGAGGAGAGTAATATCCGCAACCATTACAATGAGTTGTTCGTGGAATTGGAGAAACCGTCTAACGGACGATTCATGAATTTCCGTTTCCGAGTTTATGACGATGGCGTAGGTTTTCGTTATGAGTTTCCACAGCAACAGTTCCTGCCTTACTTCACTGTAAAGGCTGAGCATACCGAGTTTGCCATGGCTGGCGATCATACGGCGTGGTGGATTCCGGGAGACTATGACACGCAAGAGTACGACTATACCGAGTCGAAGCTCTCTGAGATACGCGGGTTGATGGAGGCTGCCAAGTGCGGCAATGCCTCGCAGACATTCTTCTCTCCTACTGGTGTGCAGACATCATTGCAGATGAAGACAGCTGAAGGATTATATGTCAATATCCATGAGGCTGCACTTGTGGATTATTCATGTATGCACCTCGACCTCGATGACAAGAATTTTGTATTCCGTTCGCAGCTCACCCCTGATGCACAAGGAAATATGGTACACTGCCAGACACCTTGCAGCACTCCATGGCGCACTGTGATGGTGGTTGACGATGCAAGGAAAGCTCTCGCTTCACGTCTTATTCTCAATCTCAACGAGCCTTGCAAATATAAAGACACGTCGTGGATTAAACCTGTGAAGTATATCGGCGTATGGTGGGAGATGATTGGCGGAGGCAAGGCTTGGTCTTACACTAACGACCTGCCATCGGTGCATATAGGTTCTACCGACTATTCCAAATGCAAGCCTCATGGCAATCATCCTGCTAATAATGCCAATGTTAGGAAATACATTGACTTCGCCGCCGAGCACGGCTTTTCGCAGGTGCTTGTCGAGGGTTGGAACATAGGCTGGGAAGACTGGTTCGGTCATGAGAAAGACTATGTGTTTGATTTCCAGACTCCATATCCCGACTTCGACATCAAGGCTCTCAACGACTATGCTCACTCAAAAGGTGTGAGACTCATGATGCACCATGAGACATCTGGCTCTGTTCGCAACTACGAGCGTCATCTCGAAGCGGCATACAACCTTATGGACAAGTATGGCTACAACTCTGTCAAGAGCGGATATGTAGGCAATATACTGCCTCGTGGAGAGCATCATTACGGACAATGGATGAACAACCACTATCTGTATTGTGTCACAGAGGCAGCCAAGCATCATATCATGGTCAATGCCCACGAGGCAGTACGTCCTACCGGCTTGTGCCGCACCTATCCCAACCTCATCGGCAACGAGTCGGCACGTGGTACTGAGTATGAGTCGTTTGCAGGAAACAAGGCTTTCCATACGACAGTCCTTCCGTTCACCCGTCTGCAAGGAGGACCTATGGACTATACACCGGGCATCCTTGAAGGCGACATGAACAAGATTGACCCTGGCAAGCATCATCACATCAATTCCACCCTTGCCCGTCAGTTGGCGCTCTACGTCACAATGTACAGTCCGCTGCAGATGGCTGCCGATATCCCCGACAACTATGAGAAATATTCAGATGCCTTCCAGTTTATAAAGGATGTGGCTATTGACTGGGACGAGAGCCGCTATCTTGAGGCTGAGCCAGGGCAGTATATCACCATTGCCCGCAAGGCAAAGGGTACAGATAACTGGTTTATGGGCTGCACGGCAGGTGAAAACGGACATCAGTCCACTCTTAAACTCGACTTCCTTGACAAGGGTCGCAAATATGAGGCTGTCATATATGCCGACGCTAAGGATGCCGACTATCAAAAGAATCCACAAGCATACACCATCTCCAAGTGTAAGGTGACAAACAAGAGCATTCTCAAGCTCAAAGCCGCTCGTGGTGGTGGATATGCCATTAGTATCAAACTAATAAATTAAAAGCTTATGAAAACAAATTTTCTTAAAAAAAATTTTTGCAGTTTGGCTCTTGCAGCCACAGTATTAACCGCAAATGCCGCCGACCGATTGCTAATCGTCGGTGAGGCTGTATGGGGAGGTTGGTCTATCGACAACAGTATTGTGATGTTTAACAGCACCGAGAATCCTGATGTGTTTAAGGCCACAGTAAATCTAAACGCGAATGGAACTTTTAAGTTTCTTACTACCACTGATTGGGGCAACCTCGAATATCGCGCTGGTGACAATGACGTCACTCTCGCCGAAGGTGTTGCGTCACCCCTGGTATCTACCGAAGAAAACTCCAACGACAAGCAGTTTAAGGTGAGCGAAACAGCCAACTATGACATCGTCTGCAACCTCACAGCAAAGACTATTGTCGTCAAGAAGGCTGGTTATCAGACAAGTCCACTTAACCATACTGCTTTGTGGATGATAGGTTCGGCCACTCCCGGGGGATGGAGCATCGGCGAAGGCACCATGCTTGTTCCCACGGTTGACAATCCAACAGTGTTCAAGGCTACTGTTAACCTTGTGGAGGGAGAGATGAAAATTGCCGTAAACAAATATACCGGCTTCGATCAAACATTCTACCTGAGAGACGCTGCCGACAAGACGAAAATGGTGTTCGGCGGTGACGACAACAAGTGGAATATAGCCAAGGCAGGACAGTACGATGTCGAGGCTGATGTCAAGAACCTCACAATCTCCATCAAGGAGCATACCTCGACCGGAATAAACAATATGGAAATATTGGTGTCCGCTAAAGTTTTTTGCTTGTAATAAAATTAGGCTGAATCCC
>ERZ779852.2413-NODE-2413-length-15271-cov-5.302905_pt1 | contig 15271 bp, 18 predicted proteins | sample MGYA00511559_ERZ779852 | MGnify/ENA primary metagenome ERZ779852 (study PRJEB29588, sample SAMEA2157977) | human gut metagenome | biome: human gut; feature: human-associated habitat; material: faeces | place: Denmark | collected 2008/2010 ...
AAGGACGCTACCGTTGACATGCTGGGTCATGCCCGTCAGGTCAAGGTCACCAAGGAGAACACCACCATCGTGGGCGGCGCTGGCGACAAGGACGCTATCGCATCCCGCATCGGTCAGATCCGCAACCAGATCGAGGCCGCTACCAGCGACTTCGACCGCGAGAAGCTGCAGGAGCGTCTGGCCAAGCTGGCCGGCGGCGTGGCCGTCATCAAGGTCGGCGCTGCCACCGAGGTGGAGATGAAGGAGAAGAAGCTCCGCATTGAGGACGCGCTTGCCGCGACCAAGGCTGCCGTAGAGGAAGGCATTGTAGCCGGCGGCGGCGTAGCCCTGCTGAATGCCACCGAGACAGTGGCAAAGCTGGTAGAGACCGTAGAAGGCGACGAAAAGACCGGTGCTCGTATTGTACTGAAGGCACTGGAGGAGCCGGTGCGTCAGATCGCTGCCAACGGCGGACTGGAAGGCTCGGTCATCATCGATACCATTCGCCGCAGCGGTAAGGTGGGTTATGGCTTTGATGCCTATAACGAGGCGTACTGCGACATGATCCCCGCGGGTATTGTTGACCCGACCAAGGTGACCCGCTGTGCTCTGCAGAACGCTGCCTCCATCGCGGCAATGGTACTGACCACCGAGAGTTTGGTTGCCGACAAGAAGGAGCCGACCCCCCCTGCACCTCCCATGGGTGATCCCACCGGCGGAATGGGTGGCATGTATTGATCCCCGAAAAGTGAATTTGCCCATAGAAAAGGAGCCGTCCCCACGCTGCGTGGGGGCGGCTCCTTGGGTTGTACAGGGCAGGGCATGAAAAAACGAGAAAAGAAAGACACCACCCGGCGCGGGCGCAGATGGTGTTACTTTTCGGGATCGCCCATGTTCTTTAGGGCATAGGCAATGCATTGATTGATCAGCTCATTGCGGCTGATGCCGAACTCGTTGGCTTTTTGATCGACCTCCTGCAGAACACTGGTGGAGATCCGCATGGAGATGACCTCTTTTTCCGGTTTGACGGGATAGAATTTTTCCATTTTACACAACTCCCTCTTGCTAATTGTATTCTAATTTGATATAATTGGATATATTCAATAACCAATATCGAAAAATGAATACAACAAATGTGGGAAAGGAGAAGAAATCATGGAAAACGAGAACACAAAGCAATCTCCCGAGAGCGGAGATACAGCGAATGGGGAGGAAACGGCTTGCCCCAACTGTGAGAGCACAGCAGTGACGGTGATGGAGCCGGAGCCGGAACCGGAATCGGCAGAGCCCACGATAACGGAACAAAAAAAGAGCGGCAAGAAAAGCAAAACGCCGCTGTTGCTTGCGGCGGTGGTGATATTGGCTGCGGTAGGGGTGATATGGCAGATTAACGACACGAAGCTGAAGCAGTACGCCGACACCATGGCACAGACGGCGTATTCAATGATGACAGGAACGGACGAGGCGAACAGTTGCGGAAGCCTGATTGTTCAGGTATGGCAGAATGCCATATACCACACCGAAAATGACACGACTGATCCCTACACCCGACCGGGCGGACAGTTTGTGGAGGACTTTAACGATGCTTTGAGAAACTTGCTGACCGATCTTGAGTTTAGCGCGCGGCAGGCGCTGCTGGCGGAAAACCGTGCCACAGTGCAATCCGGTATGCGGGAGCTGAAAGACCCGCCGTCAAAATACAGGGAGGAATATGCGGCGCTATGTGATTTATACGATGATTACATTGCAGTTGTAAATTTAGCGCTGAACCCACAGGGCAGTTTGACTTCATATAGTGAGGAATACCATGCGGCATCGAAAGCAGCCTACGAGAGCTGTGTAAGGATAAATCTATACTTTGGATAAAAAAGCACCCAAAAGCGAAACTTGCAAAGAAGCTCTTGGGTGCAGCTTTTATAATGTGATCTTAATGATATCACCGTCATGGCTTTGCAGATCGACCAGCTGCCAGCCGGGGTGGGTGCGGGCGAAATCCCGCAGGGCGGCAAGAAGCATGCCCATCTCCTCCGGCGGGATGCCGCAGTCCGGGGCATATTTGGTGATGGCGGCGATGGCGATGCGGGCGGAAATCCTGCCGTAAAGCAGGCCACCGGGCAGCCACAGCCGGAGCTTTTTTTCCTTGGTGCGGACGATGATCTTCATGGGTTACTCCACAAATACTTCAACGGTATCGCCGTCGGCGCTTTCCACCTCCACCAGCTTGCCGATCACACCCTGCTCCACCAGCTTGAAAATCTGCTCGATATCGATGCTTTTCATGGCCTCCGCAGCGCTGCCTCCGGTCACCTGCGGCATCTGCATTCCCATTTGCAGTCCCACCTGCACCAGCGTCATGGGCAGATTGACCCGTACCTTATCGCCGTCCTTGGAATTGACGACGACCCGCAGGATCATATCCTTGATGGGCTTGCGCTCCTCCTTGGGCAGCAGGGTGGTCTCCGGATGGCCGGTATTGCCCAGCAGTTCATCGGTGGTGACATCGAACAGCCGGGCCAGCTGCGGCAGCAGGGCGATATCGGGGCAGGAGAGGTCATTTTCCCATTTGCTGACCGCCTGCGGCGTGACGCCGAGGGCGTTGGCGAGGTCTTCCTGTGTCATATTCTTTTTGCGGCGCAGTTCCGCAATGCGGCTGCCGAGAGATGAGTTCATCATAGTATTTAGCCTCCTATTATTTTCGTTTGGGGTAGGAGCTCCGTTCCGTGATTTAAGTATAGCGGCTGCCGGGGAAAAAAGAAAGAACGCATTGGTTGAAGCGGGAGGAGAATTAACAACCGGCGGTTGAATAGCGGCACAACGGACGGTTGAGTGGCAAAAACCCAAAAAAGCGGGGCGAATTTTGGCGGTGTAAAGAAAAACGCTTGACAGAAGGCACAGGATAAGCTATAATAGGGACTGTAAAGAAATCCGCTTTACAAAGCGGAAGGACAGGAGTGACCGCAGCGTGGCGAAGAACCTGGAAATATCCTTTCTGCTGGACTTTTACGGCGATATGTTGACCGATAAGCAGCGTGATGTGGTGGAGCTGTACTACAATGAGGATCTTTCACTGGCGGAAATCGCAGCGCACAGCGGCATTACCCGGCAGGGTGTGCGGGATTCCATCAAGCGGGCAGAGGGACAGCTTTTGGAATATGAGGAGCGGCTGCACCTGGCAGAGCGCTTCCGTCGGATCGAAGGTGTGCTTTCCTCCATAGTGGGGGAGGCGGAGCAGATAGAGAAGCTGAACGACCGCTTCGGCGGCGCGCCGGAGATTGACCGCTGCGCCCGCAGCATTATTCAGTTGGCAAATCAGTTGGACGAGGACTGAACCGATAAAAAGGAGACCCTATGGCATTTGAAGGACTGACCCAGCGACTGGCGGGGACATTCAAGAAACTGAAAAACCGCGGCAAGCTGAGCGAGGCTGATGTAAAGGAAGCCATGCGCGAGGTGCGTCTGGCACTGCTGGAGGCGGACGTCAACTACGGCGTTGCCAAAAAGTTTGTGGCAGATGTGACCGAGAAGTGCATCGGTGCGGGCGTGCTGGACAGCCTGACCCCCGCCCAGCAGGTCATAAAAATAGTAAACGACGAATTGACCGAGCTGATGGGCAGCACCCATCAGCGCATCAATCTTTCCTCCCGTATCCCTACCGTGCTGCTGATGTGCGGCTTGCAGGGAAGCGGTAAGACCACCCACAGCGCCAAGCTGGCATATATGTTCCGGCAGCAGGGAAAACGCCCGCTGCTGGTTGCCTGCGATATTTACCGCCCCGCTGCCATAGAGCAATTGAAGGTGGTAGGCGAAAAAGCCGGCGTGCCGGTTTTCGAAATGGGGCAGACCGATCCCGTAAAAATCGTGAAGAAAGCGCTTTCTCATGCCCACGATTACGGCAACGATATCGTCATCATCGATACCGCCGGACGGCTGCACATCGATGAGGCGCTGATGGACGAACTGAAGGCGGTAAAGGAAGCCGCAAGTCCCGACGAGACGCTGCTGGTCATCGACTCGATGACCGGTCAGGACGCGGTAAATGTCGCTTCCGCCTTCGACAGTCAGCTGGGTGTGGACGGAATCATTCTGACTAAGCTGGACGGCGACAGCCGCGGCGGTGCAGCGCTCTCGGTAAAGGCTGTGACCGGAAAGCCCATTAAGTTTGCAGGCGTCGGTGAAAAAATAGAGGATCTGGAGCCGTTTTATCCCGACCGTATGGCTTCCCGCATTCTCGGAATGGGCGATATTCTTTCCCTCATCGAAAAGGCTTCCAGCGGCATAGACGAGCAGAAAGCCATGAAGATGGTGGATAAGATGCGCCGCAGCGAGATGGACTTTAATGACCTGCTGGATCAGATGGACGAGCTGAAAAAGATGGGCCCGCTCTCCTCGGTGATGAACATGATCCCCGGTGCGGCAGGCAAGATGAGCGATGAGGACGCCGAGCGCAGCGAAAAGGAGATGGCACGCTCCCGCGCGATCATCTATTCCATGACACCGGCGGAGCGCGCCAAGCCCTCGCTGATCGACCCGAAGCGCAAGCGGCGCATCGCAGCAGGCAGCGGCACCAAGGTGGAGGACGTGAACCGCCTGCTGCGCCAGCTGGAGCAGAGCCGCAAGCTGATGAAGATGATGACCGGCAAGGGCGGCAAAAAGGCGAAGCGCATGGGCTTCCCCGGCGGCTTTCCCGGCGGCATGATGTAACAGTATTATAATTGGTTTTTCCCGATGAGGCATCGGAAAAAATATAGGAAAAAGTCGGCGTAATGCCGGTTCATTCAAACACTTTTGGAGGTAAACTAACATGGCAGTAAAGATCAGACTTCGCAGAATGGGTGCTAAGAAGGCTCCCTTTTATCGCATCGTAGTAGCGGATTCCCGCTATCCTCGTGACGGTCGTTTCATTGAGGAGGTAGGCTACTACGATCCCACCAAGGAGCCCTCTGTTATCAAGATCGATGAGGAAAAGGCTAAGACCTGGCTCGCCAACGGCGCTCAGCCCACCGATACCGTTAAGGCTCTGCTGAAGATCCAGGGGATCGTGAAATAAGCAGTCCCCCGTTTTTTGAAGCGATAAGGAGACTTACTAATGGAAGAATTGATTGCAACCATCGCCAGAGGACTGGTAGATGACAAAGAGGCAGTCAGTGTTACCGCTGACCCGGCGGACGGCGAGGGCAACGTTGTATATCATCTGCACGTAGGTGCGGAGGATATGGGGCGCGTCATCGGCAAGCAGGGGCGTATCGCCAAGGCGATCCGCACCATCGTTCGTGCCGGAACCAACAAGTCCGGCGGTCGTGCGACGGTCGAGATTGACTGAACAAAAACTGCGGGGGAGGACGAAATGTGCCTCCCCCTGTGTTTTGCAAAAAAGGAGAGCCTGATGAAAGATTATTTGGAATGCGGGAAGATCGTTTCCACCCATGGAGTGCGCGGCGAAGTGAAGGCGGAGGTTTGGATGGACGCTCCCGAGGAGATGACGGCACTGAAAACGCTGTATCTGGACGGCGGCAGGACGCCGCTGACGGTACTGGGGGCACGGGTGCACAAGAATATGGTGCTGCTGACGCTGGCGGGAGTAGAAACGCCGGAGGCGGGCAGCGCACTGCGCCAGAAGATCCTGTTCGCCCGCAGGGAGGATATTCCGCTGGAAAAGGGGCAATACTTTTTGCAGGACCTGCTGGGCTGTGAGGTAAGGGACGCCGATACCGGTAAGCTCTATGGCAAGCTGTGCGATATTACCGAAACGGGAGCAAACCGCGTGTATCATATCCGCTTTGCCGATGGCAAGGTGCGGCTGGCGCCGGATATTCCGCAGGTGGTGCTGCGGCTGGCACCGGAGGATGGTGTGATCGAGATCCGCCCGCTGGCAGGGCTTTTTGATGATGTGACGGAGGACGACTATGAGGTTTGATATTGCGACGCTGTTCCCCGAAATGTGCGAGACGGTGGTAAACAGCAGCATCATCGGGCGTGGGATCCGTGCGGGAAAGCTGGAAGTCCACTGTCACCAGATACGGGACTACACCACCGATAAGCACCGCCGCACCGACCTGCGGCTGCATGGCGGCGGCATGGGTATGCTGATGACCTGTCAGCCCATTCACGACTGTTGGAGGGCGGTGTGCGAGCAGATCGGAGAAAAGCCATATGTCATCTATCTTTCGCCGCAGGGCAGGGTGCTGACCCAAGCCCACGCCAAGGAGCTGAAGGAGAAGAAAAATCTGTTCCTGCTGTGCGGGCACTACGAGGGCGTAGACCAGCGGGTGCTGGACGAGATCGTGGACGAGGAGGTATCCATCGGGGACTATGTGCTGACCGGCGGCGAGCTGGGCGCACTGGTGCTGGTGGATTGCATCGGACGCATGGTGGAGGGCGTTTTGCCCAGCGAGGAATGCTTTACCGAGGAGAGCCACTGGAACGGGCTGCTGGAATATCCCCAGTACACCCACCCGACAGAATGGAACGGGCGCAGGATCCCCGATATTCTGCTGAGCGGCGATCACGGAAAAATAGCCAAATGGCGGCATGAAATGTCGCTGCGCAACACGCTGCAAAAGCGCCCTGACCTGCTGGAAAAAGCCCCGCTGAGCCAGAAGGATCGCTGGCTGATTGCACAAATGAAGGCTGAGCTTGCCGTAGAGACCGGAAACGGGTTCAAAGACGGGCAGACAGATGGCGAAACGGATAGAAAGTGACGAAAAATTATAGGAATTCTGCACAAATGCGTCCATCGAAAATCGGCGGATATTAGCGGTTCGTCAGAAAAATGGCAAATTGAAAAAGTTGAGGGCGGTTTATAATTGAAAGAACCCGCAGACTTTGCTATAATATCAATGGAGAAATAAGGGACCCCATTTCTTTTAGGCGAAGAGGAGATGTCGATATGTACGTAAAAGAAGTATCCGTTCAGAATCATGTTGGTCTGCATGCCCGTCCTGCTACTTTTTTTATTCAGAAAGCCAATGAATATAAGGCTTCCGTTTGGGTGGAAAAAGAGGAGCGCCGTGTAAACGCCAAGAGCCTGTTGGGTGTTCTTTCCCTTGGGATCGTAGGCGGCACGACCATTAAGATCATTGCTGACGGCGTTGACGAGCAGGAAGCGGTAGACGCTTTGGTAAAGCTGGTTGAGACCGGCTTTGCGGAGTAAGCTGCTGAAATAGTCACAGGAAAAGGTGCGGGAAGCTGCAAAAGCTGCCGCACCCTTTTGTTTGGGGGGACGGACGGGACTTTGGACAGAGAGAGGGTCGGCGGAGAGCGGGGCGCAGCCCCGGCGGCGGAGCCGCCGATGCGGACGAAGTCCGCATAAGCCGTCCGCAGGACGGCTTGGGCTGCGCCACATGCCGAAGCAGAGGCTTTTTACTTTGCTGCGTTTTATGGTATAATAAAGGACGGAAGGGAGGTGCTGCCCGATGGATATGCAGAAGGTAGCCGAGCTGCGCAAAAAAGCCAACACGCTGCCGCTGGAGCCGGGGGTTTATCTGATGCGCGACCGGCGCGGAGAGATTATTTATGTGGGAAAGGCGAAAAAGCTGAAAAACCGCGTGACCTCCTATTTTCGCGGGGTAGAGCGGCATCTGCCCAAGGTCTACCGCATGGTGGAGCAGGTTCAGGACTTCGATTATATCGTGACCGACAGCGAGTTTGAGGCGCTGGTGCTGGAATGCAGTCTCATCAAGCTGCACAGCCCTAAATATAATATCCTGCTGAAGGACGACAAGGGCTATCACTATGTCTGCGTAACCAAAGAGGAGTACCCCCGGATCCGGCTGGCACTGCAAAAGGGAAACGATGACAACGAATACATCGGGCCATTCATTTCCTCGATGGTGGTAAAGCAGACGGTAGAGGAGGCGAACCGCGTCTTTCTGCTGCCGACCTGCCGGCGAAGGTTTCCGGAGGATTTCGGCAGGGAGCGCCCGTGCCTTAATTTTCATATTCATCAGTGCATGGGGGTGTGCAGCGGCAAAATCAGCCGCGAGGCGTACCGTGAAACACTGGACGAGGCGCTGCAGTTTATCCGCACCGGCGGAATGCAGTCGGTGGAGCTGCTGACCCAACGAATGCAGGAGGCAGCCGATGCACTGGACTTTGAACGGGCGGCGCGGTACCGCGACCGTATTTCCGCTATTCGGCGCATTACCGAGCAGCAGAAGGTCATTGCGTTCCCGCATGAGAGCTTAGACGTGCTGGGCTGGGTGCAGGGCGAGGACAAGATCTACTGTTCGCTGCTGGTGCTGCGGGAGGGACGCCTGCGGGATAAAAAGGACTTTTCCTTTGACTGCATGGGCGAGCCGGAGGAAGTGGTGACGGAATTCCTGCTGAGCTACTATATGCAGGCAGAGGCGGCGCCCGCCGAGGTGTTCCTTGACAGGGAACTGCCCGATCGCCTGCTGCTGGAGCAGCTGCTGCGGGAGCACAGAGGGAAAAAGATCCGGTTTACGGTGCCGCAGCGGGGCGAAAGCCGTAAGCTGTGCCAAATGGCGCAGAACAACGCCGCACAGGAGCTGGCGCGCGATACCAACCGCACCGGCAAGGAGATAGCGGCATTGACCGAACTGGGACGGCTGCTGGGACTTGCCAGCCCGCCGGATTATATCGAGGCGTTTGACGTTTCCAACATCGGCGGTGCGACCATTGTGGGCGGCATGACGGTATTCCGCCGCGGACGCCCCGAAAAACGGCTGTACAAAAAATTTACGATACGGGAGCAGACGGTGCCGGACGATTGCGCTGCGATGGAGCAGATGCTTTCCCGCCGGCTGACCCATTACTGTGAAGCTGCCGGGAACGGCAAAAAAGACGGCTTTGAAACGCTGCCCGACCTGTGGCTGATTGACGGCGGTGCGGGACAGGTGGCGGCGGCGAAAAAGGTAACGGAGCAATTCGGGGTGGAGATCCCCGTCTTTGGCATGGTGAAGGACGACCGTCATCGCACCCGTGCCATTCGCGCGGAAAATGAGGAAATCGCGATCCGCTCCAGCCAGTCGGTGTTCCGACTTATTACCGCGATTCAAGATGAAACCCACCGTTATGCCATCAGCTTTTCCCGCAAAAAGCACCAAAGGAGCAGCGTGACCTCCGCACTGACGGCGGTGCCGGGCATCGGAGAGCAGCGGGCGGCAAAGCTGCTGCAGCACTTTAAGAGCATGGCGGCGATAAAAGCCGCCGATGTGGAGACGCTGTGCGCCGCCCCCGGCATGAGCCGACCTGCCGCCGAGGCACTGTACCGCTATCTCCATGGGGAGGAAACGGCCGAAAACTGACTTTTTGCGACAGATGGGATTGACAGCAGGCGGGAAACATTATACCATTAGTAGAAAGGGCAACTGCCCATAAGGAGAAGAAACCGTGCGAGTAATAACCGGCATCGCCCGCGGGCGCAAACTGAATACACTGGAGGGGCGCGAGGTGCGCCCGACCACCGATCAGGTAAAGGAAGCGATGTTCAGCATTATCCAGTTTGAGGTGGAGGGCGCCGCTGTGCTGGATTTGTTTGCGGGCAGCGGACAACTGGGGATTGAGGCACTGAGCCGCGGCGCACGGCTTGCCGTTTTTGTGGAGCAGAACCGTAAGGCGCAGGAGATGGTGCGGCAGAACCTGCTCTCCACCAAACTGGCGGAGCACAGCCGTGTGACGGCGATGGACGCCATTGCCTTTTTGCAGGGGTGCCGCGATACCTTCGATATCGCGCTGCTGGACCCGCCCTACAACAGCGGATTGCTGGAAAAGGCGCTGCCGCTTTTGGCTCCCAAGATGTCCGCCGGCGGCATTATTCTGTGCGAATCGGCGCCGGAGGAGACGCTGCCGCCCAAGGTCGGAGACTTTTGCATCAAAAAAGAATACCGCTACGGAAGGATCAAGCTGACAGCTTATCGGGTTCCGCAGGCGGAGACAGAATAAACGGGGAGGGCAATCCATGAACAACATTGAAAGCATCCTGAACGATATCGACGAGCTGCTGGAGGATTCCTGGAGCCTGCCGCTTTCCGGCGGACGCTGTGTGGTGGACGCCGAAAAGGTGCGCGAACTGATTGACTCCATTCGCATGAATATGCCGTCGGAGATAAAGCAGGCACGCGCCGTGGTTGCCGACCGGAACCAGATCCTTTCGCTGGCGAAGAATGAAGCGGAGGGGCTGATTCGCAAGGCGGAGGAGCGTGCTAAGCAGCTGTTGGAGCAGGAGAGTATCGTGCGGCAGGCAAATGCCAAGGCGATGGCGCTGCTGAACGACGCCAGCAGCCGTGCGCAACAGCTGGTGGAGGACGCCCGCAAGCAGGCGGAGGAGACGGTGACCGAGGCACAGACCAAGGCGCTGGAGACGCTGACTGAGGCAAGCACCCGCAGTCGCGAAATGAAGCAGGCAAGCTATGAATTCGCCGAGGATATCCTGCGCACCAGTCAGGAGGTTGTGGCGAAAAGCTTGGGGAATATCACCACCACCCGTCAGTCGCTGGCTCAGGCGGCAAGCAAGGCGGGGCTGCGGGAGGAACCGCTGGAAAAATGACCTGCCGAGCAACCGGATATACTGCACCGTCCGAGAGACCATCGGGCGGTGCTTTTTTGCGGAAAAACAGCCCAAAGCGGTGCGGAAAGAGCAAAAAAAGAGAATAGCAAATTTCATCAAATTTCGTGCTGTTTTATAGCATTTTTCACCAAGAAAGCGGCACCAATGAGGGGAATGCACACAGAATGTCGGATAAGACGCGAAAAGCACCACTGTCCGCCAATGGCGAACAACAGTTTGCTCTTGCAAAGCGAATATAAAGATTATATAATCAGCTTGTAAGTGGTGAAAAGTGGGGAGCAGTGGAGTGATATCCCATCACAACCGCAAAAACACACCGGAAAGGGGGAAACGATCCGATATGCTGATGGGGCAGTACGAGCACAGCATTGACCCGAAAAATCGAATCAATTTCCCCGCCAGATTCCGGGAGCAGCTGGGTGAAAGCTTCATTCTGACGGTTGGGCTGGACGAGTGTGTGGCGGTGTACTCCGCCGAGGAATGGGACAAGCTGGAGCAGAAGATCAACCAGCTTCCCATGAGCCGCGGACGCAGCGTAAAGCGCTACTTCTTCAGCAATGCCGTAACCGTCGAGCCGGACAAGCAGGGAAGAATCCTGCTGCCGCCCCACCTGCGTGAGTATGCGCATTTGGAAAAGGACGTGATTGTTACCGGAGCCTCCGACCATGCCGAGATCTGGGATACGACCCGCTGGCAGAGCTACATCGGCCACCTGACCAGCGAGAGTGTTGCACAGGAGCTGGACTCTTTGGAGCTCTGAGGAGGACAGAATGGAATTTTCACATTATTCCGTAATGCTGAACCAGTGTATCGAGGGGCTGAATATCCGACCGGACGGGATTTATATTGACGGTACTGCCGGCGGAGCGGGACATTCCCGCGCCATTGCCGAACGGCTGACCACCGGCAGGCTTTTAAGCTTTGACCGCGACCCGGACGCTGTAGCCGAGGCGACCCGCCGTTTGGCACCCTATCCTGCCGCAGAGGTCGTTCACAGCGAATTTGCCCGAATCCCGGAGGTGCTTGCCGAAAAGGGCATTGCGGGGGTGGACGGTATCTTGCTGGATCTGGGCGTTTCTTCCTATCAGCTGGACAATCCCGAAAGGGGCTTTGCATACAGTGTGGACGCACCGCTGGATATGCGCATGAGCCGTGAGGGAGCGACCGCCGCCGATCTATTGAACACCTGCGATATTGATTCTATGGCGCGCATCTTCCGTGAATTCGGTGAAGAGCGCTTTGCTTATCCCATTGCAAAACGCATTGCCGCGCAAAGGGAAAAGGAACCCTTTACCCGCACCGGTCAACTGGTCGAGCTTATCTATGCGACGATACCGGCTGCCGCCCGAAGGGAGGGCGGACACCCTGCCAAGCGGGTATTTCAGGCGCTGCGTATTGCGGTAAACAGTGAGCTGGATCAGCTTTCACAGTGTTTGGATACCGCCTTTGACTGCTTGAACACCGGCGGACGCTTTGTGATCCTGACCTTTCACTCATTGGAGGATCGCATGGTAAAGCAGAAATTTGCCGCCTACTGTCAGGGCTGCACCTGCCCGCCGGAATTCCCCATATGCGTATGCGGCAAAAAGCCGAGAGCGAAGCTCGTGAACCGAAAACCGATCGAGGCGGACGCTGAGGAACTGGCACAGAACAGCCGCAGCAAATCCGCCAAGCTGAGAATATTGGAAAAACTGTAACCACGGCGCTGCCGACCCGCGCCGGAGGAGAAAGGAAAGGAGGGGCGGCAGATGAATTCCCGTTGGAACAGCACAGAAGCCTATGATCTTTCGCTGTATGAAGTACCCGTACAGCCTGTAAAGCGCGTGCAGCCCGCCCCTGCCGCCCAAAAGCAGAAAAAGAGCGAAAGAGCATTGCAGATCGGGTACCACCGCAGGATATTTGCCGTTGCGGTGCTGGTGGTTGCCCTGCTGGCAATCATACTTTATCAAAATGTTTCCATCATCGAGCTGGGCAATGAAATCCAGACCCAGAACGATTTTTATGCTGCGCTGCAGAATGAAAACAGCTATTTGAACGGCAAGCTGACTGCCAAGACCGTGCAGGAGGTGGACAGCTACGCTGCCGCGCAGGGACTTTGCAAGGTGCAAAGCTACCAGATCAGTTATATCCGGCTGAGCGACGCCGACATAGCGGTGCGTACCGAAGCGGCGCCCTCCGGCTCGGCGCTGGAGAGCCTGATGAACAGCATGGATACTGCGCTGGAATACCTGCGGATCAAATAAAATAGACTGTATATCGCCGGCAGAGATTAAGAGGTAAGATGATGTCTTACCTCTTTCGCCTCATTTTATGGGAAAACGACATTTTCCCGCATTTTCCTCATTTTACCGGAAAGGAGCCTTAGAATGGCATCTGTCCCTAATAAAAAAATGCGCGGACGCGCCATATTTGTGGCGGCACTGCTGATTCTTTTAGGCTTCGGACTGGTGATCCGGCAGCTTTATATTGTGCAGATCGTCAAGGGAGATTCCTACAAGCAGACCGCGATGAGCAACCAGCTTCGCGCAACGACCATCAAGGCAAACAGGGGGACGATCTATTCCTCCGACGGGCAGATTCTGGCTGCCTCCGCTACCTCATGGCGGATCGTTTTTTCACCGGCGGATATTACCGATGAGCAGGCGGCACTGCTTGCCGACGGTATGAGCGAGCTTCTGGGCGTGGATCGGGAATTTGTACTGGAGCGCGCCACCAATAAGCAGAGCTATTATCAGGTGATAAAAAGCCGTGTGGATAAGGAAACCGCCGACGCCGCCTACCAGTTTGCACTGGATAACAAGATAGATGGCGTGACGCTGCTGCCCGATACCACCCGGCATTATCCCTACGGGACGATGGCTTCCACGGTACTGGGCTTTGTAAATGCCGATAACGACGGCGCCTACGGGCTGGAGGCATATTACAATAATACCCTGAGCGGCACTCCCGGCAAGGTGGTGACCGCCAAAAACGCATGGGGCACCGATATGCCCTACACTTATCAGGATATCACCGGCGCCAAGGACGGCAACAGCTTGGTACTGACGCTGGATACCAATATCCAATCGGTGATAGAAAAACACCTTGCCACCGCACTGACCGAGCATGCCGTACAGAACCGCGCGACGGTCATCGTGCAGGACGTGAATACCGGCGCAATACTGGGAATGACCACCATGCCGGACTATGACCCCAATAATCCGCAGGCAATCGTTTCGGAGATTTCGCTGCAAAAGCTGGCACAGTACGAGGAAAACAGCGACGAATACAAGGAGGCCTTTGCCTACGAGCAGCAGATCCAGTGGAGCAACAAGGCAGTGAACGAGGCCTACGAGCCGGGTTCGGTCTTTAAGGTCATTACCACCGCCACCGCACTGGAGACCGGCGCCGTGACGATGAACAGCAGCTTTAACTGCACCGGCAGCTATGTGGTGGGCGGCATTACCAAGCACTGCTGGAAGCACGCCGGACACGGCTTGCAAACGCTGGCACAGGCAATGCAGAACAGCTGCAATCCCGCCTATATGCAGATCGGTGAAAAGATCGGCGGCACCAACTTTTACAATTTCTTCCGATCCTTCGGGCTGACCGAGCCGACGGGTATAGACCTGCCGGGCGAGGAAAGCGGATATTTTTACAGCGAGGCACAGCTCAATTCCACGCAAGGCAATCTGGAGACCGCCGCCTTCGGGCAGAGCTTCAAGGTGACGCCCATTCAGTTGATCACTGCCATTTCGGCAGCGGTGAACGGCGGCTATCTGTATGAGCCGTATGTGGTGGATAAGGTGCTGGACAGCGACGGCAATGTGGTTTCGGTCACCGAGCCGACGGTGCGTCGGCAGGTCGTCAGCGAGGAGACCAGCCGGCAGGTGTGCAAGCTGATGGAGGGCGTTGTGACCGCAGGCAGCGGCAAAAATGCCGCCGTACCGGGGTACAGCATCGGCGGCAAGACCGGTACCAGTGAAAAGCTGGATTCCGACCGCGGGTACTACACCTATTCCTTTGTGGGCGTTGCCCCGATGGACGATCCCAAGGTGGCGGTGCTTTTGATTCTTGATGAGCCGTACGAGACCGATCTGTACGGCTCCACCGTGGCGGCTCCCGTTGTCGGTGCGATCCTTTCGGAGATCCTGCCTTACTTGGGTGTGGAAACCAACTACACCGCCGCAGAGCTGGCGACCATCAATGTGACAGTCCCCAACGCTGTGGGACAAAGCGCCCACATGGGCATGGCGGCAATGACCCAAAGACAGCTTTCCGCCGTGATCGTGGGTGGCGGCGATACCGTTATTGCGCAGGTGCCGGCGGCAGGCTCTGTCATTCAAAAGGGCAGCACCGTGATCCTTTATACCGATGAGGAATCGCAGGAGGAGAAGGTGATCGTCCCCGATGTGCGCGGCAAGAGCGGTCAGGTGGTGAATACCGTTCTGGTGAATGCCGGACTGAATCTGGACGCCGACGGGATCGGTAAGATAAGTGATACCGCCGTTGCCATCGAGCAGAGCATCGAGCCGGGCACCGAGGTGCCGCGCGGCACGCTTGTTACCGTAAAATTCAGCAATACCGAGATCCCGCAGACCCCATAGCGATAGGAGGAGCCTATGCCGAACCGACCCGAATGGGAGGTTCAAAGCAAAGGAAGTTTGGAAGCGCTGCCGCAGGGGGAACCGGTCTGTGACAGCCGCGGGGAAGTAAGAAATAAGATTTTTGTATGTATCGAGGGGGAGCGCCACGACGGGCACACAGATGCCGCCGGAGTGCTGC
>ERZ779852.2421-NODE-2421-length-15221-cov-6.434195_pt1 | contig 15221 bp, 15 predicted proteins | sample MGYA00511559_ERZ779852 | MGnify/ENA primary metagenome ERZ779852 (study PRJEB29588, sample SAMEA2157977) | human gut metagenome | biome: human gut; feature: human-associated habitat; material: faeces | place: Denmark | collected 2008/2010 ...
GGCGGGCGAAATTCGCCCGCCCCGCTTTTTTATTTGAAAGTAAGGGGTGCTTTTCCATGGAAAAAGCAATAAAGCGCTATTGGCCCGTATTTGTGCTGCCTACCCTTATTGCCTTTATTATCGGCTTTGTCTGGCCGTTTATTTGGGGCACGGGGTTGTCCTTCTGCAAATTCACGACCGTTAAAAATGTGTCCTTTGTGGGACTCAGCAACTATAAGATGATCTGGTCCGATGCCACCTTCATGCATGCGTTCTGGTTCACCGCTGCCTTTACCGTGGTGTCCACCGTGCTGGTCAATGTGCTGGCCTTCGGCATTGCCCTGCTGCTGACCCGCGGCATGCGCGGCACCAATGTGTTCCGTACCGTCTTTTTCCTGCCGAACCTTGTCGGCGGTATCGTTCTGGGCTACATCTGGCAGATCCTGCTCAACGGCCTTTTGACCGCGTGGGGCAAGCCGCTGCTGGCGCTGAATGCCACCTACGGCTTCTGGGGCCTGATCGTTCTGATGTGCTGGCAGCAGATCGGTTATATGATGATCATCTACATTGCCGGCCTGCAGAATGTCCCCACCGATCTGATCGAGGCTGCCCGCATTGACGGTGCCACCTCCCGCCAGATCCTGTTCAAGATCAAGATCCCCATGGTTATGCCGAGCGTTACCATCTGCACCTTCCTGACCTTGACCAACTCCTTCAAGCTGTTCGACCAGAACCTGTCTCTGACCGCCGGCGAACCCGCCAAGCAGTCGATGATGCTGGCGTACAATATTTACGATACCTTCTACGCCCGCTCCGGACCCCAGTGGAAGGGCATCGGCCAGGCGAAGGCTGTCGTATTCTTCCTGTTTGTGGTCGTGATCTCGCTGATCCAGCTGCAGGCCACTCGTTCTAAGGAGGTTCAGCAATAATGGGTGCAACAAAAAAAGACCGCCGTATCAATGCGGTATTGTCCGTTTTGCTGGGTATTTTGTGCGTAGCATGGCTGTATCCGGTATTCATGATCTTGATGAACTCCTTAAAGACTGAGCGCGCTATCACCACCACCCATGCCTTTGAGCTTCCGAATGCAGAGACCTTTGTGGGCTTAAAAAACTATATCTACGGCATTCAGGAGATGGACTTCTTGTCCTCCTTCTGGTATAGTTTTATTATCACTGTCAGCTCTGTCGCACTTATCCTGCTCTGCTGCTCGATGTGCGCGTGGTATATCACCCGCGTGCAGGGCGTGCTGTCCAAGGGTATGTACTATCTGTGCGTGTTCAGCATGATCGTACCGTTCCAGATGGTCATGTTCACGCTGGCCAAGACGGCTGACACCTTAAAGCTCAACAATCCTTATAATATCTGCATCATCTACTTGGGCTTCGGCGCAGGCCTTGCGGTGTTTATGTTCACCGGCTTTGTCAAGAGCATGCCCATCGCCATTGAGGAGGCCGCCATGATTGACGGCTGCAATCCCCTGCAGATCTTCTTTCAGGTTGTCTGCCCGATCCTCAAGCCCACGATGATCTCCACCGCTATTCTTGAAACCATGTGGGTGTGGAACGACTATCTGCTCCCCACACTGGTGCTGGATATCAAAACCTTCCGCACCATTCCCATGGCGATCCAGTATTTCCGCGGCAGCTACGGCAAGGTAGAAATGGCCCCCATGATGGCCTGCATCATGATCACGGTTCTTCCGGTCATCGTGCTCTACCTCGTCTGCCAGAAGTACATCATTGACGGCGTGGTGGCCGGTGCAGTCAAGGGTTGATTACAACCGAAAGAAGGCCTCACCATGACGATCAAAGACATTGCACGAGAATCCGGCTTCGCGGTCGGCACAGTGTCGCGGGCGCTGAACAACGCCCCCGGCATCAGCGAGGATACCCGCCGGCGCATAATGGAGGTAGTCAACCGCCACAATTACGAGCCCAACGCCAACGCCAAGCACTTAAAGCAGCAGGCAAATGACGGCATTGTCCTGATCGTAAAGGGCATCCAGAATATGCTGTTCGCAGGTATTCTGGAGCAACTGCAAAGCGAGATCGCCAACCGCGGTTATGTACCCACTGTCTACTATATCGACGAGGAAGCCAACGAGGTCGCGCAGGCCAGGCGTATCTGCGCCGAGCGCAAGCCCTACGGCATTATGTTTCTGGGCTCCAACCTTGAGTATTTTACGACCGAGCTGGAAAGCCTGCGCATCCCCTGTGTACTGCTGACCAACAGCGCCGCCAGCCTGCAGATTTCCAATCTGTCCAGCGTGACGGTTGATGATATGGCAGCGGCCGACCGTATGATTGAGTATCTGTACGATCACGGGCATCGCCGCATCGGCGTGATCGGCGGCTATCCCAACCTGTCGAGGCCCAGCTTATCGCGTCTGGCCGGTGTACAGAGTGCCATGCTGCGTCTGGGACTGCCGTTCTCCACGGATAAGCAGTATGCCCATGCGCGCTTTTCCCTTGCAGACGGCTACAAGGCGATGGAGCATCTGTTGGAGACTGCACCGGATATCACCGCTGTGTTCGCCATGTCGGATCTAATGGCTCTGGGTGCCATACGCGCCCTGCAGGATCACGGTCTGCGCGTCCCGCAGGATATCTCCGTCACGGGGTATGACGGCATTGCCCTTGGGCAGTACAGCGTCCCCCGCCTGACGACCATCCGCCAGAATAAAGAGCAGCTGGCCCTGCGCAGCGCCAAAATTCTGCTGCACAAAATCAAGGAACCCGGCACCGCCGTGCATGAGGTGGTTCCTTTTGAACTCATCGAGGGAGAGAGCGTAACGAAACTCTCCCCGTAAGAAAAAGAGGTTTTCCGGATGAGAGCAAGCGGCATTTTAATGCCCATTTCCAGCCTGCCCTCCCCTTACGGTATTGGTACCATGGGGCAGCAGGCACGGCAATTCGTAGACTTTTTATCCCAAGCGGGGCAGGCATACTGGCAGATCTTACCCGTCTGCCCGACAAGCTACGGCGACAGCCCCTATCAATCCTTTTCCACCTATGCAGGCAACCCCTATTTTATCGACCTTGACACCCTTGCGGCGCAGGGTCTGCTGAAGCCGAAAGAGTACAAGCACATCGACTGGCAATACACACCGGAGCAGATCAACTACGGCACCTTGTATGAGAAGCGCTACACCGTACTGCGCACCGCCTGTGAGCGCCTGCTGGCGGCACCCCCGGCCGATTACCGGGATTTCGTCAGGAAAAACCGCTTCTGGCTGCCGGACTACGCACTGTTCATGGCGTTGAAGGACGCACACGGCGGTGCCTGCTGGCAGGAATGGGAGCATCCCCTGCGTAAGCGCGAGCCGGACGCCCTGAAGGCTGCCCGCAGGACCTATGCCAAGGACATTGCCTTTTGGCAGGCTGTGCAGTACCTGTTCTGCACCCAATGGCAGGCGCTGAAAGAATACGCCAACAGCAAGCATATCCAGATCATCGGGGATCTGCCCATCTATATCGCGCTTGACAGTGTCGATGTCTGGAGCAGCCCGCAGGATTTCCAGCTTGATGCCGATCTCAACCCTACCGAGGTGGCAGGCTGCCCGCCGGACGGCTTCTCCGCCACAGGGCAGCTGTGGGGCAATCCGCTCTACGACTGGGACGCTATGGCGCAGAACGGCTATGCTTGGTGGGTTCGTCGCATCCGCCACATGTGCAGCATCTATGATGTGGTGCGCATCGATCACTTCCGCGGATTTGCGGGGTACTATGCCATCCCCTACGGCAACAAAACGGCGGAGGGCGGACGCTGGCGCACCGGCCCCGGCTATGCACTGTTTGCCGCTATCAAGAAAAAGCTCGGTGAGCCCCGCATCATTGCCGAGGATCTGGGCTTTTTGACCGACGATGTCAATGCCCTGCTGCGCAAATGCGGCTACCCCGGCATGAAGGTGCTGGAATTCGGCTTTGACAGCCGCGACGGCGGCGATTACCGCCCCCACGGCTACCCGGTGAACAGCATTGCCTATGTTGGCACCCATGACAACGAGCCGGTCAACGGCTGGATGGCTACGGCCGCCCCTGAAGATGTGGCCCGCGCGGTGCGTTACCTCAACCTGACCAAGCAGGAGGGCTACCACTGGGGCATGATGCGCGGTATCTGGGCCAGCGCTGCCGAGCTGAGCATCGTGCAGGCGCAGGACCTTCTCGGTCTGGGCCATGAAGCCCGCATGAACACCCCCTCGACCTTAGGCGGCAACTGGTGCTGGCGTGCCAAGCGCGGCGCTTTTAATGACCGCTTGGCCACCAAGCTGCATGATCTGACAGAGCTGTACGGCCGCCTGCCGGAATAATACCAGATCAAGGGGGGTCTCTCCCCTACTCCCCCTTAAAGATAACGCCCGGAGTAAACAAGCCGTTTTCGGCTTATTTACCCCGGGCGTTTGCTTTCCTCAAGCAGCAGCCGGTTTTGTAAACAGGTTATGAATTTTTGCCGCAATTTCTTGACCTGTCCGGCTTTGCTATGCTTATAATAGATGTATAACTTTTTCTACTTATGGAGGAACCCATGACAAAAAACACCCCTTCAACGGATAGGCCAAATCCCCCCGCGTCCCGCCCCAGTGTTATTCTGGATAAAGAAACTGCCCGCTATATATTCCGTGCGCTGGCAATGACATTGGTTGCACTATTGCACCCGGCGGGACTTCCGTTAAATACGGTTACCTTCATCATTTCCTCCTAAATTCGTTTCTTAAACAGTCCATGATGATTACAATACCAATACAGTGTTCCATGTCCTCTGCTGAAAAAGCGCACTTCGATACTGCTTTCCGGGTAGAGCTTTACAGACTCAAATCTTTCTCCGGTGCAGTATGCCACAAACGAAATATAATGTTCTTTGGTCATTGGGTGCTGTATGGATATGAAAAATTCATCTTCGATTTTTTCGCATTTTATTTCATGTTTCTCGTCGGCCTGCTCTGCCTCTAAAGCCGGCAGTGTAACGCCGCAACACGAAATCATGGCTGATCCGGTAGAGTGAAAAATATTTCCGCAAATAGGACAGACATAAAGATTGGATTTCAAAATATTTGCTGAGCGATTGGTATTGATGATTTGTTCTCCGGACAACAGTTCCGGAAGAGAAACCTGTAGTATGTTAGCTAAAGGTTCAATCAATGAAATATCAGGAAATCCTTTTCCTGTTTCCCATTTTGAGATAGCCTTGTCGCTGACACAAAGTTTCTCTGCCAGCTGATGTTGTGTTAGTCGCTTCTTCTCGCGCAGTGCCTTGATTGCAGCACCGGTAATATAATTATTCATTTCTTAAATCTCTCCTTTCTGTATTTTACAATAACATTTTTTCAGCGGTAGACAACCTACGCATCGTAGAGTATCTTTATATTTACGAAATATTAGGAATGGCAATCCATGTAAACAATATTTTCACTTCTTTATCAAACCTGAGCATTTGCAGCAGGTCGAGGGCAATCTGATTTACCCCAAGGTGGTGGGCAAATCCGTTGGTCTGCCGGGTTTGCTGGTGCTGATGGCCGTCACGCTGGGCGGTGAGGCGTTCGGCGTTTTGGGAATGCTGTTCAGTGTGCCTGTCTGCGCGGTGCTGTACAGCATGTATCTTGAATTTATCAAAAACGCACAGCTGCAAATGCCAGCCGGCGCTGAAACCAAGGCATAATAAGGGTACTTTATAAAAGGAAGGAGTTGCACAAGAGTATGAGAAGCAGAAGAAAGTACGGCTTTCGGCTTATGACGATACTGTATTTTGTAATCGTGTTTTGTATGTGTGTATCCCGATTTAATATCATTATGACCCTTATCGGTGGTCAATTAACGCGAATTGACGCAATCAATATGGTGCCTTTCCATAGCATCAGAGAGAACTTGAGGTATGGCCACAGCCCTGTTTCATGGGATATGCTTTATAATATGGTTATGTTTGTGCCGTTCGGCATTGTATACTGCTATCACCAAAAGAATTTTTGCATATATAAAGCGATTGGATTATCTTTTTTAACGACATTTCTAATTGAAGCGTCGCAGTTTGTTTTCAAAACCGGCGTTGTGGACATAGATGACCTTATGATAAATACAATGGGAAGTCTGGTTGGGATTTTCCTTTACATTGTGCTTCGTAAAATACTGCAATGGAAACAGGCCGGAGAAATACATGAAGTGATTGACACCATTGCAACGATACTTCCTCCAATATTTATTGCCTTTGTTATAGAGATGTTTTTTGGTGACGGCTCAACAAAGCTGTTTCCTGTTCATGGTATAATACTAACGGTCTACGGTATCTGCGATTATCTATTTTTAATAAAAGATTTTTCGTGGAAATCCAAGTTGCTTTACACTGTATTTTATGTCGGGATTTTCTGGCTGACGCTTATCGCACTATAAAATACATAGTAAAGAGAAAACAAATCAACTTTTATGGAAAAGAAAGCTGCTATTTCTCCCCTGCCGCTTACAGAAAAACGAGTGTAATTGTGAGGTGCCCGTTATGGACGAATTTTCGCATCTGAAAAGTAAGCTATTAGCTGAACAGGTCGAAGAACAAATCTATCATTTCATCCTTGACACCCCGCTAAGCCCCGGCAGCAAGCTGCCCAATGAGTTTGAGCTGGGAGAAAAGTTCGGTGTGGGGCGCAGCACCATCCGCGAGGCCGTCAAGCTGCTGTCCAGCAAGGGCATTGTGGAGGTACGGCGCGGTTCCGGCACCTATGTTTTAACGACCGCCCTCGGCGTTGGTGACCCGCTGGGACTCAGTGCAGTACAGGATAAAACCGCCCTGGCGCTTGATCTTGTAAATGTGCGCCTGCTGCTGGAGCCCGGCATTGCCGAGATGGCCGCCAACAACGCTACGGACGAGGATATTGCCCGCCTGCGCCGCCTTTGTGAGAGAGTGGAGCGCAAAATTCATGATGGCGACCGCTACATTGAGGATGACATTGCCTTTCACACCTGTGTGGCCGAGTCCAGCAAGAATATGGTCGTGGAGCAGTTGATCCCCATTATTGATACAGCGGTTATGATGTTCGTGAATGTGACCCACAAAAAGCTCATTGACGAAACGATCATGACACACCGCATGGTGGTGGAGGCTATAGCCGCGCACGATCCCATTGGGGCGCGCAGCGCCATGGCCATGCACCTGACCTTTAACCGGCAGATGATCAAGGAAATGTACGACGCCGACCGGAAAAGGCAAAAATAAAGATGCCTCACATATTTTTTTGTCCCGCACAGGTTCAGACCCTGTGCGGGACGCTTTTTTAATAAAGTCATCTGATGTATTTCGGGGCGCTTCTGCCCATTTTTCAGGCAAAAGCTATACAGAGAACTTTCTTGTGTGCAATTATCAGCTTGTTTTTGTGCAAATTTGGCAAATGATACCCCGGTGTTTTGTCAAAAAGTAGGAACTGCCCCGTACAACTTGTAAGCTGTCATAAGACATGTTACGATAAAGACAACAAAGAAACACCACTCACAACCAGCAAACGGAGGCAGATACTATGAAACTTCATTCTCAGGAAGTCCGCAACCTTGCACCCGAAAACGACCCACTGAAAATCGGCATGGGCTGGTCGGTTTCCGACCTGAGCAAACCCCAGATCATGGTGGAAAGCACCTTCGGTGACAGCCACCCCGGCAGCGCACATCTGGACGGCTTTGTCAAGCAGGCAGTGCAGGCCGTCAATGAGCACGGCGGCAAGGCAGCCCGATACTTCGCCACCGATATGTGCGACGGCATCGCACAGGGGCATGACGGCATCAACTATTCCCTGCCCCACCGCGATGCCATTGTCAATCTGGTCGAGGCACAGGCCAACGCCACGGTGTATGACGGCGGCGTGTTCATCGCCAGCTGCGACAAATCCGTGCCTGCCATGCTGATGAGCATCGGCCGCCTGAAGGATATGAGCGCCATTATGGTGACCGGCGGCGTTATGGAGGCCCACACACTGCCCAAAAAGTATGTGGTCAACGACCCCGCCTGTGCCATCAACGACCTGCTGACGCTGGAGCAGATCGGCAAGTTTGACGCATGGGAAAAGACCGGCGTCATCCCCAACGAGCAGCTGGACTACTACAAGCACAACGCCTGCCCGTCCTGCGGTGCCTGCTCCTTCATGGGCACCGCCTCCACGATGCAGGTCATGGCCGAGGCGCTGGGCCTGATGCTGCCGGGCACCGCCCTGATGCCCGCCACCGCCCCCGAGCTGAAGCAGGCCGCCTACGATGCAGGCGAACAGCTGATGAAGCTGGTCGAGCAGGGCATCACCGCCAAGAACATCGTCACCAAAAAGAGCTTTGAAAACGCCATTATGGTACACGCGGCGATTTCCGGCTCCACCAACGCCACGATGCACCTGCCCGCCATTGCGCACGAGTTCGGCATTGAAATTGACGCCGACACCTTTGACCGTATGCACCGCGGCGCGCATTACCTGCTGAACATCCGCCCCTCCGGCGATTGGCCCGCTCAGTATTTCTACTATGCAGGCGGCGTGCCCCGCGTGATGGAGGAAATCAAGTCGATGCTCCATCTCAATGTGATGACCGTCACCGGCAAGACGCTGGGCGAGAATCTCGAGGAGCTGAAGCGCAACGGCTTCTATGAGCACTGCGATGAGATCCTGAAGGAAAAGACTGCCCACCTCGGTATCCACGTCACCCGCGAGGACATTATCCACAGCTTTGACAACGCCAAGGGCACCGACGGCAGCATCGCCATCCTGAAAGGCAATCTTGCCCCTGAGGGCAGCGTCATCAAGCACACCGCCTGCCCGAAGAATATGTTCAACGCTACCCTGCGCGCCAAGCCCTACGACAGCGAGGAAGAATGCATTGCCGCCGTTCTGCACGGCGAGGTCAAGCCCGGCGATGCAATTTTCATCCGCTATGAGGGCCCGCGCGGCAGCGGTATGCCGGAGATGTTCTACACCGGCGAGGCCATCTGCGCCGACCCCAAGCTGGCATCCAGCGTGGCACTGATCACTGATGGGCGTTTCTCCGGCGCAAGCCGCGGCCCTGTTATCGGTCATGTCAGCCCCGAAGCCGCCGTGGGCGGTCCCATCGCACTGGTCGAGGAGGGCGATCTGATTCAAATCGATGTACACAACCGTGTGCTGGCCATCGTTGGTGTCAAGGGCGAGTCTAAGACCCCCGCCGAGATGGACGCCATTCTGGCCGAACGCCGTGCCAAGTGGCAACCCAAGGAGTCCAAGTACAAGACCGGTCTGCTGAAACTCTACTCTCAGCACGCCGTCAGCCCGATGAAGGGCGCTTATATGGAGTAATGCTGCTCCGCTGAACACTGCATAAAAAGAAAAGGAGAAATTCTATGGAAGCAGTTGCTACACTCGACCCCACACGGCTGGTCCTTGCTGCCGTCATTGGTCTTATCATTCTGCTGGTTCTCATTATTAAATGTAAGGTGCAGGCCATGATTTCGATTCTGGTCGGTGCCATCTCGATCGGACTGATCGCCGGTATGCCTCTGACTGATATTGTTGCCTCGGTCAATGAGGGCATCGGCAACACGCTGAAAGGCATTGCGCTGCTGGTCGGCTTAGGCTCGATGTTCGGCGCGATTCTCGAGGTTTCAGGCGGCGCACAGACGCTGGCTGTCACGATGGTACGCAAATTCGGTGACGAAAAAGCCGCCTGGGCGCTGGGCATCACAGGTCTTGTCATCGCCATGCCGGTGTTCTTTGACGCGGGCCTTATCATCCTGATCCCGCTGGCTTTCTCTCTGGCAAAGCGCACGAACCGTTCCGCGCTGTTCTACACCATCCCGCTGCTGGCCGGTCTGGCGGTCGGTCATGCGTTCATTCCGCCAACGCCCGGCCCCGTGCTGGTCGCAACGATGCTGGGTGTTGATCTCGGCTGGGTCATTCTGATTGGTATCTTCTGCGGCATCTTTGCCATGATCGTTGCCGGTCCCATCTGGGGCAAAATCTGTGGCAACAAGTACTTTATCCCCGTTCCGGAGTCTGTTGCCAATCAGGCTGACATTGACGAAAGCAAGCTGCCCAAGTTCGGCACCATCGTCGGCATCATCCTGATTCCGCTGGTTCTGATTATCGCCAACTCCGTTGCCAAGGTCGTGCCTGCCCTGTCTGCCGTTCAGCCTGTGCTGGCTTTCCTCGGTGAACCGTTTGTCGCCCTGACCATCGCGGTCATCGCCGCCATGATCCTGCTGGGCTACAAGCACGGCTACTCCAACGAGGAACTGGAAAAGATCATGACCAAATCGCTCGAGCCTACCGGTATGATCCTGCTGGTCACTGCCTGCGGCGGCGTGCTGCGCTACATGCTGCAGAACTCCGGTCTGGGTGATGTCATCGGCAACGCCGTTGCCTCCGCCAGCCTGCCGCTGGTCGTGGTTGCCTTCATCGTGGCCGCGCTGGTTCGTATCTCGGTCGGTTCCTCCACCGTTGCTATGACAATGGCTGCCGGCATCATCGCCGCCATGCCCGGCATCAGCGCCATGTCCCCGCTGTATCTGGCCTGCGTGACCGCTGCCATCGCGGGCGGCTCCACGGTCTGCTCTCACTTCAACGATTCCGGCTTCTGGCTGGTCAAGAGCCTTGTCGGCATGGACGAAAAGACCACCCTCAAGACCTGGACCATCATGGAAACGCTGGTCGGCGGTGTCGGATTCCTGGTTGCACTTGTCATCTCCTTCTTTGCATAACAGCATATATCCTCCGAAAGAGGGGCCGCTCAGGCGGCCCCTCTTTCCTTGCAGCACTCCCCTATTGTCCGGCTATGCAGAAACAGATTTTAATCCAGAATCTTTCCGTCAATAGAGATCGTCACGACCTGCCACGGGATAAACTTTCCGCTTGCCTGCAGTGCTTTTTTCGCTGCCATCTCCAACCCGCCGCAGCAGGGCACCTCCATCCGAACGATGGTCACCTCCTGAATTTCGTTGCTGCGGATGATTTCGGTCAGCTTCTCGCTGTAATCCACAGCGTCAAGCTTCGGGCAGCCGACCAAAGTAACCTTGCCGCGCATAAATTCCTGATGAAAATTCGCGTATGCGTAGGCAGTACAGTCCGCCGCAATCAAAAGCTTTGCCTTGTTGAAGTATGGTGCGTTGATGGGGGCCAGCTTGATCTGCACCGGCCAATTCCTGAGCTGGGGAGCCTGACGCATCGGCTCTGCGATATTGCTGCCAGCCTCCCCCGGCTGCTCCAGCATACGCATCCGGGAGCCGGGACATCCGCCCTCATGCAGGTGCTTCATCTTTTCCTGTAATTCCTTTTTCTTCTTGCTTTCCTGCACGGCCGCCTCATCATATGCAGGTGCCTCTCGTTCTTCAAAGGTGATGGCTCCTGTGGGGCAGCCAGGCAGACAATCACCAAAGCCATCGCAGAAATTCTCCCGCACCAGCTTTGCCTTGCCGTCAATGATGTCAATCGCGCCCTCATGGCACGCAGTTGCGCACAGACCGCAGCCGTTGCACTTGTCCTCGTCAATATGGATGATTTTGCGGATCATATTCTTACCTCCCGGTTTACATCGTTTTGCTTTTGCAACCCTATTATAGTATAATAAAGCAAACCCGTATGTTTGATTTCAAACAAGGAGATTTCTTTTATGCAAAATCATCTTTCCGTCCTGCGGAGCTGCCCTTTCTTTACCGGTTTACATGAGGATGAGATCTTGTCCATTCTGCACTGTGTACAGGCAGTCGAAATTGCCCGCCAGCGCGGGGCTTATATTTTCCGCGCCGGGGATTCCACCGAGGTCATGGGCCTTGTGCTGTCCGGTACCACCCTTGTGATACAAGAGGATCTCTGGGGGCACCGCAACATCTTATCCAAGTGCAGCGCCGGGGATTTTTTTGGCGAGCCTTACGCTGCCACTCCGGGCGCTATTCTGAACATCAGCGTTGTGGCGGAGGAGGATTGTGAAATTCTTTTGCTCAATATCAAGCGGCTGCTCACCGCCTGTCCCACCGCCTGCGACCATCACCAAAAGCTTATCCGCAATCTCGTCAGCGTCCTTGCAAACAAGATACTGCTCTTCAATGATAAGGTTACGCATATCAGCAAGCGAACCACCCGTGAAAAGCTGCTCTCCTATCTTTCTGCCGAGTCGCTTCGACAGGGGTCACTTTCCTTTGACATCCCCTTTGATCGGCAGCAGCTGGCGGATTTCCTCTGTGTGGAGCGCGCTGCCATGTCAGTTGAGCTGTCAAAGCTGCAAAAGGAGGGCCTTTTGATCACGAATCGGAATCACTTTGAACTGCTGACCCACTGACCTTGCCCCTGCTCCTGTGGTGTAATCACAGTTATAAAAATACACCTGTACCCCGCAGAAACAAGATAGACGCGGTAAAGCCTCCGTAAAGAATCTGTTTTGGCAAAAGAAAAAGCTCTGCTGCTGAACACAAGCGTTCAACAGCAGAGCATGATAAAACCGTCTATTTTATTGTGCTTTGATTTCTACACCGGCAGCAGGCAGCGCGGCAGATATCTTCCGCACAAAGGCCAGTGCCTTCGGCCCGTCCCCGTGGACGCAGACAGAATCTGCCCGCAGCGCAACGGTACTGCCGTCTATGGCACATACCGTCCCCTGCTTTGCCATCTGCAGCACCCGCGCAATGGCCTCATCCTCATTTTCAATCATCGCGCCGGGCTTACCTCGCGGCACAAGGGTGCCGTCGGGCTGATAACCCCGGTCGGCAAACACCTCACTGCAGACGCGCAGCCCCAATGCCTGCGCAGCCTTGATCATCTCACTGCCCGAAAGCGCCAGCAGCATGGCCTCGGGGGCGGCCGCCTTGACTGCGCGGCAGATGGCTGCCGCCAGCTCCGGGTCCTTGGCCGCCATATTATAAAGCGCGCCGTGCGTCTTAACATGGTGCAGCGGCACCCCGGCTGCATCACAGAAGGCCTTCAGCGCACCGATCTGGTAGATGACATCCGCCTCAGCCTCCGCAGGAGAGATTGCCATTTTGCGGCGTCCAAACCCCTGCAGATCTGGCAGGCCCGGATGCGCACCTACCTGCACGCCGTATTTTTTACAGAGCAGCACACTTTTTTTCATCACAGACGGATCACCCGCATGAAAACCGCAGGCAATGTTGGCAGAGCTTACAAAGGGCAATACCTCGGCATCCATGCCGATCGTATAGGCTCCGAAGCTTTCCCCCAAATCACAGTTCAAATCAATGGACGGCATACGAAGGCCTCCTTTTAATATTTCAGCGCCGTGTTTTTGATGTCGGTCAGGAACATGTGCCCCGGCGCGTGGGTAATGCAAAATTCCGGCTTTGAGTGCATGACCACCGCCTGCGGTGTGACACCGCAGGGCCAGAATACCGGCATCTCACCGGGATAGATCGTCACGGCGTCACCGTAATCGGGGTGTGCAAGGTCTGTAATACCGATGGCCTCCGGTGCGCCGATCTGTACCGGCGCACCGTGAACGCGGGGCATCCCGGCCGTAATAGTAACCGCCGCCGGAATCTTTGCATAGGGAATGGGCCGCATGCTGACCACCATCGTGCCGCTGAATCCCCCTGCAGACTCGCAGGGGATATTTGTGTTGTACATCGGCACGTTGACGCCCTCCTCAATCTGCCGGACGGGAATATCCGCCTCCAGCAGCGCAGCCTCAAAGGAAAAGCTGCACCCAATCAGGAAGCTGACAAGATCCTTCCGTTCTTCAAAATAGCGCACAACATCGGTCGTTTCCTCTGCCAGCACACCGTTTTTGTAGATGCGGTAGCGCGGAATATCGCGGGCGATATCGCTGCCCGGCGCAAACCGGGAAAAGCTGCGCGCCCCGGCATCAGCCACCTCCAGCAGCGGGCAGGCCTTGGGGTTGCGCTGGCAGAACAAAAGGAAATCCCATGCCAGCGCCTTAGGCAGTACAACAAGGTTGCCCTGCGCATAGCCGTCACAGTAACCGGTCGTGGGGCCGGTCAGTTCACCCTCTCGGATCAATGCCCGCACCGCAGCCGGCGCAGCAGTAGAATACTTCATACGAAATTCCCCTTTTTCAGTCCAGCCGCGCAGCAACCGCCTGCAGCAGCTCTGCCTGGCGGCGCGCAGCCTGCACGGCCTGCTGCGGCGTTACAAAGGTGAAGCAGACGCTCTGTCCCGGCCGAAGCTGTGCAAGCATCGGCAGATCCGCAGAAATCACGGTGGCGATCTTTGCATAGCCGCCGGTCGTCTGGTGGTCGGCCAGCATCACAATAGGCTGTCCGTTTGTGCTGACCTGCACCGATCCGGCCGCAATGCCGTCAGACAGAATATCCGAGCCGCGGACTGTTTCGATAATCGGTCCCGCCAGTCTGCAGGCCATGCGGTCACAGTCCGGCGTAAGCGTATAGATGCTGTGGGTAAAGTCGTGCAGGGCCTTGTCGGTAAATGCAGCCTGCTGCGGTCCCGCCACTGCGCGCAGCAGCGGCAGGTTTTTAGCACCCTCCGCCCGCACAGGATGTGTACCATGGCAGACAAGGGCGTCATGGATCGGGCGATTTAAGCTTCTGGCTGTGATCTTCTCCCACAGTTCTCGTGTGTCGCACGGCCTTGTCGGCAAAAAATCATTCTTTGCCAGCTTGCGGCCCACAAGGCCGCCGATACGGCATTTCAGGTCGGTGGAGCGGCTACCCAGCACCGGCGGTGTTGCGATACCGCCGCCCACGTCCAGATAGCTGCGCAACCCGGAAGCAGCTGTGCCCATACGCAGTACACTGCCCGCCTTTGCCAGCAGCGGCGCATAGTAGGCAGCGGGCGCACCGTCCAGTGCAGCCGGACTTTCCGCGCCTGTCAAGGCAAAAACGGTGTCTGTCTCAAAACGGAGGGTCACGCCGCGCAGCGTACATTCCAGCACCGCCGCGCCCGCCGGATTGCCCACGAGTGCATTGCCCAGCCGGTAGGCGTAGCTGTCGGCTGCGCCGCAGCTCCGGTATCCCTGCGCTGCGTAGCCGATGCGCCCTGCATCCTGCACGGTCGTCAGAGGGCCCGGCTCCAGCACGGTGATGCTCATACCGTTCCCTCCTTTTGTGCTATTGCGTCAAATTCATCCTGCGTAATGGGGCAGAACCGGATGCGGTCTCCCGCAGCATAGGGCAGTCTGCCGGCACTCGGGTCAAACAATTTGAGCGGTGTGCGACCGATCAGCTGCCAGCCACCCGGGCTGGCGATGGGGTAAACGCCCGTCTGCTCACCGCCGATGCCCACCGACCCTGCCGGGATCGCAGTGCGCGGCGAGGCCAGACGCGGGGTAAAC
>ERZ779852.2425-NODE-2425-length-15213-cov-5.357303_pt1 | contig 15213 bp, 13 predicted proteins | sample MGYA00511559_ERZ779852 | MGnify/ENA primary metagenome ERZ779852 (study PRJEB29588, sample SAMEA2157977) | human gut metagenome | biome: human gut; feature: human-associated habitat; material: faeces | place: Denmark | collected 2008/2010 ...
GGCGGCTCCGCCGCCGCAGCGGACAAAGTCCGCTGTGCCCCACCTGCGGTGGGGCGGACTGCGCCGACGCTCACCCGGATTTTCTCTCCGGGCTTTCCTTTCCCCGGACTTCTCCCGTCCGGCTTCGCCTTCGGCTGCCTTGTCCTCCCTATTTTACCACAAAAACGCCCAAAAAACGCCTCAAATGTAAACTTTTTGTAAAAGTTTGTGCGAATTCAACACTTTGACTGCAAATTTCCCCGATTTTACCCGTATTAGTGAAAGGAGTTGTTTCATCATGCAGCAGGAAAAAAGCTATCTCAATGCACGGCAAAAGCTGTTTTGCCACTGGTTTGTCCTCACGCGCGATGTCCGCAGGTCGGCGGCGCGGTGCTGGCAGTCGCCGGAAAAACAGGAGGAGGCCCTGACGCTTCCGGAAACTGCGGCTGCCAAGCGGTACATCGCAGAGGTGGAAGCCGCGTTGGTCAAAGAGGGGCGCCTGTCCACCGCTGAAGATGGCTACCGAAAGCTGGCGTTCGGCGCCGTTACCGATGCCGTCCGGTTGATGTTCCCCACCGAGGGCGAAACACCCCCCATCGGGGAAATGGATCTCTTCAACATTGCCAAGCTCAGTCAGGCAAAGGGCGGTTTAGAGGTCACCTTCTTTGACCGGCTGGCAGCGCTGGACCGGCTGGCGGCGCAGCAGAAGGAGGACAGCGGGCAAAAGGACGCCTTCGGCTTTCTTGAGGCGGTTGCCGCCGGTGCGGCAGCCCTTAGGGAGGATGGCGAATAATGCGCTTTGTCCCCTTCAGCCGAAAGCAGCTTCGGGTTCTTACCTGGTGGCGTGAAGGCTCTCCGGATTGCAGGAGAGACGCCATACTGTGCGACGGAGCGGTGCGCAGCGGCAAAACGCTGTGTCTTTCCCTCTCCTTCGTGATGTGGGCGACCCACTGCTTTTCCGGCATGGATTTTGCCCTGTGCGGCAAAACCATTCTGTCGCTGCAGCGCAATCTGCTGGAGCCGCTGCTGCCCATTCTGCGGGGATTGGGCTACCGCTGCCGCTTCCAAAGCGGCAGGCGGCTGCTTACCGTGGCATGGGGCAAACGGGAAAACCGTTTCTACCTATTCGGCGGCAGAGATGAGGGCAGCGCCTCTCTCATTCAGGGCATCACCTTAGCCGGTGTGCTGCTTGATGAGGTCGCCCTGATGCCCCGCTCCTTTGTGGAGCAGGCACTGGCTCGCTGCTCGGTTCCCGGCAGCCGCTACTGGTTCTGCTGCAATCCGGAGCACCCCTTTCACTGGTTCTATCGGGAGTGGATCGAAAAGGCGGAGGAGAAAAACTGCCTCTATCTCCACTTCACCATGCAGGATAACCCCTCTCTGACGCCGGAGATCCGGCAGCGGTATGAGGGACTGTATTCCGGTTCGTTCTACCGGCGCTTTGTATTGGGAGAATGGTGCGCCCCCAGCGGGGCGGTGTATCCGATGTTCTCCCCTGCCGACCATGTGACGGAGCAGCCGCCGAAGGGTTTGACCCGTTGGTATTTAAGCTGCGATTACGGTACCGTCAACCCCTGCTCCATCGGGCTGTGGGGCTATTGCCCCGCCGATGGTATCTGGTACCGCACCGCGGAGTATTACCACGATTCCCGCCGAACCGGAATACAAAAAACCGATGAGGAGTACTATGAGGCATTGTGCGCCCTTGCCGGGGAGCGCCCCGTTCTGGGGGTGACGGTGGACCCGTCAGCTGCCAGCTTTATGGAGTGTATCCGTCGTCACGGCGTCTACACAGTCCTCCCTGCCCAAAACGATGTTCTCGACGGCATTCGCCGGGTCAGCGAGCTGCTGCGCCTGAAAAAGTTGCGCTTTGCCGCCTGCTGCCATGATACCCTGCGGGAATTCAACCAGTACCGCTGGGAGGAAAATGCCGTCGAGGACAAGCCGCACAAGGAAAACGATCATGCCATGGACGAGATCCGGTACTTCGTTTCCACCATCGTCTCCTCCGCCCCGAAGAACCTGCAGTCCTTCCATGCCGCTGCCCTCCCCCGGCAGCGGGAGGAATGACCCCATGGGGAGCCGCCGGAATATGCCCCGCAGGGCGTTTCGGCGCAGCCGAAACCGGCGGTCGCAGACCGCCGAAGCCGTCCACAGGACGGCTTGCCCTTCGGGCGGTTTGAGCCAGCCGAGGACTCCGGTCAAGGCAGTGTTATTTTGGCGCCAGCCCCAAAAGGCGGCAGGCAGCTTCGCGGCTTTTTTGCTCTTCAGGGCGGTATAGCCTACTGCGGCGGATCGCCTCGGCAAAATCCACTTGATGCCCGTCAAATTCGGGACCGTCCACGCAGGCAAAGCGCACCTCACCGCCGACAGCAAGACGGCAGCAGCCGCACATGCCTGTACCGTCAATCATGATGGGGTTCATGCTGACGGTGCAGGGAGTATCCCAGCGGGCAGTCAGGTCACTGACTGCCTGCATCATGGGCAGCGGACCGATGGCAAACACCATATCGAACCGCTCGCCCGCCTGCAAAAGCTGCTCCAGCGCGCCGGTGACAAATCCCTTTTCTCCGGCGGAGCCGTCATCGCTGCACAGCAAAAAACGGTCGCTGGAGTCGTTCATTTCCCGTTCCAAAATGACCTGCTCTCTGCTGCGGAAACCGGCAATGGCAGTGACACGGCACCCTTGACGGTGCAGGGTTGCAGCAGTAGGCAGGGCGATGGCGCAGCCCAGACCCCCGCCGATGACGGCAGCATTGCGATAGCCTTCGATGTGGCTGGGACGTCCCAAAGGACCGGTAAAGGAAGATAGACTGTCACCGATGGAAAGGCTGTCCAGCAGCAGAGTGGTGCCGCCTACGACCTGATAGACGATGGATACGGTGCCGGCAGCAGGGTCAAAATCCGAGATGGTGAGGGGAATACGCTCACCGCGGTCGGTGGGACGCAAAATGACGAATTGACCGGCGGCGGCATGAGCTGCGACTTCCGGTGCCGAGACGACCATGCGGCTGATGCCCGGTGCCAGTATTTCCTTACGGAGAATGGGTGCTTTCATGGGAAGAATACCTGCTTTCTTGTTGCTGATATAAGTACGGATTAATGGACGCAGCGCATGCTATACTGGGGACAGTAGAGCAAAGGAGCGTGCCGGATATGCGTTATGAGATAAAGTTTGTGCGGGGTCATGTGGAGGTTTATGATCGGGAGGGGAACTTTGTGTTCTCTGCCGATACCGAGCGGGAAGCGGAGGAGGATCTCCGACTGCTTTCCGCCTGAAGCGCATGCGGCGAGCGGAGCCTTTTTCGGGGCGGCAGCCCGACCGACCCGCAGAGTCGGTCTCTGCCCCCTTTTTGGGGGCAGGCGGCGGCTTTGCCGCCGCGGGCTGCCGCCCCGAAAATCCCCTGCGTTGCAGTGAAAACTTATATCATAAGGGTCACTGCGTTTTTATTATTGATGATGTGCGTAAGGGAATAGGAACCGCCGTACTCGCCATCGATGGTCCAGCTAATGGAATGACTTGACTCGAAGGTGATATCCGAAGCCCGCCGCATTTTCACCAGCGGGCCATCATAGTTCTGGCTCATCAGGGCGCTCAGCATTGCCTGCGCCTCCAGTGCATTAAGGGGATTTTTGACCAGCAGCAGCTCGTACATGCCATCGTCCAGCAGTACCCGCTCAGGGTCAAGCTTCAGCACGCCGCCCAGAGAGATGGTATTGGTGACAGCGCCAAAGAGAAAGTCGCCCTCAAAGGCTTCGCCATCGGCAGTAATTTTAACATGGATCGGTTGGATCTTGCCGAGGCTTTTGGCTCCCTCCAGAATATAGGCAAAGTGCCCCAACGCATTTTTTATCTCCTGCGGGGTGGCATAGCTGGTTTCGGTAAAGGCACCAAATGCGGCGATGTAATTAAAGTAGCGGTCGTTCAGGGAACCTACGTCCATGTGGAATTCTCTGCCGGTGACGGCGTGCAGAGCAGCTTCCTCCACGCGGGTGGGCAGGTGCAGGCTGGCAGCAAGGTCATTGGTGGAACCAAGCGGGATATAGCCCATTGGCCGGCGATCCTCCCGCTGCATCATGCCGCTGACCATCTCATTCAAGGTACCATCGCCGCCGCAGCAGACGACCAGATCGTAAGCGCCGGCGTCCTCTATGACCTTACGGGTACAGTCCAGACGCGCACGGGTGGGGTAAACGGTGACCTCGTAATCGTGATCGGAAAAGACCCGGACCATTCGGTAAAGTTCGGTCTGCGCCTGATTGCGTCCGGCAAAGGGATTGATAATAAATAACAGCTTTTTCATTATGCGTTCTCCTATGTTTTCTCCTTATCGTCTGTTAGTGGGAGGAATGCAGGCGAAGACAATGCGGCAACCGCGCCAGGCTGACAAAGGCAAGCCTGCCGCTATTCAGCGATAGGCATCAAGGACGCTTTGCAGATAGTCGCAGAACTGCTGCACGATCGGCTGCGGGGAAAGAATTTTGACCGGAGCACCAAGACCGGTGAGCCATGCAAAGAACTGCGGACTGGGGACGACCTCCACCGTGACAGTGAAGCCGCCCTCTCGGTCCGGAGTAAGGATCAGCTCCCGCCCAAAGCGGTCAAAGACGATATTCGACATGGAGGATTCAAAGCGCAGGGTGACCTTCTGCGGCTCGCCCCCGTACATGCCAAAGACCTTTCGGGAATAGGCAGCAGGATCAAAACCGGCAAAAAGCTCCTTCCCCAGTCGTTCCTCGCCGGTCTGGGTAATGGATTCCATCTTGTCCACCCGGTAATGGCGGCGCTCGGCGTGCTCGGCATCGTAGCCGACAAGATAGTAGTTTTCATCGTCCCACAAAAGCGCCCACGGGCTGATCCGGTAACGCTTGCCCTCATGACGGTATTTCTTTTTTCCGTTCATATCCCAGTCAAAGTAGCGGAATGTGATGCGGCTGCCGGCGGCAATAGCACTGTGGAGAGCATCGACATTGTAATAGATGCTTTCATTCATATTTTTGATGCGGTGGGTGACATAGACCTGCCGGCGGAGCGCCTGTGCTTCGTGACGGCTTGCCAGCTTTTCCAGCTTGGCAATCAGCTCATTGCTTTTGCGCAGAGAAAGGAACTTACTGCTCTGCACGGCGTCTACAAGCAGCTTCAGCTCGGGAAGCTGGAACTCCCGGTTGGCGATAAAGTAGCCGCCGTCCTGCGCCTTGCGGTACTCAATATCCAAGCCGTAACTGCGCAGTCCGTCAATGTCATCATAGATGCTTTTGCGCTCAGCGGCAATATCGTGACGGGCAAGATAGTCGATCATTTGAGAAACGGTGACAGGGTGTGCTTCGTCGGTATTCTCCAGCAGGAACTGCCGAAGATACAGACACTTGAGCTTTTGATTGGCGGAACGAGCCATAGGGAGCCTCCTTTACAGCAGATTTTACGTCTCTATTCTACCACAGGGCAGTGGGAAATACAATGGACAAAGCCCCATAAGGGGGACAAAGAGAAGCATCATCATTCATGCGCCCGGCTTTCAATTTGGCGGGCGGGCATGGCAAGAAAAAGACACCTCCGCAAAAGAGGTGTCTTGGTTCATATGGTGATTATTTGCCGCAGCACTTTTTGTACTTCAGTCCGCTGCCGCAGGGACAGGGATCGTTGCGGCCGGGCTTCTTTTTATCGGCTTTCATGGGGATTTTCTTCACGGTGCCGTCCTCACCGGTGGCAAGGGGCTTCATGGTCTGCTCCCGCTTGATCTCGGCCTGAGGACGGGGACGAATGGTAAGCAGCATCTTGACGGTGTTTTCCTTGATGCCCTCGATCATCTGATCAAACATCTCGAAGCCCTCCAGACGGTAGGCAACAACGGGATCCTGCTGGGCATAGCCGCGCAGACCGATACCGCGCTTGAGCTCCTCCATGGCGTCGATGTGATCCATCCACAGGGTGTCGACATTCCGCAGCAGCACTACCCGCTCGATCTCCTCAAAGGCATCACCGAACAGCTCCCGCTGGGCGTCGTAGCGAGTCGCTGCCTTTTCCTGCAAAATCTCAGCGATATCGTCACGGCTCATCTGCCGCAGCTCCTCCAGCGAATAGCGCAGGTCGTTTTCATCGGTGATCCAGCCCATAAAGCGGTCACGCAGACCGTCAAGGTTCCATTCCTCGTGGTTCTTTTCGTCAACAAGATACTGCTGTACGCTGGTGGCGATATATTCCTCCATCATCTTGCGGATACTGTCGGAGACCGATTCACCGTCCAGCACGCGGCGGCGCTGGGAATAGATGATTTCGCGCTGGCGGTTCATGACGTCATCATATTTGAGAACGTTTTTACGCATCTCAAAGTGCATACCCTCGATGCGTGCCTGCGCCGACTGAATGGAATTGGAGAGAACCTTTGCTTCGATGGGCATATCATCATCAACACCCATGGTGTTCATCAGCGCCTGCAGGCGCTCGCCGCCGAACAGCCGCATAAGGTCGTCCTCCAGCGAGATGACAAACTTGGTGGTACCGGGGTCGCCCTGACGACCGGCACGGCCGCGCAGCTGATTATCGATGCGGCGGCTTTCATGCCGTTCGGTACCAAGGATATACAGACCGCCGACGGCACGCACCTTGTCGGCTTCGGGCGCAATTTCCGCCTTGTATTTTTTAAGCAGCTCCTGGAAGTGGGCACGGGCGGCAAGGATCTCCTCGTCCTGCGTTTCGCCGTAGGCAGTGGCTTCGTAGATCAGCTCCTCCTCCATACCCTCCCGGCGCAGGGCGTCCTTGGCAAGGTATTCGGCGTTTCCGCCCAGCATGATGTCGGTACCGCGTCCCGCCATATTGGTGGAGATGGTAACGGCACCGGCTTTACCTGCCTGCGCGACGATCTCGGCTTCCTTCTCATGGAATTTGGCATTGAGAACCTCGTGAGGAATGCCGCGCGCCTTGAGAAGCTTGCTGATCATCTCCGACTTTTCGATGGAGGTGGTACCCACCAGAATGGGCTGGCGGCGGGCGTAGCAATCCGCTATGATATCCAGAATGGCAGAATATTTGCCTTTTTGGGTCTTGTAAACGGCGTCGGGGAGATCCTGACGGGCGAGGGGCTTATTGGTGGGCAGCTCCACCACGTCCAGACGGTAGATGTCCCTGAACTCCTGTTCCTCGGTCATGGCGGTACCGGTCATACCTGCCAGCTTATCGTACATTCTAAAGTAGTTCTGGAAGGTGATGGTGGCAAGGGTGCGGTTTTCCCGCGCGACGGTAACGTGCTCCTTGGCCTCGATTGCCTGATGCAGACCGTTGGAATAGCGGCGGCCGATCATCAGACGACCGGTGAATTCATCGACGATGATGACCTCGCCGTCCTTGACGACATAATCAATATCCCGCTGCATGACGCCGCGGGCGGCAATCGCCTGATTGATATGATGGGCAAGGGTGAGGTTTTCGGGATCATTGAGGCTTTCGATACCGAAATACTGCTCCGCCTTGCGGGCGCCCTGCGGGGTGATGGTGGCGGTACGCGCCTTTTCATCGACGATGTAATCGGCGTGGACGTCTTCCTGATCGTCCTTGGCGTCCATTTCCTTCACACGCAGGGGGGTAAGGGTGGCGGCGAAGCGGTCGGCCTTTTCATACAGGTCGGTGGATTTTTCACCTGCACCGCTGATGATAAGGGGGGTACGGGCTTCATCGATCAGAATGGAGTCCACCTCATCGACGATGGCGTAGCTCCAACCGCGCTGGACGCAGTTGCGCTTATAGACCACCATGTTATCCCGCAGGTAGTCGAAGCCGAATTCGTTATTGGTGCCGTAGGTGATATCGGCGGCGTAGGCTGCCCGCTTTTCATCGGGGCTCATGCCGCTGACGGCAAGCCCAACGGTAAGACCCATCCAACGGTAGAGGTTGCCCATCCACTCGCTGTCGCGGCGCGCCAGGTATTCATTGACGGTGACAACATGGACGCCCTTGCCGGCAAGGGCATTGAGGTAGGCAGGCAGGGTGGCGACCAGCGTTTTGCCCTCGCCGGTCTTCATTTCTGCAATGCGCCCTTGATGCAGAATGATACCGCCCATGACCTGAACGGGGAAGTGACGCATACCAAGGACGCGGTCGGCGGCTTCGCGGCAGGCGGCAAAGGCTTCCGGCAGAATATCCTCAAGGGTCTTGCCGGAAGCAAGCAGCGCCTTGAAGCGGTCGGTTTCACCCTGCAGGGTCTTGTTATCCATCTGGCGGTAATGCTCCTCCAGCGACAACACGGCATCAACCTGCGGACGGATCCGCTTTAATTCCTTGGCGCTGTACGAGCCGAACAGTTTATCTACGAGTCCCATAGTCGGAATTCTCCTTTTCTCAGAGAGGTGTTATTGGGGCGGGCGTTCCGCAAAAAGCCTGCCGGACGACGGAGGAGCACAGCGGACACATAACAGCAGCGGGGGCTGTCCGACGGGGCCGCCGTTCCTCTCAACCATATCATTTTACCGCCGGCGGGGGGCTGTGTCAAATAAAAGAGGAGGACAGGCTGTGGATAAACTGTAAATTTTTGCGCGGCACGGGAAAATTTACGCTCTTTGCCGGAAATTCCGACAAAATATTGCGTAAAACCCCTTGCAAAAAATAGGGATAGTCTCTATAATAAACATGTATTGTTATTTTAATCACAATGTAATTTCAGCGACAAAGTCTGTTCGGAAGGAGAATGTGCAATGAACTATTCCCACGAAGTAGAGAACATGTGTCCGGTCACCAAGGGGCCTCACCACGGTCCTGCGCCGATTCCGGAGGAGGGACGCTGGGTAAAGTCGTACCAGATCAGCGACATCTCCGGTCTTTCCCACGGCATTGGTTGGTGCGCGCCGCAGCAGGGCGCCTGCAAGCTGACCCTCAATGTCAAGAACGGCATCATCGAGGAGGCACTGGTAGAGACCATCGGCTGCAGCGGCATGACCCATTCCGCCGCCATGGCAGGCGAGATCCTGCCCGGCAAGACGCTGCTGGAGGCACTGAACACCGACCTCGTCTGCGATGCCATCAACGTGGCGATGCGTGAGATCTTTAAGCAGCTTGCCTATGGCCGCAGCCAGACCGCCTTCAGCGAGGACGGTCTGCCCATCGGCGCTTCCTTGGAGGATCTGGGCAAGGGGCTGCGCAGCCAGACCGGCACCATCTTCTCCACCGGCGCCAAGGGTGTGCGCTATCTGGAGCTTGCCGAGGGCTACATTACCAAGGTGGCGCTGGACAAGAACGGCGAGGCCATCGGCTACCAGTTTGTACGGCTGGGCAAAATGATGGAGGATATCCGTCATGGCAAGAGCCCCGCCGAGGCATACGAGAAAAATCTCGGTACCTACGGCCGCTTTGCCGATGCACCCAAGTACATTGATCCCAGAGAAGAATAAGAGAAGGAGGACACGACAATGGCAAAATTTGAAGGACAGGAAAGACGGATGCCCGGCATCAATGCCTGCCTGAAAGAGTACGGAATGAATACCCTGGAAGATGCCCGTGACCTCGCTCTGGCACACGGCATCAATGTGGAGGAAATCGTAAAGGGCGTACAGCCCATTGCCTTTGATAACGCTGTTTGGGCTTATACGCTGGGCGTGGCGCTGGCACTGAAAAAAGGCGTAAAGAGTGCCGCCGAAGCCAGTGAGATGATCGGCGTGGGCTTGCAGGCATTCTGCGTACCCGGCTCCGTTGCCGAGCAGCGTCAGGTAGGCTTAGGGCATGGTAATCTGGGCGCCATGCTGCTGCGTGATGAAACCAAGTGCTTCTGCTTTTTGGCAGGACACGAATCCTTTGCGGCGGCGGAGGGTGCCATCGGCATTGCCCGTAACGCCAACAAAGCCCGCAAGGAGCCGCTGCGCGTGATTCTGAACGGTCTGGGCAAGGACGCTGCCTATATCATCAGCCGCATCAACGGCTTTACCTATGTAGAAACCGACTTTGACTTTGCCACCGGCGAGGTGAAGGTCGTGCGAGAGGTCGCCTTCGGCGAGGGTGAGCGCGCCAAGATCAAGTGCTACGGCTGCAACGATGTTCTGGAGGGCGTAGCGATTATGAAGCTGGAGAAGGTCGATGTTTCCATTACCGGCAACTCCACCAACCCCACCCGCTTCCAGCATCCCGTTGCCGGCACCTATAAGAAATGGTGCTGGGAGAACGGCGTCAAGTACTTCTCGGTGGCAAGCGGCGGCGGCACCGGCCGTACCCTGCACCCCGATAACATGGCGGCGGGTCCGGCCTCCTATGGTCTGACCGACACCATGGGCCGTATGCACGGCGACGCCCAGTTTGCCGGCTCCTCCTCCGTCCCCGCACATGTGGAGATGATGGGACTCATCGGAATGGGCAATAACCCCATGGTAGGCGCGACTGTTGCCTGCTCCGTGGCGGTATATCAGGCGCTGAACAAGTAAATACCCCAAGACATATAAGACGCAGGGCTTCTCCCCAAAGGGACGCGCTGCGTCTTTTTTCGTGCTGCTGTATTTTTTGCGGGGGAGATGTGATAGAATGAGGGCAGAGGCTAGGGGGGGAGGGCCGCCCTGCGGGCGTATTTTGCGGCTTGCAGCAACCGGCCAAGGCGGGTATCGTGATTTTCATGGCACGGAAAAGCAGGGCGGAGACAAAAAATCCGTACAAAGTACGAGTGGTGCGGAAAAGTGGAACGCTTCGCAACCGGCGGTTGACAGATTTGATGGTCGGATTGGTGGCACGCAACCGTGCCGAATGGTAGGATAACGGCACAGAGACGGAGAAAAGATGCCGTCCGGAATAAAGGAGGGTACGAAGAATGATACTGGCGGATAAAATTATTGATTTGAGAAAGAAAGCGGGCTGGTCGCAGGAGGAGCTGGCGGAAAAGCTGGCGGTCACGCGGCAGTCGGTTTCCAAATGGGAGGGGGCGCAGTCCATTCCCGATATGGATAAGGTGGTGCAGATGAGCCGTCTGTTCGGGGTGACGACCGACTACCTGCTGAAGGACGAGATAGAGATAGCGGAACCGACGGTAAACGCAGACGACCGTCAGCCGCCGCTGCGCCGTGTAACGATCGGCGAGGCTTCCGATTATCTGGCACTGCGGCGCGCCGCCGCCCCAAAGATGGCACTGGCGACGATGCTGTGCGTGTTTTCGCCCATTGCGCTCATCGGGCTGGCGGCGGTAAGCGAGCTTTCAGTCTCGATATTTCCCATTCGGGAAGATGCGGCAGCCGGTATAGGGCTGTGCGTGCTGCTGGTTCTGGTCGCCGTTGCGGTGGTGCTGTTTATGGACTGCGGAAATAAAGCGAAGGAATATGACTTTTTGGAGAAGGAGCCGTTTGAGACGGAGTACGGCGTGACCGGCATGGTAAAGGAACGGCAGAAAGCTTTCAAGCCGACCTATGACCGCATGAACACCATCGGCACGGTGCTGTGTGTTCTTTCGTTTGTGCCGCTATTTGCAGTAATGGCATTGATGCGTGAGGACTTTTTTATGACGATGGCGGTGTGCTTGCTGCTGGCAGTGGTCGGTGTCGGCGTGTATTTCTTTGTGTATGGCGGAACCATTAACGGTTCGATGGAAAAGCTATTGGAGGAGGGCGACTACACCCGCAGCGAAAAATCCCGGAAGAACGTCACCGGACCGGTAAGCGTGATTTACTGGCTGGCAGTAACGGCGGTCTTTCTGATTGATACCTTTGGGCCCAACGGCAACGGACAGCCCAGGTACAGCTGGATCATCTGGGCGGTGGCAGGCGTGCTGTACGCCGCAGTTCTGGCGGTGGTGAAGCTGATAAGAAGCCGGAAATAACAGCATTGGGAAAAGTGCCAAAATGGGCTTTTCCTTTTTGCAAATTCCCGTCAGATACCGTCGTTTGTGCCAAAGGAGGGCATTGTTCTTAAAGAAAAATGCCGATGGAAATATCTGTGGGGACATGGTATACTGAGGGCAAGAGAGGAAAACAAGGAGAAGAACATGAACGATAAGCCGGAGAAAAAGGAAAAGTAGGAGGACAACATGCGGGGAAAGCTGACGGAGAATGCAAAATGGACGGTACTGCTCCATGCGGTTAATCTCCTCTTTTGGCTGCAATTCGCTGCCAACGGTATTATGGCGAGGTGTGGGGAGCAGCCGAAGCAGCCGGTATTCGGGCTATTGTGCGGGGCACAGACACTGACGCTGCTGATTGGCTCGTGGATCCTATTCATGATGCCGGGGAAGAAAGAAGAACGGAGCCGAAAGAAGGAACGAATTCTTGCAGCGGTCAATATACTGGCGGATCTGGGGATCATTTTGCTGTTTATCCTGCAAATGGTGACGGGAAAGTATTATCCGTTTGCAGCTGTTTAAGGGAGAGGCTGACTGCCGAAAGGCGGTCGGCTTTTCCTTTGGGGCGAGAATTGACAAAGGGGCGGCGGCTGGGCTATAATCAGCTATCATGATGTCGGCGGATTTTTGCCGGAGAAGGAGAACCCATGTCGGATTTTTACCCCTTTGCACCGCGGGAAAGTGAGCTGCAGGAATACAGAAAAGACGCACGCCGATGCTTCAGCCGCATCGGGTGGGCATGCTTTGCCATGATGGGGGCGGCGCAGGTGGGTGCGCTGCTGCTCATGATGGGGTGCCAGTGGCTTGCCATACGGGGCAGCCGGGTGATGATTGCATTTATCCAGAGCGACTGGTTCCAGTGGGTCATTACCGATGCGGCGAACTATGGGCTGGGGCTGCCGTTGCTGCTGCTGATCCTGCGTCCGCTGCCGAAGCCTGCCGCCCTGCCCCGCCGGAGGGTGACGGGTAAGCAGTTTGGTGCGCTGGCGCTGGTAAGCTATGCGGTGGTGTATGTTTCCAACCTTATCGGATTGGGCGTGAACGCCGCCATAAGCGCCCTGCGGGGGCAGCAGGCGGGCGAACCGCTGCAGAATATGGTATCAGGCACCAACCCGTGGATCATCTTCCTGTTCGGTGTGGTGATCGCGCCCCTGATAGAAGAATGGATCTTCCGGAACCTGATCCTGCGGCGACTGGCACCGTGGGGGGAACCGCTGGCGATCTTCGGCTCGGCATTTTTGTTCGGTTTGTTTCACGGCAACTTCGGGCAGTTCTTCTACGCCTTTGCGGTAGGGTCGGTATTTGCCTATGTGGCGCTGCGCACCGGCGGGATCCGCTATACGGTGGTGCTGCATTTTCTGGTTAATTTTTTCGGCATGACCGTTTCGCTGGCGGTGGACGGCAATTTGCTGCTGACGGCGCTGTACGGCTGGCTGGTGCTGATAATGGTAGTCGGAGGGACGATGATCCTGTGGCGGCACCGCAAAAAAATAAAGCTGCGGGAGGGTGCAAGTCCGATCCCCGCAGAGGAAAAGCGGGGCTTGTTCCTTGGCAATGCCGGCATGATTGCCGTGATGACACTCGGCGGTATCCTGATGCTGTATGTGGCGTTCTGGAGCTGAATATAAAAGCAAAAGCTGCCTGCGGGCAGCTTTTTTGCTGCGTAAAACTCCTTGTCAATTTGCACCAATCCACCGGGGAAAGTTTGTGAAAGATGTGGCAAGCCTACGAAAATTAAAAATCCGCCAAGAACCCCTTGCAGGCGATAGGAATAAGTGATAAACTGCAAATGTAAACAAAATATGACCAAAACTCATATATGCCCGATAATATGGTTCGGGCGTTTCTACGCCGGTCCCGCAAAGACCGGCACTATGGGTGTTCCGATCCGTCCCGCCACAGCGGGAGGGGTTGGCTTTGCTTTTTGTTGACGGCTGGCTGGGACACTCATTCTGAAATGAGTCCGGTCGGCATTTTGTTTTGTCCGCTTCAGTATTTTTTATAAGTAAAAGGAGCAATACTATGGAAAAGCTGTTTAAGCTGAAAGCGCACGGCACCGATGTGAAAACTGAGATCCGTGCAGGCATTACCACCTTCTTTGCGATGGCGTACATCATTTTCGTCAACTCCAACTATCTTTCCATGACCGGCATGAACAAGACCGGCGTTATGGTAGCGACCTGCATTTCTGCTGCCATCGGCTGCCTGCTCACTGCGTTCCTTGCCAATGTGCCCTTCTGTCAGGCACCCGGCATGGGTCTCAACACCTTCTTCACCTTTACCGTATGCTTCGGCATGGGCTATACTTGGGAGCAGGCACTGGCGATCGTATTTATCTCCGGCCTGCTGTTCCTCGTCGTGACCGTCAGCCCCCTGCGCAAGAAGATCATTGAGGCGATCCCCGCTTCCCTGAAGGCTGCTATTTCCGCCGGTATCGGCTTCTTTATTGCCCTTATCGGTATGTTCAATGTCAATATCGTTACCGCCTTCGGTTCCGGCGAGGCTGGCGCCTACACCGATATGGGCAGCATCACCAAGGGTGCGGCTCTGCTGGCCCTCATCGGTTTGGCGATCACCGCTATTCTGGTTGCCTACCGCGTAAAGGGTGCGATCTTTATCGGCATCATCGCTACTACCCTCATTGGCTTCCTTATGGGCCAGACCACCATTCCCGAGAGCTTTACCGTAGCCGGAATCGGCGAGGCATTTGGCAAAGTCGCCCTTAAGTTGGACTTCTCCGGCGCTCTTTCCGCCGGCGGCATTGTTCCTTTCCTCACCGCTATCATCACCTTTGCCATCTGCGACTGCTTTGATACCGTTGGTACCCTGCTGGGTACCGCAGGCAACGCCGGCATGCTGGACGAGAACGGCAACTTCCCCGGCGGCGACCGTGCCCTGATCGCGGATGCCATTGCCACCTGCACCGGCGCTTTGATCGGCACCTCCACCGTTACCACCTTTGTTGAGTCCTCCACCGGCATCGAGGACGGCGGTCGTACCGGCTTGACCTCCATGACCACCGGCATTCTGTTCGCACTGGCTGTTATTCTGGCTCCCGTGGCGGGCATTGTTCCCTCCGCTGCCACCGCTCCCGCACTCATCATCGTCGGCGTATTCATGATGAAGGGCGTGCTGAAGATCGACTGGTCCGATATGGAGACTGCGATCCCCTGCTTCCTGACCATTGCCATGATGCCCTTTGCCTACTCTATTGCGGACGGCATCGGCTTCGGCATTATCTCCTACACCCTCATCAAGCTGGCACGCGGCAAAGCGAAAGAGGTTCCCGTACTGATGTACATTCTCTCCGTTCTGTTTATCCTCAGCTATGTACTGCTGGCGACCACCGCGGCCTGATAAGGCAAAATAAATTTCCGACCGCTCCGGCTTTTCAGCCGGGGCGGTTTTTTGTATGAGGAGGGAGAGCCTGCCGGCGGCGCAG
>ERZ779852.2429-NODE-2429-length-15198-cov-16.227234_pt1 | contig 15198 bp, 10 predicted proteins | sample MGYA00511559_ERZ779852 | MGnify/ENA primary metagenome ERZ779852 (study PRJEB29588, sample SAMEA2157977) | human gut metagenome | biome: human gut; feature: human-associated habitat; material: faeces | place: Denmark | collected 2008/2010 ...
TGCCTCCCGTTCGGCCTCCGATGGCCCGGCGGGGATGACGATGCGCACGGTCACCAGATTGCCTCCCGAGGCGAGGTTCTTCGTCGTGAAGCACGCCTCGGTGAGCCCGCCGCGGAGGATCATCTCGGTCTTCACGCGGTTGGATCGGGTCTTGGCCACGGCGAGGTTCTCGGCCGCAGAGGGCTGCGAGGAGCAGCGGCCCTCGACCTCGACGGGCACCGCGCCGTCGAGGATGGCGGCACGGTTTTCGGCGATGCAGGCGATCAGGCGATCGAGCTCTTCGCCGTTTCCGTTCCACGGGATGTAGAACATGTCGTCGTCGGCGACGAATCGGAAGGTGTACTCGGCCGGCGCGGATCCGGAGGGTCCGTCTGCCGTCTGGCCGAAGGTCGGGACTGCCAGGAGTCCCAACGCAAACAAAAGGGTCAGGAGTCTATTCATGGTATCATGGATTTGTTCGGGTTGCCGCGGGGACAAAACATCCCCGGCCCGGATCGGGGAGATTCGGGCTGAAGGGAGACGCCGCGGGGGCGTCAGTTCCGGATTTTTTGTGGGGGGGGGGAATTTCGGCGGATGCGGATGCGCGCAACCGTTTCGTCACCGAGTGGCGAAAGGTCCGTGCGGGGATTTTTCCAGAAGGGGATCATGGCATCGAGCCGAAGAGTTCGAGGACAAAATTAGCAGAAAAATCGGAACAGGAAAGTGCGGGGCGCAAATTTTGTCGTTTAGGCAAGAAATTGTCGTTTAGGCAAGTGGAAATTGTCGTTTAGGCAAGAAAAATTGTTGTTCAGGCAAGACGCACCGACGCCCGGAGTGGGCGGGATGTCACGAAATCGGATCGTTTTCGAGGGGTTTCGGCTCTTGTCTCTGCAGCCGACTTGCGCTATCTTTGCGGTAAAAATTCAAAAAAACATGAAAAGACGTGTATTCGTTACGGGCGGCGCCCGCGGAATCGGAAAGGGAATTGTAGAGGCTTTCACCCGGCAGGGCGATGAGGTGGTCTTCTGCGACATCGACCCCGAGCTCGGGGCCCGGACCGCAGCCGGGACCGGAGCCCGTTTCTGTCAGCTGGATGTCACCGATGCCGCCGGTCTCGAGGGGTGCATGCAACAGCTTTTCGAGACGTTGGGCGATATCGACATTCTGGTGAACAACGTTGGGATCGGCCTCTTCAAACCCCTCGATGAACTTTCGATCGAAGAGTTCGACCGGGTGATCGCCACCAACCTGCGCCCGGTTTTCATTACCTCACGCCAGCTGGCTCTCCACCGCCGCCGGAACGGCAATCGGCGATACGGACGCATCATCAACCTCTGCTCGACCCGCTACCTGCAGAGCGAGGCCGGAACCGAGGCCTATTCCGCCTCGAAGGGCGGCATCTACTCGCTGACACACTCGCTGGCCGTCTCTCTGGCTCCGCTCCGCATTACGGTCAATGCCATAGCTCCGGGATGGATCCATGTGCGCGAAGAGGAGCCGTTGCGCTCGGAGGATCATCAGTTCCATCCATCGGGCCGGGTCGGGGAACCCGGGGACATCGCCCGCATGTGTCTCTTCCTGTGCGACGAGGCGAACGACTTTCTCAACGGGCAGACCCTGACCGTCGATGGCGGGGCCACCATCCGGATGATCTACCCGGAATAGGGGAGCCGGCTGTCGGCCCGAAGGCAGTCTTCGCTGCGGGCGGGGCCGAAGAGTCCGGAGGAAAATGGTTGGAGTGAAGTGCATCGGCCAGGCTGACCGCAACGGTTTCCGGCCGCACGGACGGCGGGGGCCTCTCAACGGGTTACATGCCGCTTGGGTGGTGCCCCGAGCGCAGCAGGAAGTCCACGGCGATCAGGACAAGGACGCCCGGCAGATAGTCCTTGAGTGAATCCCGCAACTGGGTCAGGGCCTTCTGCAGCTCATACTTGACCTTGTAGGAGGGGATTCGGAAACGTTCGGCGATGTCCTTGTAGCTCAACTCCTCGGTGCGGCTGGCGATGAAGATCTCGCGGGTGAGTTCGGGCATCTCGTCCAGCCGCTTTTGCAGAATGGCCAACACCTCGTCGGCATAGAGCTGTTCGGGTTTGCAGCATTCGAGGCTCCCCAGGTGGTATTCCAACATGCGGTCGCTGGCATCCTGCAGCTTCTTTTCGACGCGCTGGTGGATCTGCTTGTTGCGCAGATGCTCCAGGCACCGCTTCTTGATCGCTCCGACAACGTAGCGTCGGGGATCCGTATCCGCTGCCAGTTCGTGCCGCCGTACCCAGTATGCAACGAAACTGTCCGTGACGATATCCTCCGCCACGGCCGTCTCCTCGACATACGAACGGGCTATCGAGATGAAATTGCTCCGATAGGTGAAATAAAGTTCGTTGAATTCCCTGACGCTGGATTCTCTCTCGTCCGGTATCGGCATACTGACTGTTTTTTCGGGATCAAAGTTATAATATTTTTTCAATCGTTACACGAGCATTCCGACCAATCCGTGAAAAAAACACCGTGTCAGATCTGGTTTTTTTAGAATTAGATCGTGAAAAAATTTAGCAATTTCGTAAAAATATTTATTTGCACAAAATGCTCCGATCGGGTTGTCCGATCGCCGCTTTCGTGCAATATATAGATGTCAAGAGAACGAAAAAAGTGTGATAATAGTCTGTCGGCCGGCAATGCACCGTGCGGAGCCCAGGACCGATGCGGACAAAACGTACAAAAAGAAGTATTGTAATGAAATCGACCGACGTATTGAAATACCTCGAAGGCAACTGCTCGGAGCAAGAAAAGCGCCGTATGGCCGATTGGCTCGACGCTTCTCCCGAGCACGTGCGTGAATTCAACGAGATACGCTTCGTCTTCGAGACGACCAAGATGTACGGGCCCGAACTCGAGCGTCTCGCTGCGGGCGAACCCCCGCAGCGTGCGACGACTGCCGCAACTTCCTCCCGGCCGACGGCCATGCGGATGGTCTTCCGCCGCGTGCTGCGCGTGGCGGCAGTCGTGGCACTGCTCCTCGGAGTGGGTTATTCGACCTATGTATATACGTTCGACAGCGTGGCCGAGCAGATGGTCGCGCTGAATGTCCCGGCCGGCCAGCGAATCGAGGTGACCCTTTCGGACGGCACCCGCGTGTGGCTCAACTCGGGATCGCGTCTGGAGTATCCGTCGGTTTTCGGACGTCATCGTCGTGAGGTGAAACTCACCGGCGAGGCGATGTTCGAGGTCACACACGATGCCGGGCATCCGTTCGTTGTCGAGACCTTCGCCTCGGATGTGGAGGTGCTGGGTACGAAGTTCAATGTCGAGGCCGATGCCGAAACCGGCTCTTTCTCGACCACGCTCCTCGAGGGACGTGTGCGGCTGACCGATCCCGCGACGCATCGGGCCATCGTTCTGGAACCCAACGACGAGGCGCGTCTGACCGAGGGACGGATCTCCGTCGAGCGGAATGCCGACCTCGATGCCGTTTGCTGGACCGAAGGGCTCATCAGCATCCGCGGGCTGTCGTTCGAGGAGCTGATGCGCAAGTTCGAGAAGGCCTACAACGTGCGCATCGACATCCGTCGCCGGGAGATGCCCGTCATCGGATTCAAGAGCGGCAAGATCCGCATCTCGGACGGTGTGGACCATGCCCTGCGCGTGCTGCAGCACAACTCCGACTTCCGTTTCGAGCACGACGTGCGCAGCAACGTCATTACAATCTATTGATCGATGAATCGAAATAAATGTATTACCAACCTTTTAAAACCGCTGTCCTCATGAGTTGATGTCTGCCTCCATTTCCGGCGGGGGAGATCGAGCAATACCGTAAAAAAAAGCCTGCGGGTCTGCACACCCGCAGGCAGGTAACGGCCCCGCCCTTGACGAACGAACAAAACCTATTACCTAAACACTCTACAAATGTATGAATAAAAACGTAAGTTTCCGTATAATCGGGAAACTAATCAAGTTTATGCCTGCATTTGCCTGCGCATGCCTCTGCCTCTTCGCAACGGCGGCCTTTGCCCAGGACAATACGCTCACGGTCCGGTTGGACAAGGTCCCTCTGACGCAGGCTATTTCCAAGATCGAAGGAGAATCCCGCTATCTCTTCATGCTCGGCGACGGGATCGATGCGGCGCGTCAGATCGTGTCGGTCGATGCCGAGAGTCAGCCGATCAACCAGGTCCTCGACCAGCTGGTACGGGGTACCGGACTGACCTACAGCGTCGAAGGGCAGAACATCCTGCTCTCGGTGAAGAAGGATGACAGCCGTCCCGTGCGCATCTCGGGTAAGGTGCTCGACGGGAACGGGTTTCCGGTGATCGGAGCCGCCGTGCTCGTCAAAGGTACGACCATCGGTGTGAGCACCGACCTGAACGGAGACTACACGCTGCAAGTTCCCCCCCCCCCGCTGAAAATGCAGTCCTGACAGTCAATTATTTGGGCTATCAGACGGTCGAGGCTGTCGTGGGAAGCCGTACGCAGGTGGACTTCACGCTCCGCGAAGAGACGCAGCAGGTCGATGCGGTCGTCGTGACGGCCCTCGGCATCAAGCGCTCGGAGAAGGCCCTGTCGTATAACGTACAGCAGGTCGATTCCGAGAGCCTGCTCGCCAACAAGGACGCCAACTTCATCAATTCGCTCAACGGCAAGGTGGCCGGTGTGACGATCAACGCCTCGTCGTCGGGTGTCGGCGGCGCCTCGAAGGTGGTCATGCGCGGTCAGAAGTCGATCAGCCAGTCGTCGAATGCCCTCTACGTGATCGACGGCGTGCCGATGTTCACTACGGCCCGTGACGGCGGAACGAAGTTCGGTTCGCAGGGTACGACCGACCCGATCGCCGACATCAACCCCGAGGACATCGAGTCGCTGTCGGTGCTGAACGGTGCCGCGGCTGCGGCCCTTTACGGTTCGGATGCCGCCAACGGAGCCATCGTCGTTACGACCAAGCGCGGCAAGGCCGGTCGTACGTCGGTCGTCGTGTCGAGCAACACCGAGATCATGACGCCGTTCGTCCTTCCCGAGTTCCAGAACCGCTACGGCACGGGTGACCTCTCGTCGAGCACCGGTTCGATCGTCCGTAGCTGGGGCCATCGGCTCAATTCGGCCAACTACATGGGCTATGATCCGGCCGACGACTACTTCCAGACGGGTGTGACCGGAACCGAGAGCGTCTCCTTCTCGACGGGCAACGAAAAGAACCAGGTTTACGCGTCGGCTGCGGCGATCAACTCGCGCGGTATCGTCCCCAACAACAGCTACGACCGCTACAATTTCACGTTCCGCAATACGACTTATTTCTTCAAGGACCGCATGCGTCTTGATGTCGGTGCGAGCTACGTGCTCCAGCGCGACCGCAACATGACCAACCAGGGAACCTACAACAACCCGCTGGTAGGCGCCTACATCTTCCCGCGCGGCGACGACTGGAGCGACATCCAGATGTACGAGCGTTACAACCCCTCGCGCCAGCTCTATACGCAGTACTGGCCCGTGGGCGATGCCGGCCTGACGATGCAGAATCCCTACTGGATCAACTACCGCAACCTGCGTGAGAACAGCAAGGACCGCTACATGCTCAACGCCTCGCTGTCGTACGACATCCTCGACTGGCTGAATGTTTCGGGCCGTGTCAGCATCGACAACACGCACACCGACTATACGGAGAAGATGTATGCTTCGACCTACGAACAGCTGTCCGAGTACTCCGACCGCGGTATGTACGGTATCACGAAGATGACCGACAAGCAGGTCTACGGCGACGTGCTGGTGAACATCAACAAGACCTTCGGCGAGAACTGGTCGCTGCAGGCCAATGCCGGTGCCTCGATCTCGGACATGCGCTACGACGCAATGAAGGTCCGCGGCCCGATCGCCGACGGTTCGGACGCCTTCGAGGGAGAGAAGCCGGGCCTGGCCAACGTCTTCAACATCCAGAACCTGAGCAACTCGTCGAAGACCAAGCGCCTGCAGGAGGGTTGGCGTGAGCAGACCCAGTCGGTCTTCTTCTCGGCCGAGGTGGGCTTCAAGAACACCTACTTCCTTACGGTGACCGGCCGTAACGACTGGCCGTCGCAGCTGGCTGGCCCCCACTCCGAGAAGAGTTCGTTCTTCTACCCGTCGGTGGGTGCCTCGGTCGTGCTTTCGCAGCTTATCCCCAACATGCCGGAGAACCTCTCCTACGTGAAGTTGCGCGGTTCGTATGCATCGGTGGGTGTCGCTTTCGAGCGCTTCATCGCCAACCCGCTCTATGAGTGGAACGAGAGCGGCCTGACGTGGAACACCAATACGAAGTACCCGATCTACAACCTCAAGCCCGAACGCACGAAATCCTTCGAGGTGGGTCTTACGATGCGCTTCCTCAAGCACTTCAACCTCGACCTGACCTACTACAACACCAAGACGCAGGACCAGACGTTCGACACGACGATCTCGACCGGTTCGGGTTCCTCGGTGCTGACGATCCAGTCGGGCAAGGTGCTCAACCGCGGCTTCGAGCTGGCTCTCGGTTACAGCAACACGTGGGGCAAGTTCTCGTGGGACACGAACTACACGCTCTCGACGAACCACAACGAGATCCTCTCGCTGGCCAACAACATCGTCAATCCCGAGACCGGACAGCGTTTCTCGGTCGATCTGCTCGACATGGACGGACTGGGCGAGGCCCACTTCATCCTCAAGGAGGGTGGAACGCTGGGTGACCTCTACTCGCTGCGCGACATGAAATACGACGCCAACGGCGCCATCTATGTCGATGAGTCGGGCAATGTTGCCACGGAGGCCATCTCGAACGTCAATGACTACATCAAGCTGGGCTCGGTGCTTCCGGATGCCAACATGGCCTGGCGCAACGACTTCCGCTGGGGCAACTTCAACTTCGGATTCGCCCTGTCGGCACGCCTGGGCGGCGTCGTATTCTCGCGCACGCAGGCCATGCTCGACTACTACGGTGTTTCGGAGGCTTCGGCCGCGGCGCGTGATGCCGGCGGCGTGGTGATCAACGGCGGCGATCTGGTCGATGCCAACAAGTGGTATACATCGGTCAGCGGCGGCAATACGGTTCCGCAGTACTACACCTACTCGGCCACCAACGTCCGCCTGCAGGAGGCCTCGATCGGCTATACCATTCCGCGCAAGGTGCTGGGTGACCTGTGCGAAATCACCCTTTCGCTCGTGGGCCGCAACCTGTGGATGATCTACAACAAGGCTCCGTTCGATCCCGAGACCATCGCCACGACGGGCAACTTCTATCAGGGCATCGACTACTTCATGATGCCGTCGTTGCGCAACATCGGATTCAACCTCAGACTCAAATTCTAAACCGAACCGTTATGAAAAACATATGTAAACCGCTTCTTTTCACGGTCCTGCTCTCGGGTAGCGCCTGCACGGCCAACTATCTGGAGATCAACAGCGATCCTTATCAGCCGAACAAGGATCAGATGCAGGCCGACGGATACCTGCTCGGTGCTACGATGAGCGGTATCATGAGCGGTGTGATTTCGACCGACGTCAATACGGCGCAGTTCACCGACTGCCTGTTGGGCGGTACGCAGGGCGGCTATTTTGCCGACTCGAACGCCGAACAGCGCAATACCATTTCGAATTACAACCCGACGGACAACTGGACCAACGTATTCATGGCCAGTGATTTCGTTATTCCGACGCTCTACTCGAACCTGCGCGAGCTCAAGGAACAGACCGACGACCCGGTGATCCTGGCCATTGCCGATGTCATCAAGGTGGCTGCCATGCACCGCGTGACGGATACCTATGGTCCGATTCCCTACTCGCAGATCGGTGCCGACGGACAGCTGCAGGTCCCCTACGATTCGCAGAAGGCTGTCTACGACAAGTTCTTCGAGGAGCTCAATGCGGCCATCGACGTACTGACGTCCAACCGCTCGGTGACGATCGCCTCGTCGGCCGACAACATCTATGGCGGCAGCGCCGAGAAGTGGTGCAAGTTTGCCAATTCGCTCAAACTGCGTCTGGCCATGCGTATCGTCTATGCCGATCCGGCTACGGCCCGCACGATGGCCGAGAGTGCCGTGTCGCATGAGATCGGCGTGATGACCTCGAACGATGACAACGCCTGCATGACGAGCTTTGGAGCCGACGGCAACCCGATCTACGTGGCCGTGAACTACAACTCGGCGACGCACTCCGACAACACGGCCTGTCTGACGGGCGGTGACTCGCACGCAGCGGCTGACATCATCTGCTACATGAACGCCTACAACGATCCCCGCCGTGCGGCCTATTTCGTCGAGTCGGAGTGGCCCGGCCAGACCTACGTCGGCATGCGCCGCGGCATCGAGATCCCCGACCTCTCCTCGATCGGCCACAAGTATTCGGGCGTGAAGCTCACCACGTCGTCGCCGCTCTGCTGGATGAATGCCGCCGAGGTGGCCTTCCTGAAGGCCGAGGCCAAGGCCATCTTCGGGTTCGACATGGGCAGCGGTTCGGCCGAGGATTTCTACAACGAGGGTATTCGCCTGTCGTTCGAGCAGTGGGGCGTCTCGGGCTACGAGAGCTATATTGCACAGAGCTCGGCGCCGCAGATCGTCTACATCGATCCCAACAACGGCAAGGACACCTATTCGAATACGCTTTCGACGACCTCGGTGGCCTGGAAGACCGGTACGCCCGATGAGATGCAGGAGCGCATCATCATCCAGAAATGGATTGCCAACTGGCTGTTGGGCAACGAATCGTGGGCCGATTACCGCCGTACGGGCTTCCCGCACCTGATTCCTGCCACGGAGGCCGGAAACAAGAGCGGCGGTATCGTCGATTCCGAGATGGGCGCACGCCGCATGCCCTATCCGGCCGAGGAGCGTACGACCAATGCGGAGAACTACCAGACGGCCGTCTCCACGCTGCTGCAGGGAGCCGACAACATGGCAACGCGCATGTGGTGGGACTGCAACCCGAACATTCCCCGCAATTGATTCACCCATAAACGAGAGTTTTGAATTATGAAACGCAGTATCAAGATATATTTCCTGCCTGTCCTGGCCCTCACGGCCGTATTGCTCGGTTCGTGCAGCGACTGGACGGATTCGGAGAGCGTGGATATCAGCCGTCCTTCGCTCGAGGAGCAGAATCCCGCACTCTATGCCCAGTACCTTGCGGCGTTGCGCGCCTACAAGGCCAGTGAGCACAAACTGACCTTTGTCATGATGGAGAACCGCGCCGGCCTCGCTCCGATTGCCCAGAACCAGCGCCTGACGGCCTATCCCGACAGCGTGGACTTCATCTGCATGACGCATCCCGAGAACCTGGCCCCGGAGTATTCCGACCAGATGGCCGAGGTTCGCAAGAAAGGGACCCGCGTGGTCTGCGAGATCGACTACGCCCGTATCGAGAGCGAATGGGAGGCCCTGCAGGCTCCCGAGACCGATGAGCCCGAGACCGATGAGCCCGAGACGCCGGGCGATACCGAGTCGGGCAATGCGACCGACGGCAGCCAGGATGATGGCGACAGTTCGGAGGGCGATACGACGGAGCCCGCTGACGACAGCGCATTCCTCGCCTTTTGCCGCGAGCGTGTCGAGGCCCTGACGGCCAGCTGCGAGCGTTATGGCTTCGATGGCGTGACCTTCACCTACGACGGCCCCGTGCTGTCGAGCCTGACCCCCGAGCAGACGACCCTGTTCGCCGGACGGCTCGGTGTGGTTTACGAGGTCCTGAAGAGCTGGCATGCGGCCCATCCCGAGAAGCTGCTCTTCTTCCGCGGCGGCCCGCACAAACTGGCCGACTGTTCGCTGCTTTCCGAGTGCTCGTATGTCATCGTGATGGCCAGGAGCGCCACCTCCCGAGAGGAACTTACGGTCGAGATGTACCGAGCCTGCGTCGAGGGTGTCCCGACCGACCGGCTGATCATCGGCGTGACGGCCCCGGCACTCGACGGATCCGACGAACTGGGCTATTTCTCCCAGACCGATGCGGCGGGCAAACCGCTCAGCGCCATCGTCGGCGCCGCTTCGTGGGTGCTCGAGCCGTCCGCATACGACAAGGCCGGACTGGCTATCGACCGGGCCTGGAACGACTATTATGACCTCAATCGGATCTTCCCGAACATCCGCAAGGCAATTGACATCATGAATCCCGTACCTGAAAACTAACGAAACCCATGAAAATGAAAACCATAAGCGTGATTGCCTCCTTGACGGCCCTCCTTGCGCTCGCCTCCTGCGAACACGAGGACACCGATCGGCAGCATTACGACAACAAACTCTTCATTTCGGCCGCTTCGCTGACCGACGAGATGCTCATCGATGAGGCTGACAGCTATTCGCGCGATATCGTTGCGGCCGTTGCCAAGCCCGAATCGCAAGACATCACGGTGACCTTCCGTCCGGCCCCCGAACTGGTGGACAACTACAAACAGGCCTATTACGACACGGTCTCGATTGCACTGCCCGACGGGGTCTGCCGCATCGATGAGCCGACGACCACCATTCTGGCCGGCAACGTGCAGAGTTCTCCCGTTTCGGTGACCTTCGAGAACGTGCTGTCGCTCGACCGCAACCAGCGTTACGTGATGCCGGTGACCATCGAGTCGGTCGAGGGGATCGGCGGGGTGCTCCGCAGTGCGAAGACCTGCTACTTCCTCTTCCGCGGCGCTTCGCTCATCAACATCGTCGTCGATCTGTCGGAGAACCGCGCTTGGCCCGAATTCGGCAATTTCGATGAGGTTCAGGACATGTACGCCTTCACGATGGAGGCGCTGGTCAATCCCACGACGCTCAACAAGACGATCTCGACCGTCATGGGTATCGAGGATACGTTCCTGATCCGTATGGGTGACTCGGGCGTCGATCCTTCGCAGCTTCAGGTCGTAGGTGCTGCCAGTTCGAAACTGACGGACGAGAGCCTCAAGATCCCGACCGGGGAGTGGACCCACATCGCCGTGACGTTCGAGTGCATTGCGCAGAATCAGAGCGAGGTGAAGATCTACCTGAACGGAGAGCTGAAGAAAGAGGGTATTTTCTATCTGAACAGCATCAATTTCGCAATCCCGCATTCCAATGAGTCGGGTTCGTCGTTCAAGCGTTGCTTCTGGGTTGGATATTCGTTCACGTCGGATCGTTATTTCGACGGAAAACTCTCGGAACTCCGCATCTGGAACCGTGCCCTGACAGCCGACGAGATCGCTGCCGAGAACCATTTCTACCGTGTGGATCCCTCGTCGGAGGGTCTGGTGGCCTATTGGAAACTCGATGACGGCGCCGGCACAGTGGGCAAGGACTATTCGCCCTACGGCCACGACCTGACGATCGAGTCCGAACCGGACTGGGTCCAGGTGGAACTTCCCCAAATCGCCGAATAACTTCAACCGTAAAACGAAAAACGACTTATGAAAACAACGAAATATGTGAACCGCTTCCTTCTTGCCGCTGCGGCCTGCTGCGGATTCGCGTTCACATCCTGTTCCGATGAGATCCCGACGAGCTTCAAGTTCGACGAGGGAATCTACGACGGGCTGTCGCGCATCGACGGCATGCTGGTAGACGAGTACAATTCGGCCAACGAGCGGACGCTGACCCTCACCGACGACGCCATGACGACGGCCGTGCGGTTCATGCTGACGTGCGAACCGGGCAAGGGTGTCGATGCCGTGGTCTCCTACGACGGCGACTACCTGCAGAACTACAACCTCGAGCACGGGACCGAGTATGAACTCTTCCCCGAGAGCGCCGTGGAGCTCGAGGGCGAGGGCCGCATGCTGCTGGCTCCCGACGACAAGCGCTCGGCAGCCCTGGGCGTGACGCTTCGTGCCTTCGAGGGCTTCTCTTCCGAGAAGGAGTACCTGCTGCCGCTCATCGTGCGTGTCGAGACCGAGGGCATCACGGTTCCCGAGTCCTCCGCACATGTGGTCTACCTCGTCAAGGACGGTCGCACGAGCCTCTCGGCCGACAAGGGCCCCGATGCGGTGAAGAACATCGTCTTCTTCGAACTGGGCGATGCCAACCCGCTCAATGCGCTGGAGTTCCGCCTTCAGGAGAGCGGCAAGCTCTTCTTCGACTACGTGGTGCTCTTCTCGGGCAACATCAACTATGATCCCGCCGAGAACCGGGTCTACTTCTCGCGCAACAAGGAGGTGCAGTTCCTGCTCGACAACAACGAGGAGTACCTCCAGCCGCTGCGCAAGTGCGGCATCAAGGTGATCATGGGCGTGCTGGGCAACCACGACGATTCGGGCCTTGCTCAGCTCTCGGATCCTGCCGCCCGTGATTTTGCCGCCGAGCTGGCCGCCTATTGCGAGACCTACGGCCTGGACGGTGTATGCTTCGACGACGAGTATTCGAACGTCAATCCCGATACGAGCAATCCGCTCTTCACGCGTCCTTCGATGGCCGCTGCCGCCCGACTGCTCTACGAGACCAAGAAGGCCATGCCCCACAAGACGGTGATGGTCTACTACCTGGGCAACATCACGCCGTACATCCCTGCGGTGGACGGGGTCGATCCGGGCTATTTTGTCGATGTGGCCGTTGCTGACTACAGTTCGATCAACCCGGGTGCCACGCCGATGACGGGCATGCCGCTGAAGAACTGTGCGGGTGCCTCGATCGAACTGAACCTGCTCAAGGGTGACTGGACGACGGAAACGGCCCGCAAGCAGAAGGCGGCCGGATACGGGCATTACATGTTCTTCTCGCTCAATCCGGACAACTATGCATGGCGCGGTCAGGTAACGATGGTGCGCAGTGTGGCCTCGGGCCTTTACGACGAGACGCTCGATCAGGTGACACATTACTACAAGAAAGAGGATACGGAACGCCTCGAGCTGAGCCGTCCCCAGTAGTGAGGTGATTAGGAACTCTTAAAATCGGATTATTTCTATGAAAAAGATATTATTGGCAATCGTATGCATGGTGTCGGGCCTGTGCGGCTGTTCGGAGAGCGATTCGGACAACGGACCGAAGGGCGACAGCATCTCCCTCTCGAAGGATTTGATTTCGCTGGACTTCGAGGGCGGCACGGACGAGATCGTGGTGACCAGCTCGGGTGACTGGCGGATGTCGGGCACCTCGACGTGGGCGCATCCTTCCGTGACGGAGGGTAAATCCGGCGATACGGTCGTCTTCACGATCGATCCCAACGCCACCGACCGCAACCTGCAGTCGGAGTTCAAACTCTTTACGGGCAGTGCCGTAGCCCGTCTGACGGTGACCTGCGGCGAGGGCTATGTGCTGTCGCTCGATTCCGATGCCGCAGTCTCGGTGCTTCAGTCCGGCGGCGAGTTCTCGGTGAAACTGGCCACCAACATCCCGCAGGAGGAGCTGACCTGTACGCTCTCCGACGGGGGCGATTCGTGGATCGGCACCCCCGAGTTCACGGATGTGTTCGGCGACCTGCTCCTGACCTTCACGGCTTCGGAGAACAGCGGTTACTCGGGGCGTGAGAGCGTGGTGACGGTCTCGGGACATGACCTGAGTGTCGAAGTCGCCGTCTCTCAGCGTCAGCTCGACTACCTCAACGTCAAGGGCGACAAGGTATTCGAGTTCGATACACTTGAAGCTGCGACGTTCTCGGTCGATGTCGAGAGCAACATCGCGTATACGGTGACCACGCCCGACTGGATCACCTACGAGAAGGCTCCCGCCACCCGGGCGCTGGCTACCGACCGTCTGACCTTCCAGGTTTCGGAGGGTAAGGAGACCCGAACGGGTTCCGTGGTGATCGCTGATGCCGACAAACGCTTTGAGTTTACGCTTTCGGTGCGCCAGTTGGCACCGGGTGTACAGATGATCACCATTCCCGACAAGGGCTTCCGAGACCGTCTGGCGTCGAAAGGCTGGATCAAGATCGTCGATGAGGAGTCGCCGGAGGTGATTCCGGTCGATCTGGAGACGATCAAGGCCAATGATAAGTATTACTATTACATCCTGCAGGCTGACGATGCCGACATCAAGTCGTTCGAGGGTATCGAGAACTTCCCGTGGGTAACCCAGTGTAACCTGGGGCATAATACCGAACTGGAGTCGATCGATATCTCCGGTATGGAGAAGGTGACAAAAGTGGATACGGGTGGCGACACCATGCTCTCCGAGATCAATCTGGGTGCGAATGCCTGCCAGTTGTCGCAGGGCGAACGGATTGGTGTCGAGAAGATAACCGTCATCGGTAGCGGGGTTACGTCGATCAACCTGACGGCTCGCTATATCTCCGGAGACCAGTTGAAGGAGTTCGATGTGACGCAGTGTCCTGCACTGACGAGCATTAACGCAACGGGACGTGACCAGCTGACCACGATCTACATCACGGCCGAGCAGGAAGGCAAGATCACTCTGTCGGGTTCGTCGGCCGAGTTCGTCGTCCGGTAGCGGAACTTTACGAGAGGACGGTTCTCCTCCACCGTCCGCTTTCGGAGCGGATCCGGGAATTTTTCCGGGTCCGCTCTTTTTCGTATCTTTGGGCGGAACCTATTCCTGAATCGGATTTTCTGATGGAGACTTCGGATTTCTCGGCTGCCGCTGCCGCGCAGGGCGAGGCAGCCTCCTGCGTGGACCGTGCGCCGTTCAACCGCTATCTTGCCGACGGGGCATTCGAGCCCCTTGCTGCGTTTTTCCGCGCCGAGGGGACCGAACGGACCTACCGCAACGGCGAAGAGTTCGCCCGGCAGGGGGTGCGGAACCGCACCTGCGGGCTGCTCCTTGCCGGGGCCTTCCGCTACGTCCACCTGACGGCCGACGGCGAACGCCGGATCGTGGGGTATGCCTTCGCCGGGGAGTTTGTCGGAGACTACATCTCGCACTGCAACGGCATCCCTTCGTGGGTCTCCATCGAGGCGATGTGTGACAGCCGCGTGACGGAGGTCGGCACTGCAGTCCTGGAGACCTTCTATGCCGCCGATGCCGCCCACGAACGGCTGGGCCGCCGTTTGGCCGAACACCTGCTGGCCGAGGTCTACGAGCGTTTGCTGGAACGTTGTGCCGCCACGCCGCAGGAGCGTTACGAACGCCTGCTGACCCGCTGCCCCGGGGTACTGGATTTCATCCCGCTCCACGAACTGGCCTCCTATCTGGGCGTCCGTCCCGAAACCTTGAGCCGCATCCGCCGCCGCATCCGGTGATTTCTTGATTCCGATCAAGGCTCCGGGACGGCCGAAGGTCTATCTTTGCGGCCATGGAACGTGTACTTGTCATCGGTGCGACGTCCGGGATCGGGCGCGCACTGGCCGGACGGCTGGCGGCCTCCGGCTGCCGGGTCGGCATCGTCGGG
>ERZ779852.2441-NODE-2441-length-15149-cov-5.576123_pt1 | contig 15149 bp, 16 predicted proteins | sample MGYA00511559_ERZ779852 | MGnify/ENA primary metagenome ERZ779852 (study PRJEB29588, sample SAMEA2157977) | human gut metagenome | biome: human gut; feature: human-associated habitat; material: faeces | place: Denmark | collected 2008/2010 ...
TTGAGTTTATTATTGCTTTTATAATATCAGATAAAGAATTTAAGTTGTTAGGCGTATGTATGAATTGGGATATCGGCGAGTTGAAAATAAATAAAAATATTAAAACAAAAATTGTATTCCATAAAATATAAGGGAGAAATAATGTTTTTATTCTCTTTTTAAATTTTTCAATAGTGTCTTTTGTGCTTTTTATATTTCTATAAAAAAGGAAAGCGGATATTATGAAAAAAGTAGGAACAGCTAAATGTCCCAGACTGCAAACATATATTATAAATCTTTCAATGGCATTTGAAATTAAGCTGCCATCATTTACCCAGTTTAAGGTAACTTTACAGTTAGAATGTAATAAAACAATTAAAACAGATAAGAAGTAGTAAAAGAATGAGAGCTTATATGAAAGGAATTTAGACATAAAAAATAGATTAACGTAGTATTAATTTTTTCTTGGAAATAAAACGATATAAAACGGGAATACCAAAAATTAGGAAAGTTTCTATTTGACCTAATACAAAACCAAAGCCGTGTGAAGCTAGACTTGGAACATGAAACATAAAACATAAATATATAATAAGATAAAGTGATGAATATTGTATTCGTTTCCAAATATAGCCAAAAAGATATCCGATACCGTAAAACATTATAAATCCGAAATAACCAAACGCTGCAAAGGCTTGATAATAGCCAGTAGGTGTTGATACATTATGTGTTATACTTTCAATATATTTATTATTTTCTCCTGCTAATTTTAGTGCTTCTTTGCCTTCCTTTCCAAAGATAAAACTTGGAAAATACCATGTAACGATGTCATCCCATAAGAAGGCCCCGAAATTGTAGGTTAAATTTTCTTTTGTATATCGGATAAAAAGGGCTCCGTTTCCTAAATCCATCCCATGTGCTAAATTGGGATTTACATATGACTTTTTATAATTTTCCCAAATATTAATAGTTTCATTTCTTCTTCCGTGTAAATCTCCTCTAATTTCACTTATACTTGCAGAATATACTGTACCTATTGCAAAGAATAAAACTACAATTTTTTTGATAATATTTTGCCATTGTGGGCGAATACAAACTGTAAGTAGGCCTAATGACATAAACAATTTAACTACTAAGGTACGCCTTGCAAGCATTAAAACGATGAATAAGTAATAGAGGCAACTTAAGATTAAAATTATTTTTATTAAACGTGTAGCTTTTCTTCTCTTTATAACGTATGTTAAAGCATAAAACATCCCAATATCAAAATATAGCATAAAAAATAGCAGTATTTGATATGTGTGATTTCCACGAATATCACTTTCTCCAGATGCGAAATGGTTTAATACTTCTCCATAACTTTTTAGTGCACAGAATAATCCTATTATGAAAAGGATAAAAAATGTTATTCTTGATTTTTGTAAATCAATATCCCAAAATTTTGTCACTTTTTGTTTTTGGGCTTTATCCCAACCAAAAGCTAAAGCTAATGTTGAAGTAATCATGCAATATGTTAGGTCAGGCAATAAATCTGGATCATAATAAGGATTATAGATAATAACACAATATTGAGGGAGCATCATTAACATAGAGGCCAAACTGAATATGAAAGGTACCTGAAAAACACCTTTATCTCGTTTGTAAAACCTTGCAATCACCCATATACAGGTAATTATATAAAAAGCCAGTAAAAATAGATATATATTCAATAATGGCATGTATATATGATTGTGGTTTAAAAGTATTTTACGTATTGAATAAGCTCTTCACTCTCTAAAATAAATGCTATTTTAGAGTGTTATCTATTAAATACCTTTGACATTAATTTAATATATAGGTTTTCCATTTTGAACATAGAGATAAGTATAATTGTAAAATGCCATTTAGAAAAAAATATAGGAATCGACTGCGTACTAGATATATAGCTGCGAAAATATGATTTGATTTCTGATATAGCATTCCGCTTAAAATTTGATGGTTTAAAGAATTGTTTGCCACATCTATAAAGGCGATTCTTATATATATCTTCTATTGGTTGATTTAACTTTTTACAGATAGTCGTCATTTTAGATAGGCAATAAAAATACATCCCCATATTGTTATCTTTAGTATATGGCTTTTCTACTAATGGGATCATATATTCATATTGTGCGACATCTACATATTTAAGGTCAGGAACGTATTGCATATAATCTAAAACAAAGGCTTCATCCTCTGCAAAAGTAAATTGTGTATTAAAATGCAAATTATATTTGCGTATAATGTCCATTTCAAAACATTTATCGACAGTATGGCCTAGATCTCCTTTTTGAGATATTTGCTTAAGTATATTTTCATTTTTATCGCATAATACATTTTCTGTAGAACCTTTATATAACTTAATAAATCCTTGTATAACTAATTTCTCTTTTTCTAAATTCTCTACAAAATATTTTAAGAAATCAGGCTTTACAGTATCATCTGCATCCACAAAGCAAATATGAGTTATTTCTGGCGCAACATTATACAAAGCTGCATTACGTGCAGCAGATACACCTTTATTTTTTTGATGAATTATTTTTATTGTTTTATCAGATCTGCCAAGTTCAGTTAGAATTGATAATGTATTGTCTTTACTTCCATCATCTACTACGATTATTTCTTTAGCTTTATAAGTTTGTAACAATAACGATTTGATACAGGATTCTATTGTTTTTTCTGCATTATAAGCCGGTATAATAACCGCTAACATTACATTTAGTTCTGATATTTTTTCCATAATTTTATAATAATATTTCGTATTTGTAGTTTTTCTTTATGCGATAGTCCTACAAAATAGATAATTATGCATAAAAGAATACTGTTAATAATTAATAGGATAATTAGACCAATAAAGTCCTGACTGATTAAAGAAGAAATCCAAAAACAAGCAAATGCTGATAATATAGCAACTTTAACGCATGGGAATAAAATTTCCTTTAATATATCTTTTATTGTAATAAAAGTAATTTTTATAGCATAATAAATTCTTATAAGACAAATCAGAATTTCACAAAGGAGTACAATTTGAATAAAAAGTGTAGGGTTTTGGCCATATTTACCGCCAAGGAAGCATAATGGTAAAGTTAGAATATTTATACTATCGGGAATTATCATAAATTTGCTAATATTATTAGTAGCAAAGACAGCAATCCTTATTGGTTCAAATGCTGCGTACATAAGACTCGTAAAAACTAAGTATTGAGCAAATATCACTAAATAGTCAGGTATTTCGCCTAACCAAAGTCTTATGATATATTCTGTACGGAACAAAAAAGGTATCATGATGAGATAAATAAAATAAACTTCTAATTTACTTCCACCATATACTAGCTTTTTATGAACTTCTATTTCTCCATTTGCATATGTTTTAGTTATTTGAGGAGCAATGGCACGTTGCACGTTTTGTGCAAATGATAGAATGGAGTTTTTTAATTGCAAAGCAATAGTATAAACAGCATTAATGGCTACTCCAAAAGTTAAATTAATAATAAATACAATTCCTTGTGAAGCAATTACTTGCAGTCCGCCAGATGCCGTAGAAACACCCGTAAATTTTCCAATTTGTTTTATCGTGGGCCAATCTATTCCTAAGTGATAATGTGCTTCTGAGAATTTTCGATGGCAATACATTTGATAAAGTAATCTGATAAGAATGCTAACCGAAGCAAGTAAGACTGCATAAATGAGTAATCGATTATTTGCAAATAGGGATATGCAATACGCAGCCACGAAGTTGAGTATAACCTGTACAATAGAAATGATAGCAAAAGCATCCATTTTCTCATGAGCTATAATTAGTGCATTATAGGGAATACTTATAGTATTTACGATGCAGGTAAGAACTGACAATTGAAATACCCAAAAGGATGCTGCACGACTTGTTTCTGGAATATTAACTTTGTGAAATAACATCCATAGTCCTCCAACTTCTAACAAAAATAACATTAAAACTGAAAGAATAAAAATTACATTAAGTGAAGAGCAAAACACTTTATTAGGTTGACCATTCTTTAAACCCAACTCGAAAGTAATAAATCGTTGAACAGCACTAGTAATGCCACTTGTAAATACAGTAAACAAGCTAACTATACTGCCTACTACCCCATAGACTCCCATATCTTCAACTCCTAAATTTTGAAGAACTAACCGTGTGGCATATAAATTAATCCACATGGTAAAGAGCATTCTTACATAGAGCAATAATGAATTTTTTAATAATCGGTTTTTATTAAAGTTATCTGGCATGTATATTTAAATCTTATTCTAATATATTTAAATCTTATTCTAAGGTTTATATAAACTAATATTTAACATCTAGTTTTTGGATTTCCACTAAAATTTTATTTAGTTCCTCTTCTTTTTCATCCGTTATTTCTCCCAGATACTGTATTTCAAAAGCCATACGACTTTCTGGAGTCAGGGTAGGCAGCAGGGCGCGGATGCAGTCGCGCACTTCGCTTTCGATAGTTTGCAGTTCGGCTGGAGAAAAAAAGTCATGCAGCGGTAGGCTGAGATAACTCCAGGCGTATTCTTCCACCTGGTCTAGGCTCAGCATACTGACCGTATGTAGGATCTCCCGCAGCAGGTTTTGTTGGAAAGGGTGGTATACTGCAGTTGGGATGTCTTCATGCAACCAGTCCAGACGGTAATACAGGATACCGCAGTAGTAGGAGACACCCTTGGCCAAAAGCTGGGTCTTGTCACAGTAGTCCTGAACTTGAAATAGGGTAGTGGTAAGTTCTCTTATCATATCATTTTATTTACCATACCCATATCCGTAACCATAGCCATATTTTTTCCCGTAGCCATATTTGCCATACTTGCCATATTTGCCGTAACCATAGTAGTAACCATTCTTACGCTGGTTCATATCAATACCGTTGATCAGGGTACAGAGGTTCGGCAATTTGTTCTCGCGTTTCAGGTCATTGATCAGTTCATAGTCGCTCTTATGGGTATAGTCAGCACGGCAGACATAGACGCTCAGATCTGCTACACGGGCAATCAGCTGGGTATCAGTGACCATACCGATCGGTGCGGTATCCAGCAGGACATAGTCAAAGTGTTCTTTCAGAATCTCCAGTGCATGATCCAAGGATTTCCGTGCTACCAACTCTGTCGGATTGGGAGGAACGGTTCCGCCCGGCAGGATAAAGAGGTTGGGGGAGATGGCAGAAGGCTGGCAAAGGCTCAGCAGATCGGTTTGTTTCGGATCGGCCAGGTATTGGGTAATTCCCCGTTCCTTATGAGAAATCTCAAAGACTTTGTTCAGTCCGGGTTTGCGGATATCCAGTCCGACAATCACCACTTTCTTGCCCATAAAGGCAAAGCTGCATGCCAGATTTCCTGCATTGAAACTCTTGCCTTCGCCGGAGGTGGTGGAGGTGAAGAGGATTACTTTCTGGCCTTCTCCCAGCATATACTGCAAATTCGTGCGGACGGAACGGAACACTTCTTCCATCAGGCCATTACGGTTTTCCTGTACGACAATGGGATGTCCGTCTGTTTCTGTCAAAGGAATGTCTCCAACAACTGGAATATCGGTAATTTTCTCTACATCAGCCCGACTCTCAATCTTAAAGCGGAGCAGGTTACGCAAATAGATTACTGCAACGGGAATACCCAGTCCCAGAATCAGAGCGATCAGGTAGAACATTTTTCCTTTGGGAGATACAACTCCTCCTGCCAGAGGTTCTTCCACCATCCGGCCATTATTCGCCGTAGCGGCTAGTGTTATCGCATTTTCCTCCCGTTTCTGAAGCAGCATCAGGTACAGACTGGCCTTGATTTCCTGCTGGCGGGAGATGCTGAGCAGTTCTTTTTCCTGTTGGGGGGCATTGCTGATCCGGTTCGCAAACTGAGTGGCTTCACGGTTCAGGTCGTTGCGGGTGATTTCCAGCCCTTTCAGTACGCTGGCTACCGAAGTCAGGATATTTTTCCGGTTGGCCTCCAGCGAGGTATCCAGATTGACTACGGCCGGGTTGCTTTCGCTGGAAGTGCGGAGCAACCGCTTACGCTCGGTCAGCATCTCGTTATACTGTCCGATCAGGGTGGAGAGCCCGTTGTCGCTCACTCCGATATTGGCTGGAATAATCTCCATCCGGTTCTCGGGGCGTTCGATGTATTCTTTCAGAAATCCGACCAGACGGAGCTGGGTGGCATTTTCTGCCCGTTTCTGCTCATATTCGGCATTACCCTGTAAGGCCAGCTGTGCGTCGCTGGTCAGGTCGGTCAGTCCGGCTTTCTGCTTATAGCTTGCCAGCTCGTTTTCCGTGGTGCCCAGTTCGTGATTGATGATGCTGATGCGTTCGTCAATAAATTCGGCTGTTCGGCTGGCTACTTCGTTCTTGTCATCGTTGGCATCAGCATTATACAAGGCTACCAGCGTATTCAGGAAATCCAGACCCCGTCCCACATGGCTGTCGTTATAGTTTAATTTCACAATGGTGGTCTGTTTGCTGGTCGGCTCGGCGCTTAAGTTTCCCTGACACATCTTGGCTGCCGTGGTGGGAGAAATGATCTGTACCTGAATGGTGCGTTCCTCCCTGATCCCTGTACTATCTTTCGCGTTCAGCGTCAGAGTCCCCACGGGAGTGACCAGCACACCGGGCAGGCGGTCGAATGTCTTGTCGGTTGCAGCTTCTTCTCCATGCTGGAGATAATTGGCGGAAGCCTTGACTTTTCCGTCAGGCGTACAGTCCAGTCTTAAATTCAGTGGAGCCTCAAGTCTGTCTGCTTCTTCGGGAGTCATCCAAACTTTAATGGGAGTATCGGTTTTATAAAGGGGACGGGCATAGCCGAAGCTGCGGGGTTCTGCATAGCGGATGTTCAGTCCCAGGGTATTGACTACCTTTTTGATTAAAGTGCGGGAACGGAGAATTTCCATTTCATTGTCGAAGTTGCTGGCCATGGTCAGCATACCCATATCCTGCATGGTGGCGATCGGACTGCTGGCACTACCTTTTCCTTTCTCATCCTGCTTGATCAGCACTGTGGCATTCACATTGTAAACCGGAGTCTGATAGCGCAGGTAGGCCCAGGCTCCGATCAGGCAGAGGATCAGACAGACCACAAACCAGGGCCAGTACATCAGGTATTCAAACAGAATCGCTTTATAGTCAATCGGCTTTTCGTCTTCAGCCGTATAGAGATCGTCGTATTTTTCGTTGCTCATGATACTTTACTTTAATATAGTGACTAACAGGCTGGCAATAGATACTAAAATGGAAGTGGCACTGATCCACAGGGTCGTACTGTTGCCGATATCGGAGTTGCGCGCAGCAGTCTTGTTGGGACTGACATACAGAATGTCATTCTGCTGGAGGTAGAAATAGGGGGAACGGATCAGATTGGCATCGTTCAGGTTCAGTTCCTGAATGTCGCGTCCTCCGTCTGCTGTTTCACGGACCAGCTTCACATTGTCACGGACTCCATATACCGTCATATCTCCTGCCATGGCCAGGGCTTCCAGTACATTTACTTTTTCATTGCTGACCGTGAAAGTACCGGGGCTTTTGACTTCACCCAATACGGAGATCTTATAGTTCACCATGCGGACATTCACAATCGGGGTTTCCTTCAGGTAGGGGGCCAGCCGGTCGCGGAGCATGGCTTCGCATTCATTCTTGGTCATGCCGCTGATCTTTAATTTTCCCAGTACCGGGAAATCAATTTCTCCCTCATTATTCACCAGATATTGCTGTAAAGTAGGCTGGGAAGTCAGGTTGGTGGAATTTTGGGATACTGCACTTTGTACCGTCAGGTTGAAAGGAACACTGGCCTCAGGATCTGTTGTACTGACGGTGATGGTCAGCAGATCCTTGGGCATGATCCGGGCGTCGTAGAGCGGAATTTCTCCGGCCGGTACATTGACTGTCGCAGAATTCTGCAAATAGGGTACCTTCTTATAAGAGGTACAGCCCGACAGCAGGAAGGCTGCTGTCAGGAAGCAGAGAATGTTTGATTTGAATGTCATAATGATTTTAGGTTTCCTTTGATGTTACTAAGCCGTCGCGATTCCGGGGGCCGGAATCTGACTGACTTTCCGATTTTTTTGCTGAATAGATTCATTGTTGACCACCACGCCCCGGGGGCCGGAACCGTGGTCACTTCCTCGTCCGGGGGCCAGAGCGAAAGGAAGCTACGTTTGGGGTGCGCTTCGCGGTTACCTCTCCCAACCGGGGACCGGGAAGAAGGGATAAAACCGGAATTTTTTGGCTGCAGATGCAATCGTTTTTCACAATTGCGAGACAAAGGTAACTATCTTATTTTAATTTAAAACAAAATTTCCAATATTTTTCGAAAACAACCATTAATCTTGTGTTGGATTTCTTAAGAAAAAGAATTTCAAGGAGATTTTATGAGAATTTCAATTGGATTTCGTTCTCAATTTTAACGAGTTTAAAGAATCTTAAAACCGGGCATTTTTTTTCATTTGGCCGATAAAATATATTCACCCATGAGACAAAAAGAAGTAAAAACAGAAAAACGGGAGCAAAAGACAGAGAGTGAGAAACCGAAAAGATGGCTGCGCCACACACCCGAAGGGTATCAGTTTACGGAGGCCGAGTATGCACTGAATGCACTGGGGAATTTCCTGACCCTGATTGCCTGCGGGAAGATCAAGCTGAGCTGGTCGGACGAGATGCAGCTCAAGCGGCTGACCAAATATCTGGTCCGGATGCTCTTCAAGGGGCCCTGGAGAAGCGTACGGAAGAAGATTCTGGAAGATTAGGGCTCCGCGGACAGGCCGGAAATACCTGCCCGGAAAATAAAAAAAGGCTTCGGCGTTTCCATGCAAACGCCGAAGCCTTTTGACTGAAACGCCGAAACGTTTTCAGGGTCCACCTGGGTCCACTTTTTCTATATGGACCCTATTCCGTGGAATGTACCTTGCGGTAGATGCCGTTGTCGTATGCTACCAGGTTCTGTTTCAGCATCTTCTTGAGCCATCGCTTGGCCGTGGAACGGGAGATGTCCATGGCAGCCGTCGCGGTGAGATATTCCATGTAAGTGAAGCTCTCGGGCAGCTTCTTGTAGCACTCCAGCACGCGGTGGAAACAGGTCATCTGCGAGCGTTTCCGTTCCGTTCCGGGCAGGATGGTGGAGAGGGAGAGGCTGTGTTCCAGCAGCACCTTGACCAGCTCGATGGTGATGCTGAAATCCTCGTCGCTGCAGGTGACATCTTTCATGTTCCAGCCGGCTTCCCACTTGCGCAGGGCGGTGAGCACCATGGCGATGCGCATCGTCAGCAGTCCGTGACGTCCCACAATGGCCTCGTTGCCTTCTCCGTCCTCCAGCGAGACATTCCGCATCATGTGTCCGAACAGCTTGTTGTGGATCTTCCACTGTTCGCGGGTGAAATGGACGGAGGTGGGGGAGTTGAGCAGGAAATGGTAGGCCTGAAGCACATCATCTGCCAGATTCTCAAAGAGTTCGTCGCCGTCGATCCATTCGTCGTCCGAATCGGGAGCCGCTGAGATCCAGCCGCTTTCACCCTTTCCCGTGAGCAGGGCCAGACGGCTGTACATACCGTCTTCCTTCGATGAGACGAAGTTGACCAGCTGTTGCAGGGTACCGGCCATGCAGATGGCCATGCGGGGGCGCTGGATGAGAATGGGGTGGCCGTCGATCTTGTAATTCTGTCCCACGGCTTCGTGGTGGTAGATCATACGCAGTTCGGAGGCATGCTTGCCGTAGTCCGTTCCCAGGGCAGCGGTGAAGGAGTCGATCTCGGTGGTGTTGCAGATGATTCCGATCTCGCCGGAGTTGTAGAGGTCGGTCATCAGCTGGCTCTTGGAGGTGTTGGGCGGTACGTTCAGCACGTGCCACCGGGGCTCTTCGGGCTTGAGACTGATGTCGGGCTTGCGTTTCTCGCGGAAGGCCCGTTTCTGTTCGGCCTCCCATTCCAGCATCTTCTGCTCGTATTCCTTGCGCTCCCGGCGGTTGTTTTCCTCCATTTCGCGGTGAATCTTGCTGCCGAGCAGGGCTGACAGGGCTACCACACCCTTGCCGGAACCTGCGGGGGCGACGGCTGCGAAGAAGAAATGGGGGGAGTAGAGACGGTGGGCATAGAGGGTGCGCACCAGCGGAACGCATCCGCTGAGGTTGGTGAGTATGGACATGAGAAGCATGTCGCGCTGGCGGCCGGAGCGGGCGGCTATGATACCGCGCCGGATCAGGGGCGGGAGCTTGTCGTAAATCCACTCGGGAAACAGGGGTGCATGACTCATCAGATCATCCTCGTCGGATTCTTTTCTCACGGTGGAGGGTCCATTAGGGTCCATGTGGACCCATGGACCCAAATCGGCATGGTTGTAGCCCCAGTCCATCGCACTGCAATATTCGCTGTAAGGGAGCTGGCCCATCATGCGGAAGGCGCTGTGTTTCAGTCGTTCAAAGTCGTACGGATTGAACCTCCGCCAGCGGATGTTGCGTCCCAGACGGAGCAGAACATTGTGCCGCTGACCCTCCTGAAACTTGTTTTTCCGGAAAAAATTCGCCAGAAAAGCTTCGGGGTCACGGAGGGGTACATAGCGGCAGTCGTCGTTGGGATCTTCGGGGATTCCGAAGGGCCTGAAACCGGCGTTTCCGGAAGCATAATCAGCCGGATTCCCTGCGGTTCTGCCGTTGAACCGGTAATCCTCGGAAGAGTCGGTTCCCGTGGCCGGCTGATACAGGAGCGGATTGTTTCCTTCCTCGTAGGGAAAGGTGAGGGGTTCCGGTGCCAGATAAGCCTCGGGGTCATAAGACGCGAGCGTGAGGCGGCAGAGATCCTTGCACTGCATGTCGCAGGGATGTCCGGCAACCTGTTCAAGGGCATGCGCCACGATCTCATAGGCCCGGCGGTAGACATCGGGATGTACCACACCGATGCAGACGAAGATGCGGAGGCCGGTTCCGGAGACGGTGACATGACAGGCCGCCACCCACGGAACTTCCTTCAGCCGGGCAAAAGCGTTCCGGAGCACGTCGGGCGGCATCTTGTCCATGTCGAACATGGCATAGCCGGTGCGGTTGGTGAGACACTTGGGATAACGTCCGCGCAGGCAGTTTCCGGCAGGTACGAGGGCAGGCAGCTGTTCCTTGACGGAGGCAGCTTCCTGTTTCTTTCCTTCGGCCATCAGCCTGCGGTAGTTCTCCACTTCATTTTTCCATTGTCCGTTGCGGACATTTTCGATCCAGGCAGACAGTTCCACGAGGGAGTCTCCCTGCGTGTGGAAGATGCGCGTGAATACGGTCATCAGATTGTTTTCCATCTTTCCAAATTTAAGGTTGAATGAAAAAAGTAAATAATAATTATTTTACAGAAGCAAAGTTAAGGCAACCATCCGGAAAGGTGAAATGTTAAAACAAAGAAGCGGGATTTATGTATTTATAATATGTTGAAAAGTAGGGTTTATAAGCATATTTCTTTAAAGTAAAGCATGAAGTTAACTCAGAGGGAATTTGGGGAATGTGATCAATGAATTGGATTCCTTGCGGGTGTTTTATGTAAAAACAATTTGGAAATACATGTGAGGATACATGAGGATCCCGGGGAGGGATAAATTGTCTGATAAAAATAGTATCAGCTTAATTTATAAGTTAAGTTTTGTTTGCTTATTTGGAAACAAATGGTTACCTTTATATTTTGTACAGACTGTTCGCTTTTTGGGATACAGAAACGGAAACACTTGTTGTTGCCACACACGGGATCATAAAGAAAACGCAGAAGACCCCGCAAAAAGAAATACAACGGGCAGAAGAAATAAGAAAAGAATATTTTAACGAAAAAAATAATATATTATGACGAAAATGAAGTTTACCCCTGCAGACCATTTGGTGGATGAAGTATGGGGAAAAGTAGGGACTCCTGAAAGAGATGTGATGGAAGCGCAGCTCAAAGACGAGGTAGATGCTTACTTCGTAGGGGAAGCTATCAGGAATGCACGCCTGAAACAAAACCTCACGCAAGAGGAACTTGGTGAACGTATAGGTGTGAAGCGTTCCCAGATATGCAAACTGGAAAGCGGAAAGTGCTCAATCACTCTTTCCACTATGGGAAAGGTGTTCCGTGCTTTGGGAATAGCTACTGCCACCTTAGACTTAGGTGTGGAAGGGAAAGTTGCTTTGTGGTAGATATCAAGTGTTTCATGCACAGATGAAATAGCTGACATGAGAGGATGTCTTGCTGGTGAAGCAGGCACCCTCTCATGTTGATTTTCCCCCTTTTTGATTATCTTTCCAGTTCCCCCTTTTCGTTGCGGGCCATCAGTTCCTCCACTTCGGAAACCTTGACCATGTTGTAGTCGCCGGAGATGGTGTTTTTCAGGACGGAAGCGGCCGTAGAGAAATCCACTCTTTTCTGGTTGTCGGTCCAGGCTGACTGGGCATAGAGAAGGGCACCGCAGAATGCGTCTCCCACTCCGACACAGTCGATGACATTGTTGATGTCGTACACGCGGGTGTGGTACATGGTGCCGTCGGCATAGAGTATTCCGGCGAAGGTGTGGTGTTCGGAGTTCATCACGTTGCGCAGGGCGATGTAGATGTAGCGGCACTGGGGCACTTCCCGGGCGATCTCCCGGCAGAATGTTTCGTAGGCTGCGGTGTCATACCGGTCGGCTGCGCTTGTGGCCTTGAATCCCGGAGCCTTGAGTCCGAAGAGCATGGCATATTCGCCTTCGCTGCCGAACATGATGTCGCTGGAGGCAATCAGCGGGCGGAGTACTTCCTGGGCTGTCTTGCCGTACTTCCAGAGGTTCTTGCGGTAGTTGATGTCGTAGGAGACGGAGATTCCCATTTCCCTGGCGGTTTCAACGGCTTCCCGGCACACTTCGGCCAGTCCCGGAGTCAGGGCTGCGTCGATACCGGACCAGTGGAACAGGCCGGCATCGCTGAAGATCTCTTTCCAGTTGATCATGCCGGGTTCGAGTTCGGAAAAAGAGGAGCCTTCGCGGTCGTAGATGACGCGTGAGTTTCTCATGGCCGCAGCCTTTTCCATGTAGTAGGTACCGAGGCGCTTTCCTCCCGTGAGGATGTGATCCGTACCGATGTTATGTGAGCGGAGTTCGGCGATGCAGGCTTCTCCCAGCGGGTTTTCGGGCAGGCGGGTCACATAGTCCACCTGGCCGCCGAAGTTTGCCACCGAGATGGCTACATTGGCCTCACTTCCTCCGTAATTGACTGACAATTCGCGACTTTGCTGGAGTCTCAGGTTGCCCGGAGTGGTCAGTCGCATCATAATTTCCCCAAATGTTACAATTTTTTTCTTCATAATCGTTCGTAAATTTCAGATGTCGGATAACGCTGCAAAGATAGTGTTTCTTTTGCAGAAACCTCTACGGAATGTTTTATTCTGTTGTTCATCATTGCTTTCAGAGTGGTATCTTTACGGATATACATATAATTGTTTCCTGTTTTGGAAACTTTGTTGTATATTTGTTTGCGTGTAAAAATAGATCGTATGACAAACAGGTTGGAAAATATAGGTTTGATGATTCGGAATGAACGTCTTCGCAAAGGACTTACTCAGGAAGAGCTCGGTGAACGGGTAGGAGTCGGTAAAGCTCAGATTTCTAAGATAGAGAGAGGAAAAGGGCTTACGATAAAGACAGTTACAAAGGTGCTTGATGCCCTTGGCATGTCGGCATCTGTCGTTTTAAAAGGTGAGCAGGAAATTGACAAAAATGTAATTGCATATATTGTTGCTGCCATTAGTGAGTTTGCTGAAATCCATCATCTTTCCGTTCGTGAGGCAAGCAATTATCTGATACGCTTTAAAGGTATTGATTTTCTTACGGAACATTATGATGCGGAGCATTTGCTTTCATTCGATGACAGTGTGCAGGATCTTACACAAGTTTGTCTGAATAACGGAGGAGGTATCCAATGAAACTATACCATGGTTCGAATATAATAATTGAGCAGATAGATCTGTCAAAATGCAAACCTTTCAAGGATTTCGGACAGGGATTCTATCTGACAGAGATTAGGGTGCAGGCAGAACAAATGGCCAGACGTACGTCGGCTATTTATGGCGGAGAAGCCGTTGTTACAGAGTTTGAATTTGACGAAACAGCCTTAAAGGTCCTTTCGGTCAAGACATTTGAAGAACCAAATGAAGAATGGGCTTTATTTGTTATGGCTAACCGCAACAGGAGAAACATACAGCCGATACATTCTTTTGACATCGTGACAGGTCCTGTTGCCGATGATACCATAGCAACCTTGTTCCGTAATTTTGATGACGGAATAATTGACCTTCAAATGCTTGTGAATGGCTTAAAATATAAAAAAGTTTCATCACAATATTTGTTTCATTCGGCAGAAGCCGTTAAATACTTACACAGGATATGAACAAACGAATGCAATATCTGGTAGAAGGCATTGCCAAAGATATCATAGCTTATCTTATGGAAGATAACGGGTGCGACCTGTCAATGGCGCTCAGGGAGTTTTATAATTCGGAAACATTTGCGAAGCTTTCGGATGAGTCTACGGGGCTTTATATTGAAAGCTCGGCTTACGTGTATGAGATTTTGAAAGAAGAATTGTTGCATGGAAAGCTTTGATAAAAAGAGATTTTAAAGATATATGATTACCTTTGTTGTGGAAGCTAAATTTATAGGAACTCGCATTTGAAAACCCCTAAATCTTCAGTTTAGGGGTTTTCAAATGCGGGGTAGCGCAGCTACCCTTGGTTTTCGATGTATTTTTTGATGGTTTCCTGACTGACATTTCCGACTGATGACACAAAATATCCATCCGTCCAAAATGTGTTTTCCCAGTAAAATACATGTCTAAGATAATTTTCATGTCTTTTCCAAATGGCAGTTGTTGACATTTGTTTTAGCCTCCTTACGATTTGCAGCGGAGAGAGTTTTGGTTCGCTGCATATCATCATGTGAATATGGTCTTTGTCGGTTTCCATGACCTCAATGTTAAAGTCTGACAGGTCTGATATGTTCTGCATGATTTGCTTCATGTCATATTCCACTGCTCCAATGAGTAGCTTCTTCCTGTATTTGCATACAAATATCACGTGATATTTGATAAGAAACTTTGAGTGGGTCTTTGAAATGTAATCTTTCTGTATCATGGTCTCATTTAAAATGTAACCATCCCATCTACCCCATATTTCATTAAGCCTTCATTGTTCAGAACTTTGC
>ERZ779852.2449-NODE-2449-length-15106-cov-3.803070_pt1 | contig 15106 bp, 11 predicted proteins | sample MGYA00511559_ERZ779852 | MGnify/ENA primary metagenome ERZ779852 (study PRJEB29588, sample SAMEA2157977) | human gut metagenome | biome: human gut; feature: human-associated habitat; material: faeces | place: Denmark | collected 2008/2010 ...
CTGAACTCCTTTCTTCAATTCCTATCCACTCCTTACGCTCACAAAATATCACATCGGTGTGATGTGCCGGAGGCGTAGTCTTTCCCTCCCGGATTGCTGCCTTGGGGAACGGAAACTCGAAACCTTCGGTCATCTCTTCCGGAATCGTCAGGGGATTGTCCTCATCCTTTTCATCGGAACCTGCGCCGATGCTGCCGCGGAAGGCGTACCAGATGCGCTTCCAGCCCATCTGCACAACGCGCTTGCCTTTTGCGGTGAAGTCATGCCCGGCGCACTCGATATGCAGGATGGTTTCCTCATATACGCAGGGATCATCCAGCGCACAGAGCAGTCTTGCACAGACCAGAAAAAGAAGATCATGTTCGCCAGTAGTCAGCGCCTTAACGTCTGCTTCCTGACCGGGCATCGTGGCCGTCGGGATCAGCGCATGGTGATCCGTCACCTTGGCATCATTGATTACCGTTTCAACGTGGATTGCAGGTTCAAGGCCATCTGCAAAAGGGAGAGCTCCGCAAACCCTGGAGGCCAGCTCAGGCAGCCCGGCTTCCATGTCGTGTGTCAGATACCGGCTGTCGGTTCGCGGATAGGTCAGCAGCTTCTTTTCGTACAGTCCCTGAGCATAGTCAAGCGTCTGTTGTGCCGTGAAGCCGTAGAGCTTGTTTGCGTCCCGCTGCAGGCTGGTCAGGTCATAGAGTGCAGGCGGATTCTCCTTCCGCTGCGTATGTTCCACCGTCCTCACGACCGCAGGGCTGTGATTGCAGACATCCATCAGCCGACGGGCTTCGTTGAGGTCGTCAAAGCGTTCCGATACTGCACAGATTTCACGCCCTGTATCAAGAGCAACCTTGTAATAGGTCTCCGGCCTGAACTCCGCAATGGCTTTCTCTCGCTGCGAAAGCATGGCCAGCGTCGGAGACATGACGCGCCCGATGTGCAGCGTCGGGCCGTAGAGCAGGGAGTACAGGCGCGTGGCGTTCATGCCGATGAGCCAATCCGCCTGGGCGCGGCAAAGCGCCGCCTGATACAGATTGTCGTAAGCGGACATGGGCTTCATGGCGCGGAAGCCCTCACGGATGGCGCTTTCCTCCATCGAGGAGATCCACAGACGGCGTACAGACTTCCGGCACTGCGCCGTCTGATAGACCAGCCGGAAGATCAGTTCGCCCTCACGTCCGGCATCCGTTGCGCAGATGATGCCGGTCACGCGGGGATCGTTCATTAACGCCTTGAGGATGTCAAACTGCTTTTGGGTCTCGTCGGTGACGGTGTACTGCCATTTCTCGGGGATGATCGGCAGATCTGTGTAGCGCCAGCGGGCGTACCGGGCATCGTAGACCTCGGGCAGCGCCAGCTCGACGAGATGCCCGACGCACCAGCTGACCAGAAATCCCTTGCCCTGCAGGTAGCCGTTCTGACGTTCGGTGGCTCCCACAACCTCCGCAATCGCCCTTGCGACGCTCGGTTTTTCTGTAATAATCAGTTCCATATTGTTTTTTCCTCCATGAATGCGTTACCCCGGAGCAGGTGCTCCGGGGCTGTGTTACTTCTGTTCGGTGCTCTCGTCCTCGTCATCGTCGTCGAGATCAAGCTCGCTGTCTGCATGGCGCGCAGCCGGCTGATTCCTGCCCTTCAGGAAAATGACCGCTCCAACGACGCCGATGCCCACAATGGCAAAAAGCGCGAGCAGCGCCGTGGTCTTGTCGGTCGTGGACTGCGCGGGAGGTTGCGTCGGCTGCGGCGTGATGATGGGTCCAGCAGTTGGTTCAGGGGTCACATAGATGATCTCCGGTGTGGGCGTGGGCACGGCTTCCTTCTCCTCGTCGGACATCAGCGCCAAAAGGTCGCGCTCATCGACGAGGTTCAGGAAATATGTCTCGTACATCTCCGCCTCTTCGTCAACCGGCTTGTCGTAGTCGATGACGAGATAGAAGGTGTTGCCGTTCTTCGTTTGCAGCGTAATGAACTGTTTGTTGGTCGCCGCAGAGTACAGCACATCCAGCGTATGGCTGTTGCCGTCCGCCTGATAGGGCATACCGGGACCGATGGTGATGTACTCGGTCTTGATGATCGTCTCCGGCGTGGGCGCGGCGGTCGGTTCCGGCGTGGGATCAGGCTCGTCCTGCACATAGATGAGCGAGCTGCCTAGGCCGTTGTAACGGTTGGACGCAGGCGTCGGCGTAGCTGTGGGTGCAGCAGTCGGGGCGCTTGTCGCGTCATCAGCCGGCTTCTTGGTCGGCTTCGGCGTGGCTGTCGGCACGGGCGTAGGATCAGCGGGCTTTTGGTAATGCGGATTGGTCAGCGTGACCGGCTCGGAGAAGTTGCCCGCGTAGTCAAAGGCGCGGAATGCCAGCTTCTCAAACAGGTTCATGTTCGCATCCAGCTCCACATTCAGTGTGCCGTTGACCAGCGTGGTGAACAGCATACTGTTGACCTGCACACCGGCGACGCCGGACAGATCATCCTTGGCATCGACCTGAAGGGTCGTGCCGTTGATGGACGCGGTCAGCACCGGCGCTGTCAGGTCGATGCACTTCACGTCCGCGCTTTCCTCGAACGCATGACCATGCGGATCGGTCACGCGCAGGGTGAAGGTACCGTTTTCGTGGAACGTCAGCTCTGCACGGCCATCTGCAAACAGGTTTTCACAGTCCACCCAGTTGCCGTCGTTCATCCGGTACTCGATTTTCTGCCAGCCCAGCCTGTCCTTGTCCGTGATGGACACCTTCATGACGGCTCCGTTGCCGCTCGTCCAGCCGCCCGGCGCAGTCAGGATGATTCTGTACGGCGAAACACTTTCCATGGGCACCTCTGCGGGCGTGGCCTCCCCCTCTGCGATAGCCCAGACAGGAAAAAGGGCTGTCAGCAGCAGAAATATCGCCATACCCAGCGGCAAAACACGCTTACGCATCGTCATCATCATCCATCACCTCCTCATCAGGCAGCGGCACAGGGGTATCTGACTTGGCAGACGCAGAGGTTACATCCTTGGGCAGCTCCGGCACCAGCCTGTCCCCAAACATGGACTTCATAATCTCCGCAAGCTGCTCCGGGGTCACGTTGTACAGCTCCGCCGTTGCATGGATGGCTGTGCGATCCGCCTGCTTGACAAGCCCACGCAGGTCTTCCACTTCTTCCTGAAGCTCAAGAAGCTCTTGCTCTCTTCTGTCAAGCAGCGCATGGAGCTTCTGGCGGTCGGCGGGATAGCGTTTCTTTTTCTTTTCGGTCATGGTTCCTCCTTAAAGTGGCAGGCGGCCAAAGCCATACAGTCGCTTGGACCATTTCTCGCTTTTCAGATCGGCAAAGCCGACCGGGTCACCTGCGTGAATCATCATGTCGTTGCCCACATAGATGCCTACATGGGTGATGCCCTTGACATCCGCACCCATCGTTTTCTCGAAAAAGACGAGATCGCCGGGACGAGCGTTCGCCTTGCTGACATCACTGCACAGAGAGTAGAGCCCATTGGCACCTGTCCGCCCTACATCGCATACGCCGGAGTTGTTAAAGACCCAGCAGACGAAGCCTGAGCAGTCAAAGCCGGTATCGGGATTGCTGGCACCGTACACATAGGGATAGCCGATGTACTTCTCGGCCTCGACCATCAGGGCAAGGAAATCGGGATCAGCCCGAAGAAGCTGCTCCGGGATGGTGTAGTTGACCAGCTTGTACTTCGACTGCACGCCATGGATTTTCACGTTCGTTTTGCCAACCGATGAAATCACGGGGATGTCATCGTCCTCAATCTCCATGAAGTACTGTGGATCTTCCAGAATCACGGTCTCGCCATTCCAGTTGTCCATGTCAAAAGTGCTGGTATCTTCCGCCACAGCATCCCGAGCAGAGAAAAACAGGGAAAGCAGGAACAGCGCCGCGATGGCGGCGATCACCTGACGGGTGAAAGTCACAAAACGGTTTTCGTTGTTTCGATTCATCATCAATGGAATGCTCCTTTCAAATCTGCGCATGGAAAAGGAGCCCTGCCAAATGCAAGGCTCCTTTCAGCCGATGGTCAGTTGGGTACTCGTCCAAACGAGTGGAAATGCGTCTGCCAATAGGCATCGCTGAGATCGGCATAGCCGATGGGATTGCCGCAGTGCAGCATCATCCCGTTGCCCACATAGATGCCGCAATGCGTGATTCCGGCGACATCTTCGCCCATCGTGCCCTCAAAGAACACGACGTCTCCGGGCTGCACCTGGTCATCCGGCACGGTGCGGCACAGGCTGCGCAGCCCCTTAGCGCCCAGCCTGCCGGTGTTGCAGACGCCGCTGGTTGTGAACACATACGAGACAAAGCCGGAGCAGTCGAAGCTGGTTTCCGGGCTTGCACCGCCCCAGACATACGGATAGCCGATGTACTTGGTTGCTTCCTCCATCAGCGCAGCGAATGAAGGATCGGCATCCAGGGTTTCCTGCGGGATGTCATAGAGCGTAGGGTCACGGAGCGGCACCGCATACGGATTGCCGGAGAAGATGCCCTCCATATTGCCATGCGAAGCCATGTACAGCGCGTACATGCCCATGGCGTGATGGCTCATGCTGACAACCGGCAGATGGGATAGGTTCTTGTTCTCCAGCTTCACGTTGCAGATGTTGTGCGCATAGGGCACCTGCACGTCACAAGTGTAGGTTTCGGTGTACTGCCGCCCAGTGACTGGGTCAGTCACGATGCGTGTGCCGGTTCTCGCTTCCGTCCGATATCGGGTTTCTGTTGAAACAGTCTGCGTGACAATGTATTGAAGATCAAAGTATTTCTCGATCACCGGATAGGCGGTGTCCAGCGTCCACTCCTGTCCGTCGAAACAGGCGGAGATGATGGCGATGAGCACATAGGGATCGTGCCAGATTTCATCGGCATCCACATTGTATTCGTCGTAGCCTGGGTGGTACTGCTCGTAGCGGTCCATTTCGTCCTGCAATTCACGCTCCTTGGCGGTATAGGCGCGCTCCGCGGCGCGTACATCGTCCTCCGTCGCCGGATAGGTGCCGATGATGAGTGATTCCAGCACCGATTGAGCCAACGGCGTACAGGATTGCAGGCTGCCCATGAGGATCAGCAGCATCGCGCACAGCAGGATGATCAGCCTGGAGGAAGGATGGCTTTGGAAAACCTCTGCCACCCGTTCCACGATGTCACCCGCTCCGCGAACGGTCTTGCTCGTAGCGACAGCACTTTTTTCCGCATCGTCCACGGCATTTCCGGTAGCCTTCATCGCGGCATATTCCTTGCGGATGGCGCGTTTTTGCTGCCAGCGGGACAGCGGATTGCTGGTGAATTGCGGATTCTCCACGCGATGTTTGGCTTCCAGATACCGTATGTTAGCTTCATCCAGCGCACGTTCAGCATTTTGCGCCTGTCTATAGGGACGCAGCTTGTGTGCATGATAGGCATGTTCGCCCATCTGCAAGGCGGAGGTACTGAGCCTGTCGCCTTGCAGCACCGCGCTTACCGCGGCGTTGTCATCTTCATTGGCCTCTGCAAGCTGCTGATGCAGCTGATCGTGTGCCGATTCCATCGGGCGCTGAACAGGATGCCGGAGACGGGAGGGCGGTTTTGCTTCGGTTTCCTCAAACCGGAGATGGATTTTCTTTTTCCTGGCATGGGGCGAAGAAGCATCAACCGCCTCGGCTGTCGCCTGGGTCACAGAGGACACAAACGCAGGTGCTTTCCCGGAGGATTTTGAATCAGCGGGCGAACGCACAACCTTTGACGCCTGTTTCTTCTGTTGAGAAGATTCACCAGATGGCGATGCCGGTTCATGCAGTTCAGCCGCATCCGCTTCAATCTGCTGCATGGCATCCTGCTCGGTTTGAACCTCCTCGGCGATCAGCTTCAGGCGGCGCATTTGCAGCTTCTTCTTGGCTGCATCGTATCGGTCCGCAGCTTGTTCTGCCTTTTCCGCCTTTTGCGCCAGTTTCGGGTTTTCCAGCTCCTCCTTCGAGAAGCGCAGCCGGGGAGAGCCGCGGTTACGGGGTTCAGTCAATCAACAGCACCTCCTTGGGGTGTCATTATGACGCACAAGCCCATGCGGGCTTTGTTTGTGGACTGTTCCATGTCGTGTTCCTTCAAAAAGGGTACAGAAAAACCGGCATGGATCGTACATGCCGGTTTGAGGGGATAGATGCGCTATATGCTCTGCAAAGCGCTGTGTGAATTGCCATTACTCCATAGGGTTTTCTTCTTCGTCCTCCATTGGGAAAAGGTACCCCATCAGTTTCCATACAAGCTCTTCTGCCCGATCCGGCAAAGAGTCATAGGACACGACCTGCTGAGAAACGCCGTTGCGATAGGTGATGTCGAGCTGCCAACAGACCGGTGTATCGCCGATCTCCGATTCATCCTCTGCATCATCCCACTCGTCATCATCATTCCAATCATCTTTGCCTAAAGCGTAGTCCTCCTGCCAGCAAAAAATCTCCAGATGCTGAACTATCCATTTGAGCAGCTTCGTCATCTTATCCGACGGGATATGAACAGCGTGTTCCTGCCCATCCTCCGTCATGCTGATACTGGAGTCCTTCCTGCTGACACGAAAAATGGCGTTCAGAAAGATTTCATCGCCGTACTCATCATAGACACCGTCGTTCACCATGAGCGACAGGTGATCTACATGGTACTGCTTTTTCTGACGATTGCGTTCTTCAAACGGAAAACGGCACTCGTAGGCTTGTTGAGCCGCCTCTTTGATGGCCGGGCGATCGTCATGGCAACGCTTTTTCAGCCATGCACATTGCTCCTTGGACAGATACCATGGCAAATTCAGGATACGCGTCAGCGTCATTGCCTGATTGCGTTCCTCAAGGGGCATAGCAGCGCAGCTTTTGCAGATGTGAGCCGCATGGCCTTTGCCTGAGAATTTTTCATTGGCCTTGTGCTCGCCACAGATTTTACAGTAGTGACCGGTCTTCTTCATTGATTTAGCCCTCATGGCCAATGATCGCCTTGAAGCGATATTTCCCATAGTCTGCGCCATTGAGACGCTCAAGCAAGTCTGCTTTGCGCATCTTGGTCAGCAACGCACTGGCAGGAGAGCCGGTCAGTCCTGTAGCCTGCATAACATCGCTACGATTAAAAGCCGTTTCTGTGCCATACCGCTCATACAGTAAGTAAATTTTTTCGAGCGTAGGCTGCTTGTAGGGCAGCACCCGAATCCATTGAGGAACGGCACCTTTCTGACTTCCCGTTTTCCTGTTTTCCTGTTTTCCTGTTTTCCCGACTTCAACGCCGTAATTCAGATTGAAAAGCGTCACGATAAAATTCGTGCGATCCGAGTAAAACTGCGGCTCCAACGCCTCGCGGAAATTGACCGCCCGGTGGTAATCTGCCTTGATCTTCTTGAAGCCGCTGCCCCGGCGCTCCATGTAGTTCATCCTGCTGAACACGTCTGCAATCACAGGATTGCGGCGCTTGGAGGGAACAGTGTCGGTATTCAGGTCCTGCACCAGCGAGCCATCCATCATGCCGCCGGGAGAGTAAATCTCCATCCGATCATCAAAGATGTCAATATGCACCTCGCTGCCGGTGATCATGTAATCCCTGTGAATCAGGGCGTTGACCAGGCACTCGAGCACCGCGCGTTCCGGATAGTCGGGCATTTCTGTGCGCCCGGTATCCGTCTTTTTCCAGCGCTTTTTTGTGTTGTTGCGCACAAATTCCTCGCCGCCCTGCAGCAGAGCAATCAAACTGCCGCTGAACTCCTTGTCGTCCAGCGCTTCCATCACGCCGGACGCCTTGTCCAGCCCATTCCAGCGGGTGCAGAACAGCCGGGAGAACCGCATGGGCGATTCGTCGGCCAGCAGCGCACCCGCATGGGTCAGGAAGCCCTTTTCATCCACCAGACCGAACGAAACAAAATCCTGTGCGTCCAATTCAAGTCCAGTGCGCTGGCGGTAAACAGAGCGGAGCTTGGTAAAGGCAAAGCTCTCAAACCGATACAGCGTGGGGAGACTGTCATAGGTGCTGTTGCTTCCGCGAAGAACAAGCCGTTTCAGGTCGGTGGATGTGGCCTGTACGCTCTCATTGCCCACACGGATATAGGCAATGCGCCCGCCATCTCCAATATAGTAGTACGGCGTTTCAGCCCCTGCGGCGACGTGAAGCAGAATGAAGTCCTTTCCTTCCTCCTGCCTGATCTGCAGCTCAATCGACGGAATGGGGTCCATCTTGCTTTTGACAGCCTCACTGATCTTCTCGCTGGCTGTTTTCACATCAGGAAGCCCTTTCAAAGCGTCATCATCCGCAACGCCGAACAGGAGAACGCCACCGTTGCCATTGGCAAAGGCGCTGACGCTCTTCAGCCAGCTTTTGGGTCTGCGCTCTTCCAGCGTTTCCTTTTTATCGTATTCCGTTGCTTCGCCAATATAGGCTCTGATCTTCACCACATACACCTCATTGCACTGTTTTCATCAGCCATAATGAAAAGCTCATTTCCTTTATATTATAAGCGGGAAAGCCATGAATATCAAGCGCCGTGAAGGCGGTCTATCGCAGCGCGCCATAAGCAGCGCATTGCAGGCTCACGGAAGGGCGCTGTTCGCCGGAGTTGCCGCATGACCTGCGAGATCAGACAGGCGGTTATGCAAAGCTTTACATAAAAGGTGTAATGAAAAGTTTTTATAAATGGAAAGAATAATTGTAATCAGCTGCCTATAAACCATTTTCACAGAAAAAACTTTCGATAATAATTGCATGGATGTCTCCTTTCAACGACAATAGACACACCACCTTGAAAGGAGAGTGTGTCTATGATTACAAACAATTTCAACAAAGAGCTTCGGAGTATTTCAGATGCATTACGTGATTTGGGGTACACTGACAGCACCATCGGGCTGCGTCAACGCTATTGGAAAGAGTATTGCTTTTTCCACGGAAGTCTCGACATTGATGAAGCGTCAATGGATGAGTTTCTGCTGAAAAACTACGATATTCAGAGTGGGAATATCAATGTTTCCAAACGGCAGTATGAGGTAAGAGCCGCGCTTCGCAACTTGCTGGAATATCGCCGTTATGGAAAAATCAGAAACTATCATACGCCGTGGTTCAAGGGTTTGCCGTGGGTTGAGTCTTTCCGAGCTATAACGGAAGATTTTATCTCGCATCTGCGGAGTCAGGACAGCAAGCCGGGAACCATCGTCAATTATGAACGGACACTAAAACGCTTTACCAACCATCTGCATAGCGTAGGAGTGGCTTCTTTTAGAGATATGACGCCAGAGCATATCTCCTCTTTTTTATCTGCATCTATTCCGGATCTTGTCAGAAACTTTCGCGCCACTCTTTGCCATCTGCGTGTCTTCTTCCGGTATCTCTACTTGAATGAATTTACAAAGGATGACTTGTCTCTTTTTATTCCAAAGTCCAACGTACTGCTGAAGCGGAAACACATTCCGTCTACTTGGACCAGAGAAGATATTGATAAAATCCTGGCTTGTATTGATTTAGCCAGTCCCGTCGGTAAACGGGATTACGCAATCATTCTGCTGGTTGCCCGGCTTGGAATCAGGGTCAGCGATGTGATTCGATTGGAATTTGACAATATAAAGTGGGAAAAGAATTGTATTCAGATCTCGCAGTACAAGACAAATGAGCCATTGGTTCTTCCTTTGTTTGAAGATGTCGGACAGGCAATTATTGACTATGTGAAGAATGGGCGTCCCGCATCTGATTTGAAGCTGGTGTTTATTACACATAAACCGCCATTTCAAAAATTCAGTGACAACAATCACCTCTACGGTATGTTTAACAAGTATCTGTATAAGGCGGGCATTGAGGTAACACCGGAGAAAAATCACGGGATGCACACACTTCGGCACAGTCTGGCCAACGAACTTCTAAGGAAAGAGATTCCGCTTCCGGTTATTTCGGAAATTCTCGGTCACAAAAGTCTGGAGACCACTATGCAATATTTACGCGCGGATACGGAGCAGCTGCGGTGCTGCACCTTAGTGGAGGGTGAAAATTATGCAGTCACCACCTAAAACAGCAGTTTTTGAAAGTGATCTTGCTCCGCTGCTGTCTGCATTCGTTGCAGAAAAACAGCGATTCGGATTCAAATACAACAGCATTGAAGCATATTTGAAGAGCTTCGATACCTTTCTTCTGGGGAGAGACTGCCAAAATTCCTTGAGTAAAGAACTTATGCTCGAATGGATAGCGCCGAAAGCGCACCAAAAATCCGCAACGATTGAACACCGCATCCATATCATGCAACGCCTTGCGGATTTTTTGAACCGCAACGGTTTTTCTGCATATCGGATTCCATCTGAACTGATTCCGAGAAAAGTGCATGACTTTGTTCCTTATATTTTTACCTATGATGAGATTGCGCGAATCTTAGCAGTCGTTGATGGGTTTCAGTTCAACAAGTGCAGCCCGAAGCGCCATATCGTCTATCCTTTGTTGTTCCGTGTTTTATGCTTTTGTGGACTCCGCATTTCTGAGGCGTTGAATCTGACTGTGGGTGATGTTCATTTCGAGGATGGTTTCTTTCTCCTGAGAAACACAAAAACAAGTCTGGATCGTCTCATTCCGCTGGATGACAATTTGAGGGCACGCTTCATGGCGTACAGTGAACAGATGGGGTTTCTCAGGAAAGATGAATACTTTTTTCCCTCACCGGATGGTTCCAGATACAGTCTTGCAACAATGGACACAACATTTAGAGACATTCTTTTTAGGGCTGGCATTCCATACCGCGGCAAGGGAAAAGGTCCACGACTGCATGACTTGAGGCACACATTTTGCGTACACAGTCTGCAAAAGCTGACAGCGCATGGCGAAGACCCTTATGCAGTACTTCCGCTGCTGATGACATATATGGGACACAGAACCGTGCAGGCAACCAGCCAGTATATTCACCTTTCCGCCGAAAGTTTTCCAGCTATCCTGAAGCAATCCGAAGCTTTATTTGGCAATTTAATACCGTTGGAGGGCAACCCAAATGAAACATCCATCTGATTTCGCTATCTGTATTTCCAGTTACCTTACAAAACACTTGGCAGGCACGAGAAATCTTAGCCCTAATACCATAAAATCATATAGGGACACCTTTTGTCTGCTTTTATTATTTATGAAGGAGATGAACAAAAAGATAGACAGGATTTGCTTGGTTGATATTGATGCCGACTTGGTTATTTGCTTTTTGGATTGGCTGGAAGTGAACCGAGGGAACAGCGCTTCGACGAGGAATGTGCGGTTAGCTGCAATCCATGCGTTCTTTCGATATGTGCAGCTCCAAAATCCGGAAATGCTGCTGCATTGCCAGCGTATCCTTGCCATTCCGATGAAAGAAACAGAAAAGAGATTTGTGGAATACCTGCCAGAACAGGCGCTGAAAGAACTGCTTTCCCTTCCGGACCAGACGAAAAAATATGGAATACGAGATACGGCGCTGCTGTGTTTGCTCTATGACTCTGGTGCAAGAGTGCAAGAACTGATTGATCTTTGCTTGTTAGATATTCGTCTGGAAACGCCAGCAACGATCCGGCTCTATGGCAAAGGAAGAAAAGTGCGCGTCGTTCCGCTTATGTCACAGACGGCAACCATATTGCAAAAGTATCTGAATATGTGGCATTTGGACGCTGCGCGGAAACCAGATGATCCAGTGTTTGTCAACCACCAAGGAAAGCGACTTACCCGTCCCGGAGTCACTTATATTCTAAATAAATACATGGCGCAAGTTTCTTGGCTGGAGGGCAAAAAAGGGATTACTCCACATGTTCTCCGCCATTCCAAAGCAATGCACCTGCTCCGCGCGGATGTTGATCTTCATTACATTCGAGATTTTCTTGGACATGTGCAAATTGAAACGACCGAGGTTTACGCCCGTGCGGATGCGGAAATGAAGCGCAAAGCATTGGAAACAGCAAATCTCGATCTTCCAGCCGAATTCCAGACAAGTTGGCAGAAAGACCAAAGTCTGTTATCCTGGCTGCAATCGCTATGACAACGAAACAAAAAAATTTATCGAAAGACATTTGGGCAAGAACGGCTGAAACTCAGCCGTTCTTCGCATTTCTTTCCATTATTCAAAACTTTTCATTAGGCTTGGTGGACATGATGCGGTAAAGCTCGGTGTCCCGTGGGAACTTATCTGCAAAGGGCAGGATCACATTTTCAAAGAACAGCAGCCCTTCGCCGGGTGGGGAGTTGGTAACGAACTTTAGCTGCTCCGACGAGATATTCAGACGTTCAGCAAGAATTTTGCGGTCGCCTGCCGCTTGGTTGAGCATACAGATGAAGTCTGAATTTTCCAGAATATTTTCGATTTCCGGGCTGGACAGCAGATCCTTGACGTTTTGCGTCGCACCTGTTGGCACACCGCCCCATTTTCTGAATCGCTTCCAGATCTCCGCGCTGTATGCTGCGGTTTGCGGCTCTTTTAATAACAAATGAAATTCGTCCGCGTAGTACCATGTCGATACGCCTGTGTTGCGGTTGCGGGTGACACGATTCCAAACCTGATCCTGAATCACCAGCATACCCGGCTTTTTCAGGTTCTTCGGCAGTTCCTTGATGTCAAAGCAGACAAAGCGGTTGTCAATGTCAACCGTCGTTCGGTTGTTAAAGAAATTGAGCGATCCCGACACATACAGATCAAGCGCCTGTGCCACACGGTCGGCTTCCGGCAAATGCTGCGCTGTCAGCGCGGCATGGAGGTCGGAGAGGATCGGCATATTCTCTGGGCGCGGGTCTGCAAAGTAGGGCTGATAGATACGCTGCACAGCGCGGTCAATTACGGTGCGTTCGATGGCTTCCAGCCCGGTCTTGCCGCCCATAATCAGCTCACAGAGGGACAGCACAAAATCGGATTTGAGTGCCAGCGGGTTTTCGTCCTCGGAATAGTTCAGGTTGATGTCCAGCGGATTCAGGTAATCGCGGCTGGTGGGAGAGAGCTTGATGATCTGCCCATGCAGCAGCTTTACCAGCGGCGCATACTCGCCCTCCGGGTCACATACCAGCACATGATCGTGAGTTTTCAGCAGCACACCGATCATTTCCCGCTTGCAGGAGAATGACTTGCCGCCGCCCGGTGTGCCGAATACAAGGCCGTTGGGCGAACGTGCATTTTTGCGGTCAAGCATAATCATGTTGCCGGACTTGGCGTTTAGCCCGTAGTAGAGGGAATCGCCGCCTTGAAATAGCTCCTGCGTCACAAAGGGAACGATGATTGCCACGGCCGAGGTCGTCATGCCCCGCGTGATATGGATTTGATTTTCCCCCAGCGGCAGCGAGGACACAAGGCCGCGCTCCTGCTGGAAGTCCAGCCGCGTCAGGGTGCAGTTGTGCTTTTGCGCTACGCCTGCTGTACGGAATACCTCGTTTTCCAGCTTGCGCTTGGTGTCGCCGTAATTCAGGACAAGAAACGTCAGCAGAAAATACCGCTCGTTGCGGCTTTGGAGATCTTGCAGCAGCTTTTTCGCCGCACCGCCGTAGGTAGCAAGGTCGGACGGCAGAATATCCATATCGTAGCCGTCCCGGACAGCCTTTTTCTGCTCCTGAATCTTCATTGCATCGAGGTCGGTGATTTTGCGCTTCACCATTTTTACGGCTTCTGTCTGCTCCAATGCCTGAATATGGACATTGACGACAAGGCTACTGTCCGTATCAAGAAAATCGGTCAGTATGCGGTCGGTCAGCTCCGGCGTAATGATCTGCAAAAAACTTGCAGCGCAGAGCTTGCCGCCCATCTGGAACATACGGCTATTCTTGAACGCAAAGGAGGATGGCGCGATAAAGTCCTTTGTGGAAAGCCCACCAGCGGCAAGCCACTTCCAGTCAAAGTTGAAGCGTTCTCCATCCGGGTGCATGATGCCGTGCAGCACCTCCAAGCGCTCCTTGCCGTCCAGCACACGGGACACCGCACCCATGATTTTGAAGTAGCCCTGAATATCCAGCGAGATACGCGACAGCCTTGCCCGTGCCGCCTTGAGGTTATCGGCTTCAATGGTATAGGTAATGTATTTGGTTTTCACGCTGCCGTTGTTGCCGCGTGCAAGCTGCCGCTTGAGAATGTCCGTCTGCTCCTGCCGGATCGGGTCTAAACCGTCATTGCAGGGCGGCATTTCAAAGCTCCGAGCAAGCTGCTCCCGATCGGACTTGCGGTTGGGATAGGTGAACTGCACATGGATGGAAGAATCCAAATAGTTATACAGATCGCAGAGATATTCAAAAATAGCCGTCTGATCGTCAGGCTGCGCAAGCAAATAGTTGATGTCAAAAAACTCAATGCTCTGCGAATAGCGCCTGTTTCCGAGATAGCAGATGCCGTCCGGGTACATGATCTGATAGGGTATCGTGTCCTGCGCGGTATGGGGCTTGCCGTCACCGCGATATTTACGAATGACGGCTTCAATCTGTTTTCTTTCGGCGCGGGTGAGCTTGGGCTTGTCCGCCATGCTTTTTGCTTCCGCGCTGTCTGCTCTTTTCGACAATCGCCTTTACCTCCTGTTCCATTTGATATTGACACACAAGGGCGTCGTATGCGTTGACGGTCTGATAGGGGCGCTCCTTGGGGCGCAGAAAGCAGCTTTCTATGATCTGCCGCCCTACCACTTCAAGGGGCTGCCCGTTCTTCTCATACACCCCAAACAGAAAACCGGGGAGCATGACAACGATCATCACCATTGCCGCAGCCGTCGTCCCGATGCCGCCTTTGAGCAAAAAGAAAAGCGGCACTCCCATGAGCGCCGCCAGCCCAAAACAAATAAGTTGCCGCTTTGTCAAATTGAAAAGCACCTTGGATTTGATTTTCGTCAAATCCTTTGGCACGTTCACATAGGCCATGCGCTAACTCCTTTCCGCAAGTGTAATATCGCTTGCAATTTCATTGCCCCATGCGTCCCAGCCCGGCGTTTTCTGCCGGGCGAACAGCTCCACGCGGGGCAGATTGCCCATGAGCGCAAGAATCTTGTCCCGCGCTTCATCCGGCTTTTTACTGTGCTGCTCAATGGGACTGATGATAAACTGATGTACGCCTGCCGACTGCCGCTTGGGTTTGCCCTTGGTCGCCAGCAGACAGATTTCCGCATTGCTGCGCGTCCAGTAGCCCATGCCATAAAACCACGACGGGCTTTTCCGGTTGCGTTTGAGCCAGACGAACGCCACG
>ERZ779852.2450-NODE-2450-length-15104-cov-11.531730_pt1 | contig 15104 bp, 16 predicted proteins | sample MGYA00511559_ERZ779852 | MGnify/ENA primary metagenome ERZ779852 (study PRJEB29588, sample SAMEA2157977) | human gut metagenome | biome: human gut; feature: human-associated habitat; material: faeces | place: Denmark | collected 2008/2010 ...
GTTGCTCAGGACGTTATAAGATATTAGAGACTATTGTGGTGCGGATATTAGGTATTAAATAACTATTTTATAAACAACAAAAAAAATAAGAAGTAATGAAAAAGAAAGTATTAGTATTCAGTGTTGCAATGCTTTTAGCATTTGGATTCTCATCATGTTCATCTGACACAGAATATGAAGAGATACCACCGGCTTTGGAAGCACAAGTCTCTATGAGTAAATACGATTCGCTTGTTATTGAACAACGCGAACTCATTACAGATTTCTGTATTGAGTCTTTGGAAAGTAATAAGACCAGAGTTTCATCAAGCTCTTCATACTTGACTTTAAAAGATGAATTGCTGCCATCTGCGGTTGAATTTACAAGAGAATTAGGTATGACAGATAAGGATATGGAAGATATTCTTGGCGTAAAGATAGTTACACAAGAAGATCGTGATGACGCAATGATAGGTATTCTTATGTTTTCTACCGTAGCAGACTACAGCAATTCAAATACAGCTTTAACAAGAGGTGGAAGTTTTGGAGATTGTTTCTCGCAGGCAACTGGAATTGCAGCGGGTGTTGCTCTTGTTGGTGGTTTAGCAAAAGGAACCATGACAAAGGCTATGATAAAGTCTGTTGTGAAACTTGCCGCGAGAGTTGGTGGCAGAGCTATTAGTGGAGTAGGATTAGCTTTAGTAGCAGCAGAAATCGCTTGGTGTATGTGGTAAAAATTATAAATATGGATTTCGTAAGAAGTATATATACAAGTCTTTTCTACAAAGTGATTATTTCGTGTAGCTTTGTATTGGGGCTGACTTTACTTATCAGACTTGTTCCGTCATTATCTTTTGATGGAACAGATTATAAAAAAGATATATTCAATGGTGTAACATTGCTATTGATAAGTTTTCTGTATGCTATTGACCTTTTCGTGGTAAATAAGAGATATAGAAATAATAGTATTATTATGTATGCTGTGTTGTTACTACAAATAATTCTTGCTATTGGATATAGCAAATATGCCTGCTAAGCAATAAAATTATGTGCGAGTGGCATAAAACAAAGACTGAGCATAGCTTCAGCTTGCCTTAGTGCAGGCAAAAGCTATGCTCTGTCTTTTTATTACTATTTTACCTGTAGCCTCAACCCTACCCTTATACCCACAGACAAGGGATGGTCGCTGTAATAATTGTCTATCGATGAGCCGTCATTGAAATAGTAACTGAGCGACGGTTCGGCATAGAGCGACAGATTGCGCACAAACGAATACTGTATGCCGGCAGCTCCATTCAAGGACAACTGCCAGGGCTTGTCGGTGCTTTGCCTGTATGTGGCCGTCTCCGCAGACGTTCCCTCGGTCATCGTCTCTGTATCAATCTTACCCGTTATGCACTTCGCCACAGCTCCGCCGGCCGATGCATAAACACTGAAACCGTTGCCCTGCCACAGCGTGTAGGCCACGTTCAGAGGCACACCGATGTAACCGAGGCGTTGTACCGAACTGATATAGAAATTCTCATCGCCCGACTTGAACGTTGAACGCAAGTGGGTATAGGTCAGTCCGCTCTCTAAAGCCATGCGGCTGCTTATCGGATAGCGCACCATAAAGCCTAATTGCACGGGTATGTCATGATGGATGTCCTCGTTTGCGAGCAGACTGCCATACACTGCGTTATAGTTTTTTAATGTGTTCGACACTCCACCGCCGGCGAAATCATTGCCCGAAGAAACGATGTCCGACAGTATAGCAACAGACGACGGGCGGATACTACCCGATGAACTGCCGTTGTATGCCATCAGTCCGTTAGATACCGACGCACTAATCTCAATGCCCCGGCCTCGTCCTTTAGAGCGTTCTGCCATCATCCGGTTGTAGTCTGCTTCGTACGGATTGTTCTGTTTCTTGCGCTCCGGGGCTGTTTTCTTTGTTTGTTTCGCAGTGTCCGGCGCGGGCTGAGCCACACTTGCCATTTCCGATGCGGCACTTGCGCTTTCCGTCTCCTTTACTTTTGCGGGCGAAACAGCCTCATCTTCTACCGGTTCCTTCACCCCGACATTATCCGAAAGAACCGCCACACCAGCCTCTTTTCCTACATTATTATATATATAGGGGTGCATTTCGCCACGCCATGCTGCCGTTTTCGCAGTCTCTCCGGCCTTAGCCAAAACCGCAGTCTGCACTTCTTGCGGCGCAGCACCCACACCATCGGCCGACTTTTTCACGAAAGCGACCTCACCGGCTTTATCATCTTCGAGCACCCCGAAGCCGATAACCGCCACCAACAGCACAGCAGCGACGGCCGCAGCGGCACGAATCCACATCGCCACGCCCACAGCCTTGCGTTGCTCTGCGGGCTTGCCAACCACCTGTGCAGCCGGTACCTTATCACCGAGACGACTGTTTATGCTTTCCCACAACCCATCAGGAGCCTCCATCTCGTGGTTCTCCAGCCGTTTGCCTATATCTTTTATCCAGTCCTCTTTCATCTTCTTTTGCTTAAATAATCCTTAATCTTGCGCGCCAAAAGATTCTTCGCGTGGAAGTATTGCGATGCCGACGAGCTTTCGCGTATGCCCAATATTTCGGCTATTTCCTTATGGCTTTTGTCCTCAAAAACAAACAGGTTCAGCACGGTGCGATAGCCGTCGGGCAACGTGCGTATCAGCGCGTGCAGCTCGTCGTCGCTCAGCAGTCCCGTGTCGGGCGGTGCCTCCTCTCCTATATCCATTTCCGTAGCGTTGCCGTCGGTCGTCAGCAACCGTTTGTTGTTGCGCAGGAACGTCAGCGCGCGGCTTACGACTATCTTCGTCATCCACGCCTTCAACGAGCCTTCCCCGCGGTAACTGAACCGTTCCATCGAGGAAAATATCCTCACGAAGCTCTCTTGCAGCACATCTTTCACGTCCTCTTCGTTGGCCACATAGCGATAGCAAACCGAAGACAGATGCCCTACATATCTCCTGTAAAGAATCTCTGTCGCCGATTGTTTCCGCTGTTTCACCGCCTCTGTCAGTTCCGCTTCGGTCATGCCGTCATCTGCTATCATCCTGTCTGTCAGTCTTTGAACGTTCAACTGGTTCTGATTATTAAACGCACTAAGTTATAAAAACTTTGCATGAAAGCACACATTGTTTACGTTTTTTAAGTTATTCTGCCTCAAAAATATATAACGGAGCAAAGACGTTTCACTGATTTCTGGTTCTCAGACGGGGAAAAAACTTCACCTGTTTTGTAAAGATTTTTAACCAAAATCACCTCTTTCAAAAGTCGGCAGTTGCGTGCTAACGAGTGTTAAATATAGGTCCCGTTACTCATTTTTGATGATTTTTGTGTCTCAAAAATCCCAATTCAAAACTCAAAATTCGTAACTCAAAACTGCAAAAGTGCCTCCGTTGGAAAAAAATCGGGCCGGTTTTTGTCAAAATTTGCCGTCTTGGAAAACGCTGAAAAACGCCGTTTTTGTCCGATTTAACGTTTGTTAGCCTTCAAAAGTGGCACTTTTAGAGTGCGTTTCAGGCCGTTTTGCATTGCAACGGGATAGGTTTTGAAGCCCAAAAGTGCCTCCGTTGGCGTCTAACGGAGCCTCCGTTGCAATTTAACCGGGCTTTTTTGAGCTTCTAAAACGGCTGTTTTTGCGACAAAATGGGATAAACGCTTGATTTTCAAGACTTTATCCTAAAACAGCCTAAAAAGCCGTATTTTCGTGTTTTTGAGAGCAGGAGAAGTTTTGTTTGAAAATACGCGAGTTTTCAACACTTGTTTGTAAAGATTTTTGACAGTAGAATTGAGGGGTAAAAAACGTTGCCGACTCTCTTGCTTAATTCTCTTGTTTAATATAAATTTATATCAATTTCTTTATGTCATCAATCGCATTTCTCACGCTTTTTATCTATATTTGCAAAAGTAAAGTGAAAACAAAATATATAAGATATGAATAATACCACAACTTTAGAGCAGTCGGTAATAAAGGAAGTAGCTTCTTTATTTGGTGACATCGACGCTCTCAAACAGATGCTTTCGCTTGCGAGAAAGCTCAAACGAGAGAAGAGAACAAAGGTAATTGAACAAGCGGACGCAGACGACTGTATCAGCAAAGAAGAGATAATTGACGACTTGAGGGAGGGATTACGCGAAGTGAAACTTGCCAGTCAAGGTAAGGTTAACCTGCAAACATGGGAGGAATTCAAGCATGAGCTACATTGTTAAACTTACCACAAGGTTCAAGAAGAAATATAAGAAGCTGAGCAAAAAGTATAATTCACTTGAAGAGGACGTTGACAATGTAGTCTCGCAACTGATTTCAAACCCTTTCATCGGAGCCGATCTCGGCAACGGTGTGCGCAAAGTGCGTATGGCTATCAGCGACAAAGGCAAGGGAAAAAGCGGTGGAGCACGCATCATAACATACGTTGTCAAGACTGACGAGGAAAGCGGTCTGGTGACGTTGCTCACCATATACGACAAGAACGAACAGGAAACTATATCACAGAAAGAGATTAATGCTCTGCTCACAGAAATAGGATAAAGCGCTCAACAGACAACGTTTTTTCCTTCAAGCGCAAACAATAAAGGCTTACACAATATTATAACCCGACACTATGATTGACCAGATTATTGAATACAACAAGGAGTTTGTAGCAGAGAAAGGCTACGAGAAGTATATCACCGACAAATATCCGGACAAGAAGTTAGCTGTGCTGAGCTGCATGGACACGCGACTGACGGAGCTGCTTCCGGCGGCTCTTGGCCTGAAGAACGGCGACGCTAAGATAATAAAGAATGCCGGCGGACTGGTTATCTCGGCGTTCGACTCGGCCATGCGCAGCCTCATCGTGGCCGTCTACGAGCTGGGTGTGGAGGAAATCATGGTGGTAGCCCACTCTCATTGCGGCGCTTGCCACATGAGTTACAGCCATTTCCACGAACAGATGATAGCGCGTGGCATCACGGACAAGACTCTCGACACCATCCGCAAGTGCGGCATCGACCTCAACACATGGCTCGAAGGCTTCAAAGACACGCCCGAATCGGTGCGCAAAACCGTGGAGACGATAAAGACGCATCCTCTCATTCCGTGCGGCATCACCGTCCGCGGCTTCATCATCGACTCGGAAACGGGATGCCTTGAGGAGATTGAGTGCAGATAGCAGAGGAGCAAGACTATTCAAAATGCTGATACCTACCTACACAGGCTAATTAGTAGACGAAATAAACAACGTAAAGAAATCGCTGGAAAAACAAAGGGACGGATATGCGTAGAGAATGCACATCCGTCCCTTTTCTTATTGCTATGAGACTAAATTATACTATTTATTGTCGCAAATCAGGTTCTCACCGGTCATGTCAGACGGCTGCTCCAACCCCATGATGTGGAGGATAGACGGAGCTACGTCGGCAAGACGGCCGTCCTTGACGGTCGCGCTGTTGTTGTCGGTTACGTAGATGAACGGAACCGGGTTCAGCGAATGGGCTGTATTAGGCGTTCCGTCAGCGTTGATTGCATTGTCAGCGTTACCGTGGTCGGCTATGATGATAGCCTCATAGTCGTTGGCCTTGGCAGCCTCGATGACCTCACGCACGCAGTTGTCCACTGCATGGACAGCCTTAGCGATGGCGTTGTAGATACCTGTATGGCCCACCATATCGCCGTTTGCAAAGTTCACAACGATGAAATCATACTCCTGTGTGTTGATTGCGCCAACCAGTTTGTCCTTCACCTCGTATGCGCTCATCTCCGGTTTGAGGTCGTATGTAGCCACCTTCGGCGACGGAACGAGTATGCGGTCCTCGTTCTCATACGGCATCTCGCGACCGCCGTTGAAGAAGAACGTAACGTGAGCGTACTTCTCTGTCTCGGCTGTATGGAGCTGTTTCTTGCCCTGTTTGCTCAGGAACTCACCGAGAGTGTTCTCTACATTCTCTTTCGGGAAAAGGATATTCACGCCCTGGAATGATGCATCGTAAGGAGTCATGCAATAGTATTGCAATCCCGGTATGGTCTTCATGCCCTCTTCCGGCATATCCTGCTGCGTGAGAACCTGTGTGAGTTCCTTCGCGCGGTCGTTGCGGAAGTTGATGAAGATAACCACATCGCCCTCGCCGACAGTACCGTCTACGGCTGCGTTTGTTATCGGTTTGATAAACTCGTCGGTCACGCCCTCGGCATAGCTCTCCTCCATTGCCTTCACCATATCTGTGGCCTGCTTACCCTTTGCATCCACAATGAGGTCGTAAGCCTCCTTCACGCGGTTCCAACGCTTGTCGCGGTCCATTGCATAGAAGCGTCCGACGATGCTCGCAATGTGCGCGTCGTTCTTCTCACATACGTCTGTCAGCTCCTTGATGAAGCCCACACCGCTCTTCGGGTCGGTGTCGCGACCGTCCATGAAGCAATGTACGAAAGTGTTCTTCAAACCATATTCCTTTGAAATCTCAATGAGTTTGAAGAGATGATCGAGCGAAGAGTGAACGCCGCCATTACTTGTCAATCCCATGAGATGCAGCTTCTTGCCGTTCTCCTTAGCGTAAGTGTATGCAGCCACGACCTGCGGATTCTGCATGATAGAGCCGTCCTTGCAGGCGCGGTTAATCTTCACGAGATCCTGATATACGATGCGTCCGGCTCCGATATTGAGGTGTCCTACCTCCGAGTTGCCCATCTGTCCGTCGGGAAGACCTACGTCCTCGCCGCTTGCCTGAAGCTGAGAGTGAGCCGAAACAGCCGTGAGATAATCCAAATAAGGTGTCGGCGTGTTGTAGATAACATCACCGTTGCCATGCTTTCCGATTCCCCATCCGTCGAGAATCATCAATAATGCTTTCTTTGCCATAACTATATAAAACTTTAATTACTTGTTCTTTCTTCCCGATTACTTATTCAATTTCCACGTCACGCCGTCCTTAGTGTCCTTCACTTCAAAACCGGCATCGGCCAAAGCATCGCGAATCTGGTCGCTTGTGGCCCAGTCCTTAGCGGCCTTTGCCTTTGCGCGGAGGTCGAGAACCATGTCCACCACCTTGCCGTAAGCCTCCTCGCGGGCATCGTTGTTGGCTCCCTTATCGTTGCGCAATCCGAGTATTTCGAATGCGAAAAGAGCCATGATATCGGCCAGTTCCTTCTTGTCAGCCTCGGAAATCGAAGCCTTATGGTCGAGCACCTTATTGATAACGGCGCACGCTTCGAACAGATTGCTAATCACTTGTGGCGTAGCAAGGTCGTCGTTCATGGCATCGTAGCATTTCTGGCGCAATCCGCCGACAATCTTCTTTGTATCCGCATCCGACTCTGCCGCCACCGGCATACGGTCGATATCGGCTATTGCCGTCATCAGCTTCTCAAGTCCTTTCTCGCTCGCTTTCAACGCTTCGTTCGAGAAATCCACCGTTCCGCGATAGTGTGCGCTAAGGATGAAGAAGCGGATTGTCATCGGAGAGTAAGCCTGCTCGAGGCTGTCGTGGTTGCCGGTGAAGAACTGTTCGAGCGTGATGAAGTTGCCGAGACTCTTTCCCATCTTCTGTCCGTTGATGGTAATCATGTTGTTGTGCATCCAATACTTCACCATGTCGCTGCCCTGCGAAGCCGTAGCCTGAGCAATCTCGCACTCATGATGCGGGAATACGAGGTCCATCCCGCCGCCGTGAATGTCGAAATGGTTGCCCAGATACTTGCGTCCCATCGCCGTGCACTCACAGTGCCAGCCCGGGAAACCGACGCTCCACGGACTCTTCCAGCGCATGATGTGCTCGGGCTGAGCTTTCTTCCAGAGCGCGAAATCGGCCTGATTGTGCTTCTCTCCCACTCCGTCGAGCGCGCGGCTCTCGTTCACCACGTTCTCAAGATTGCGTCCCGAGAGCTTTCCGTAGTGATATTTCTTGTTGTAAGCCTCTATGTCAAAGTATATGGAGCCGTTGCTCTCGTAGGCAAAACCGTTGTTGACGATTTCCTCAACCAGCTCTATCTGTTCCATGATATGTCCCGTGGCGTGCGGCTCTATGCTTGGCGGAAGCACGTTGAGAGCCTCCATCGCCGAGTGATAACGGTTGGTATAATACTGCGCTATCTCCATCGGCTCAAGCTGTTCGAGCCTTGCTTTCTTCGCAATTTTGTCCTCGCCCTCGTCTGCATCGTGTTCCAAGTGGCCCACATCGGTGATATTCCGCACGTAGCGCACCTTGTATCCGAGGTGCTTCAGGTAACGGAAAAGGATGTCGAAGGTTATCGCCGGACGCGCATGGCCGAGATGCGGGTCGCCATAGACGGTCGGTCCGCACACATACATTCCCACGTTTGGTGCGTGAAGCGGCTCAAAGCGTTCTTTCTGACGCGTCAGCGTATTATAAACAAGCAGTGTCTGTTCCATATCTTTTTACTCTGTTAATCGGTGCAAAGTTACGAGAAATCAAGCAGACAGCAAAATAAAACAGGCGTTTATATACCTATTTTAACGTGAGGTTGACAATTTGTTGTTATAATATATCCACAAATTTGCGGATATTTGAAAAAGAAAATGTATCTTTGCCGCAAACTTCCGGCTTTATATGTAGGAGAATGATAGTAACATTTGACAAGGAATATCTGAAAGTGCTTTACGAACAAGGGAAGGATGACAAGAAACATCGTTTCCAACCGAGTATCATACGCCGCTACAAACGGTGCATAGATTATCTAAGACACATCAAAAAGACTGAAGAGCTATTTCTTATGCCATCTTTACACTACGAGACTCTTACCGGCAGCAAGGCTGGAATATCTTCCATAAGGATGAACGACCAATACCGAATAGAGTTCGCAATAACAACAAGAGAAGAACCAGTAATTACGATTTGTAATATCTTAGAATTGTCTAACCATTATAAAAAATAGACATCGCCATGATAGAGATACAGGATATAAAGTCTGACATGATTGCAAACAATCTGGAACCGTTCGAGCCGACACATCCGGGCGAATTGCTAAAAGACGAAATTGAATACCGCAACATATCGCAACGGCAGCTTGCCACAAGCATGGGAGTTTCGTACACGGTGCTTAATGACATTGTGAACGGCAAACGTTCGGTAAACACAAAGTTCGCCCTGCTGTGTGAAGCGGCTTTGGGCGTACCTGCCCACATCCTGATTGGCCTGCAAGCCGATTATGATATGCAGGTAACAAAGCGCGACAAATCGTTCCTCAAGAAACTGGAGGGGATAAAGAGGATTGCCGCCGTGTTCTAAACTGAGATTGCCGACCGTATGATTGCGTCATACTGGTTTTCGCAAACTTGTAAAAATAAGAATCAATTCAAATCACACAGATTGCAAAAATACCTGAAGATTATAAACAAAAAGCAATAATTTTATGGCTTACACACGTATTACGGCTGCCGAGGCGGCTGCAATGATAAAGGATGGAGACGTTCTCGGACTGTCGGGATTCACCCCGAACGGTAACCCGAAGGCTATTTTCCGCGAGCTTACCAAGCGCGCCGTCATCGACCACGAGGCCGGACGGCCATTCCAAATCAGTGTTCTCACGGGCGCATCGTCATGCCAGAGCGTAGAGGGCGACCTCGCAAAGGTTCGCGCTTTGAAGTTCCGAGCACCGTTTTCCACGAACAAGGACTTCCGCACTCATACCAACTTAGAGGAAATAGAGTATGAGGATATGCACTTAGGACACATGGCCGAGCGTCTGCGCCGTGGCTTTTACGGCGAGGTTGACTGGGCCGTGATTGAGGTATCGGGCATGGAAGAGGGCGAGACGGAGTGCAAGGCGTTCCTCACTTCGGCCGGAGGCATCGTCTCGACAATAGCGCGTCTGGCCAAAAGAATCATCATAGAGCACAACCAATTCCACAATCCTAACTCGCGTTTCCTGCACGACACATGGGAGCCGCACGAGTGTTGGGAGGGCCGCGAGGTTATGGACATCCACTCGCCTTACGACCGTTTGGGCAAGGACTACGTGAGCATCGACCCTAAAAAGATTGTGGGCATCATAGAAAGCAACATCCCCGAGGAGGCGAGAGCGTTCAAGGAGCCTGACGAGAACACCATGCAGATTGGTCTGAACGTGGCTGACTTGCTGGCAAACGACATGAAGTGCGGACGCATACCGAAGTCGTTCCTGCCGATACAGAGCGGTGTGGGAGCAACAGGCAATGCCGTGCTGAAAGCTCTCGGCACGAGTCCGCTCATCCCGCGGTTCAACGTTTACAGTGAGGTGGTGCAGGATGCGGCGGTCGACTATATGCTCGAGGGAAAGATTATAGACGCATCGGCCACGGCAATGACCGTGACAAACGAGTGTCTGCACCGCGTTTATGACAATATGGATTACTTCTCCAAGCACCTGACAATACGTCAGAGCGAGATTGCCAACTCGCCGGAGGTGATTCGCCGACTGGGTGTCATCGCGCTGAACACGGCTCTTGAGTGCGACATCTACGGCAACGAGAACTCCAGCCACATCTGCGGCAGTAATCTTATGAACGGTATCGGAGGCTCGTGCGACTACGAGCGCAACGGCTACTTGTCTATATTCACAACTCCATCTGTGGCCAAAGGCGGAACTATCAGCGCCATCGTGCCGATGTGCTGTCATGTGGACTCGACCGAGCACGACGTGGATGTAATCGTAACCGAGCAGGGAGTGGCCGACCTCCGAGGCAAGGGTCCGCTCCATCGCGCACACGAAATCATCGAAAACTGCGCCCATCCGGACTACCGTCCGCTGCTGCGCGACTATCTGAAGATTGCTCCGCGCGGTCACGAACCTCAACATATGCGCGCCGCACTGGCCTTCCACGATACGTTCCTGCGCAAGGGTGATATGCGGTTGACCGACTTCGGTGAATACATTAAATAGAATTACGAGTTTGGAGTTACGAATTATGAGTTTGGAGTTACGAATTATGAGTTGCCGGACAATGCCGGTCACGACCCAATAATCCGTAACTCCAATAATAAGAATCATTGTTTATATATAACAACAGGATATGTACAATAACAAAAGAAATCCCTCATTCCATTTCATAAAGGGAATGAGGGTGAGTGTTTTCATTGCTGCCACGGCAGTTTTACTTGCCGGATGCGGCACACAGAAGGTCGCTGGAAATAAGGATGCGGCACCGACGGAGCAGAATACGCCTCAACCGGAGACGTATCACGTGGATGCGCATCCTGAAGTGATAAGTATTGCAGAGGCTGTCGAGCTGTTCAACAGCCACGATATGACTGCGGCCATTGCCAAGAAATACGGCTACAAGAGCGTAAGCAACTACGACATCTATCGCCTTGACAGCTATGAGACGGTGCTATACAAGAACTGCCGTCTGCCGAAAAAGGTCAACGCGACATCATACGAGGACACTCCGCTGCCACTGGCAAAGGGCGTTTCGTCTTATATCACCGTCGCACGGAACATCCAGATTGCCGTATTCAACGCCAAAGCATACCAGAATCTCATCGAGCAAATCAAGGGATTGGGCTTCTCTTTGGCCGAAGAGGGATATGAAAACCGCTACACCAACGGCACAATAGACATCTATACCTACGAGCCGAAGAAGCTGTTCCGCATAGAAAAGACGCTGTAATAAGAAAAGATATTAAATAAAGAGAGGAGAGAAACATTTCGCTGTTTGTTTCTCTCCTCTATCCGTTATTAAAAACATTCCGATATTTTTACTTCCGACATTTCTGCATCGGGAAATCACAAAATATATAAAATACCCAACTATACTTAATTTTATTAGATTTACCAATCTATATTAACTCCATTATAAATACATCTATTTGAGAATTTCATACTATCAGTAAAACTCTCAATTCGTATATTATCGAATTTTAATAACATAATAGTATTCAGGATATAACAAAAAAAACGTTTGATACGCATTCATGTATCAAACGGTTTTTTTATTTGAAAACTTACAACTTCAAACTATTAACTGTCTTGCGAACTCCCACACCACAATTCCTGCCGTAACCGACACGTTGAGCGAGTGCTTCGTACCAAACTGTGGGATTTCGAGACAACCGTCGGAAGCATCAACGACACTCTGATGAACGCCTTTCACCTCATTTCCGAAGACAACTGCATAGCGACGAGGTTCTAATTGTAAGTCTTGGAGTTTCGTGGAGCCTTCCACCTGCTCAATGGAATAGACGAAAACGCCGTCCTCATGCAATGCCTTAACAGCCTCATCAGCCGTGGCAAAGTATTTCCAATCCACAGAGTCTTCGCCTCCGAGGGCTGTCTTATGTATCTCAGCATTCGGCGGTGTGGCTGTGATACCGCACAGATAGACCGCCTCGACACGGAAAGCATCGCACGAACGAAACACACTACCGACATTATACAGCGAGCGTACATCATCGAGCACTACTATCAGCGGTAGTTTCTCGGCTTCCTTGAACTCCTCAATGGAGAGGCGTTGCATCTCTATTGTCCTTAGCTTACGCATTTTTTGAATTACGAATTTGGAATTACGAGTTATGAATTGTCGGCTAAAGCCGATTGAGAATTATGAGTTTGGAGTTACGAATTTGGAATTATGAGTTACAAATTATGAGTTTGGAGTTACGAATTTGGAATTATGAGTTACTAATTTGAAATTATTAATTCCTAATCGCGCAGCGACAATTCGTAATTCAAAACTCGTAATTCAAAATTCAACAACTCAACATTCCATACTCTTAAACGCCAGCGCGTACATTCTTATCTGCTTTATCATAGCCAACAAACCGTTGGAGCGGGTCGGCGAGAGATGGTCTTTTAGTCCGATTTCATCGATGAAATAAAGGTCGGAATCAAGAATTTCCTGCGGAGTATGTCCGCTGAGAACACGCAGAAGAAGTGCTATTATACCCTTCACTATCAGCGCATCGCTATCCGCCGTAAGTTCCAGCTTGCCGTCCACGTAGTCGCACTGCACCCACACACGGCTCTGACAACCGTCTATGAGATTCTGCTCCGTCTTGTATTTATCATCAAGCACCTCAAGCTCATTGCCCAAGTCGATGAGCATCTGATACTTATCCATCCAATCGGTAAGCTCCGAGAACTCTTCAATTACCTCGTCCTGTAATTCGTTTATCGTCATTGTATCAGTCTTTTATTATTATAAAAAAATCAGTATAAATAAGGGATTTTTATTTCTCCTTCTCCCCTTATCACAATTTTCCTAATTCCTTACTCCTTTCCTCCTTACTCCTCACAATCTTAAACAACTTGTCGCTCGGGCGTACTTTCTCCGGCACGGCAATGCTCACGCGCGTTCCTTTGCGCGCAATCGCCACCGCACCATCGTCTCCATGCACTTCATCGGGTGTTACATACATCACGCCCGTGGTCGGACCGGTTATCAAGAGTTTGTCGCCCGGCTCAAATTCGGCAGCCTCAACGGCAAACTCCGCCACGCCGAGCTTTGAGAAATACTTCACGCCCTTGCCCACGTAGACCTTCTTCTCTGTAGCCGCTGAGCCGTAGTTCTTGTTCCATTCGCCCAGTGTCTGCCCCTGATAATATCCGTCCCAAAAGCCGCGATTGAAGACTGTGGCAAGCCGTTCGTCCCAAATATCTTTCTTCTCCTCGGTGAATGTGCCGTCCATTACGGCGGCGATGGCTTCCTTATAGCATGACACTACGGTGTGGACATATTCCGGACCGCGCGCCCTACCCTCTATTTTGAATACCCGAACACCTGCATTCATCATTTTATCGATGAATCGGACGGTTTTCAGGTCCTTCGGACTCATTATATATTTGTTGTCAATCTCAAGCTGATTGTCCGTTTCGTTATCCGTCACCGTGTACGAACGGCGGCATATCTGCACACACTCGCCACGGTTGGCAGAGCGGTTCGCGTTGTGCAGACTCATATAACACTTACCCGAAACGGCCATGCACAGCGCACCGTGACAGAACATCTCGATGCGCACGAGTTCACCTTTCGGTCCGCGTATGTCCTGCTCCACAATCTGACGGTATATCTCTGCCACCTGCTCCATATTCAGCTCGCGCGCCAAGACCACCACATCGGCAAACTGGGCATAGAACTTCAGAGCCTCCACATTGCTAATATTGAGCTGCGTAGACAGATGCACCTCCATCCCAACGCTGCGGCAATACGTCATCACTGCCACATCGCTGGCTATCACCGCGCTTATTCCCGACTCCCGTGCCGCGTCTATAATACCGTGCATGGTCTCTATGTCACCGTCATATATTATGGTGTTCACCGTCAGATAGGTCTTTATGCCATGCTCCGAGCAGGTCGCGGCGATTTCGCGCAGGTCATCGATGGTGAAGTGATTGGCCGAGTGCGACCGCATATTGAGCTGTCCGATACCGAAATAAACAGAGTCCGCGCCCGCCTGTATGGCTGCGGCAAGCGACTCACGGCTACCAACGGGTGCCATGATTTCAAAGTCCGAAAGTTTACATTCTGTATTCATGCCTGCAAAATTACATAAAAAATCCGTGTCTTCTATGTAATTTCACGATGAAGTTTGATTTTTCTTTAATGTATGATTACCTCTCGGGAAAACATCGTATCTTTGTATTTGAATAGTCATATACATTAACTCCCATCCTATGCAGATACTCCTCGCTAATGCGAAAATAATGTACGACAGGGCAGATAAAGCCGCTTTATCCATTCCGCAGTTCCAATCTACAGCCAACGAATTGGCTACCGAGATGGCAATGATGGATATTGATGAGCTTGCCCGTCAGTTGGATTGCAGCAGAAAGTTGGCAGCCGAGAATTGGAAACGCTACCAGAACTTTCATTGTGCAAGCTCCATGCCAGCTATCCTTGCCTACAATGGGCAAGCCTACAAGCATCTGAAAGCAAGCACACTGTCGGATGATGCCTTGCTGTTCGGTCAGAAACATCTGTGGATTACCTGTTTCCTGTATGGATTGCTCAGGCCGATGGACGCGATAGCACCTTATCGTATGGAGCATTGCGTCAGTTTGCAAACAACGAACGACAAGCCCATTCACCAATATTGGAAAGACAAACTGACGGATTTACTAATAGATAGCGTGAAGACTGACGATGGAATCTTAGTACACCTAAAATCCGCAAGAAGAGCCGGTAATGCCAGTTTTGCCCCAAAATCTATTTCT
>ERZ779852.2457-NODE-2457-length-15068-cov-5.925265_pt1 | contig 15068 bp, 13 predicted proteins | sample MGYA00511559_ERZ779852 | MGnify/ENA primary metagenome ERZ779852 (study PRJEB29588, sample SAMEA2157977) | human gut metagenome | biome: human gut; feature: human-associated habitat; material: faeces | place: Denmark | collected 2008/2010 ...
TCCGGAATGCCATTATAATGTCGAATGTCGAATTGGGCTGCGCCCGGGCATTGCCGGCGGATGGTCGGAGTGATGTGGGAGCTATGGGAACTATGGGAACTATGGGAATGATGGGAGTGATGTTGGAGCTATGGGTGGAATGCGGAATCTGAAATCTGCGCTGCGCCCGGAGACGATAGGCGCGGATAAGGACTTTAAGGACCTTAGGGCCTTTAAGGACTTTAGTGACGGGTGGGGACCGGCGCGAGTGGTTGAGGTGTTCTATGGGGGCGTATATGGTGATGTTGGAGCTATGGGAGCTAAGGAAATGATGGGGGCGCCGTGCGCGATGTGGAAGTGCCGGTGATGGATGAGATGCGAGCGATGTGGAAACGATGGGAATTATGGCATGGCCGGGCGAGATACGAGAACTTGGACACTCTGAGGGCTCTGAGTGCGGATATCTTTGAGTAGACGTACAGAGATAGTATAATAAAGGCAGGAATGAGTGTATGGAATGGGAATTGGCGGCAGGGAATGTGTAGTCGGTTGTGTCAGTATTGGAGGTATACGAAGGGTACAAGATCGGCAGAACGTGTTTGTATGACGGCAAAGATGACGGCTGCGAGGATTATGGCTTGCAGTACGGCCGGACATGCAGCGTATGTTTGCTGTAGGTGTATTGTCCATGCGTGAGGACTCATGTGAAGCAGTAGGCCTGTAATGATGGCAATAAATACTAATGGGTATGCGTTTACGATTTGTGGTAGCATGTCCCAATGGGGGCTTTCGGTTATTTGATTAAGCATGTCGCCAAGGGTTTCCATGGATGGTGCGCGGAAAACGGCAAAACCTATTACGACAAGCACAAATGTGAGTGTGATGTTGAAGGCTATGGCAGGCATTGAGTTTTTGATCCATTGTGGGGTGTGCCATATTTTGTGCAGTAGCTTGTGTATGGCCAATAGTGCGCCGTGGTAGGCTCCCCATATGATATACATCCACGATGCACCGTGCCATAAACCTCCGATAACCATAGTGAGCATTAGGTTGGTATACATACGTATTTGGCTGCATCTGTTACCGCCCAAAGGTATGTATATGTAGTCGCGCAGCCATGTGGAGAGTGAGATGTGCCATCTGCGCCAAAATTCGGTGGGGCTTTGTGATTTGAATGGTGAGTTGAAGTTGTCTTTGAAACGGTATCCCAGAAGGAGGGCAATGCCTATTGCCATGTCGCTGTATCCCGAGAAGTCGCAATATAATTGTATGGTAAATCCGATGGTCCCGAATATGTTCTCTATGCCTGAGTACAGGGACGGATTTTCGAATATTCTGTCTACAAAATTTCCGCTGATATAGTCTGCAATGATGACTTTTTTGACGAGGCCTGTCATGATGAGGAAAAAGCCTTCGCCGACCATAACACGTGTGGCTTCTGTACGGGCCTGTATTTGGGGTATAAGGTCGCGTGCGCGTACTACGGGACCGGCAAGAAGCGGCGGGAAAAATGTGAGGAAGAACGCGTAATCGAGGAAGTTGTGTACCGGGGTCATCTTGCCGCGGTAGATGTCTACAATGTAGGATATTGACCTGAATGTGAAGAATGATATGCCGGCAGGTAGTATGATGTCGAGCGCGTCAAAATGTGTTCCAGTGATATTTGCAATTGTTTCGTAGAGTAGATTGAAGTACTTGAAGTACACGAGCATACCCACATTTACAATCACGTTTATGGCTACAATGGAGCGTTTGACCCATCTTTGACCGGCGCAGCCCATCCATCGCCCGAGGAGGTAGTCGCTTACGCATACGCCCATGAGGATGAAGCAGCATTCGGCGCTGTTCTTGTAATAGAAGTATAGAGAGAAGATGATGACAAATACCATTTTGACTGTATGGTGTCGGCGCATCATACGGTATATGGCAAGGAACAGCAAGAAGATGAGCATGAAGGCGCAAGTGTTGAACAACAGCGGATTGTGGCTGTCGTACAGCAGCGCGCTTGTCAGTGCTTCAGTGTCTATCAATTGGGCTATATTTTCCATTGTCTAAATTGTGGATGCGCTACGAGCCGTGAGGTGTCAGCGACGTCGTCTGCGCCTTCCTTTGTTTCGTTTTTTGGAAGACTTGGTGCTTTTGTATTTTTTCTTCGGGGAGCGTGATTTCTTGGCTTTAGGGGTGCGTTTTGTCTCCGATGTCGAAGCCTCTGATTTTGGGGCTGTTGACTGCCCTTCGTTGTTGTGCGGTTCGGCGGTGATGGCAGATGCCGGGATTTTGGCAACGGCTTTGCCTGTAAGAGCCGCGTCCAAAGCTTCGGCGAGCAAATCGCCTTCAAGGTGGTATCCGGCCCATGTGCGGTGGATGCGGTCGCCTCCGAGCAGGTGCGCTGATAGCCAAAGTGTCGAGGATCCGTTGCCTCCGGCGACATCATACCAGTCCCAGGTAGCGATATGGTGTTGTTCGCCGTATCGGAGTATAGCCGAGCGCAGGCGTGCGATGTTGCTGTTGACGGCGAATGACCGCACTCGCCTTATCTTGGCGCGTTTGCGGCGCTTGCGCCGTGTGCGTACGGTAGTGTAGACGGTGCGCTGGCATTCGGATGGAGTTGTCAGCAATATGTGCACGCCGGGGTTGTGCGTGTTTATGTCTGATACAAGTGCATCGATTTGCCTTGTGAATGCTTCGTCTGATATTTTCCCGAACGCTTCGTTTGTGCCAAGGCTGACTATAACCAAATCCGGGGCAAGTTGTCGCAGCGAGGCTCCAAATCCGCCTATGCTGTTGTATTGTGAGAATATCGCTCCATTATTGCCTATTGCGTGGTATCGGATGCCGTGGTCATCGCGTCTCAATTCAAAGCCGTAGATGTTGCCGCCTGGGGCGTCTATCGTGATTGTGCATGCCGATACTGCGTGGTCGAGCACGGCAAGTGTGGCGTTGTTGCCATCTATTTCGTCAAATGCGACTTTCGCCGAGCCCACAGTGACTTCCGAGATGGAAATTTCGCCGCGTCCATATACAGCGATTGCGTCAAAAGGCTGTGCATTTGAAATATCAAAGGATACCGTGGAAGCGGGCATGGCCAGTGATATTCCCGTAAATCCCATTGTCGTGGGCCACGGCATGCGCATGAGTTTGGCCGAAGTGAAAGACGCTGATGATGTGATGCGATAGTCGGTGGGTTGGTTTGTACCTGCGAGACGGAATGGGATAATTAGTCCGCGACCGGCGCTGCCATATCGATGTTGGAGATGGCGCCGTACGCGCGATGTGTTGCCTTCGGCTTGTATGTGTGAGTCTCCGATATGTACGATGTCAAGGGTAGCGTGTCCGGCTGCCGCTTCTTTCAAAACCTGCTGCAGCCCCGACCAGTCGGCGCCGTTGAGATGTATTCTGTTGGCATTGTAATGGATAAATGCGTATCGGCGAGATTTCGAGCCGTCTTCACGATTCTCGCCGAATACCGGATTGGCGCGGACGTCCGCGTCCGTTGTATCAGGCGATGTCGCAAGTTCCTCGGTTGAGACTGCGTACATGGTCGTAGTCCCGGTTGCAAGGGCTGTCAATGACAATGCTAATATGAGGACACGCACAATCATTTGAGAGCGGCAATGATAGCGTTGTATAGTAGTATTGCCAGTCGGCTGCCTCCCTTGGCGTTGAGGTGTATGTAGTCCGGGTTTATTTCGCCGGCATCGCGCCATTCGATGACGGCATTATCGCCGCCCATAGCTGCGCGAGTGTCCCAGAACAATGCGCATCCAAAGCGTGCGGCATCGCGTTGGGCGTCCACCATGGCTTGTGCCGTAGGCATGGACTTGACTTGTGTGCCTAATTTTTGTCCTCGGTCGCCGATGCCCATGATCATGATGTCTGCATTGGGGTAGCAGGCACGCAGGCGTTGTATCAGCGAAACCATCAGTTTGGAGTACCCACCATAAGACTTCTGCTTGGAAGTCAATGCGTTGATGCCGTATTCGATGATTATTAAATCATAGTCAACGTATTGTCGCATTTGCGCTGCAAGTTCGATGTTGGTTTTGCGGTTGGCCACGCCCGAATTGCCTCGCAGGGACATGCAGTCGACAGCTATGCCGTTGGCGCCGTCGAGATATGCTCCCAATACCACGATGCCAGGTGTAGTAGTCGAGATGGAAGCCTTCTTGGTAGTTCCTTCCACCTGAATGCATTGTACGTTGGGCGATGCTGCCAATGTGTGGGTGCTTGTTTCGGAGTCGGTGGATATTGTGATGCTGCCTCCTTCCGGTGCTATGCATAATAGGCGGGTGCGCGACCATCCCGCTTCGCCTTTGGCGGCCTTGAAAGTTGTTTGCGACTTGGATGTGCTGATAAAGTATTCGCCCGATAGCGAGCGGTAGGCGTCTTTAGCGTTTTTGCGTATGTCCATTTGTTTCCATCCTGAGCAAGTCTGTCGCACCGTGCGGCGAAATCCGGGTATCTCGCTTTGCATGTACATATATCCGACGCCGGCGCCGCCGTATACTTTGCGTAAGTCGCGGCGCAGGTCTCCAGTTAGGATATCTCCTTCGATGTAGCTGTCGCCGATGACGGCTATGCGTGCCTGTCTGCCGGTTGCTAAAGCAAAGCGCAATCTCTGCATTCCCGTATTGGCTTTTGTGTAATCTTCGATGAGTACATCACCGGCCGCATTGCGCGGGATAGGCATGGCTGCCCGGACGTGTGCCGAGTCGGGTATGGTCAATGCAACGGCCGAACTGTTTGACCCCTTGGGTGTTGTGATTGTATCGCTCGTGACCTTTTCGTACTCTGTCTCGGTAAGTGCGTTTTCCAATTCGGGGTCTATGGGTTCTTCTGCCGTTGCCTTGGTTTCGCCGCTGTCGGTGATGTCTGCAAGGAGGTTGAAGTCCTTGATGTAATTGTCGGTCCACTTGCCCCATGGACATATCGATAATGCCGCTATGATGGCGACGGCCAGTGCAAGTATGGCCAATGCACGCGACGGCGCGGGCTTGTTTGGCCTGTCTTGGTTTTGTTGTGTGTCTTTTTCGTTATCCATTTGGTCAAATGCTGTTGAGGATAGAGCGCAGAAGGCCCGAGGCCTTCAATGCCGTTTCGTTTCGTTCGGATTCTGCGTCCGAATTCGATAGAATTCCGCTGCCGGTATATATGCAGTACCGGCCTTGGTTGTCGGTATGGGCGCACCGTAAAGTCACAAATGCTTGTGCCGTCTTGTCGTCCTCTATGGAGATATATCCGCCGTATAGTTGTCGCGGATGTTTTTCAAACTTACGGATGAGTCGCAGGGCGGTGTGGCGCGGCCATCCGCCGAGTGCCGGAGTCGGGCTTAGAATGTCCAATAGCTCGCGATAGGCATTGGGTGAAGCGGTCGTGCCGTATATGTGTGTGCATATATGAGTTACGGCGCCGCTGGCTACATTGCAGGTGTAATTCCGGATGTTCTGTACGTGTGCCTTATTGAGCTGGCGGATGATTTCGTCTGAGACTATAGCCTGTTCGCGGATGTTTTTGATGTCCCATTGACACAACCCGTCAGCCGGGGTCGGCATTGTGCCGGCTAAGGCCATCGTCGATATTCTGCCGGAATCTAATTTCATGTCCAGCAAACGTTCGGGTGTTGAGACTATCCATGTCCCGGTCTCGGGTGTGTGCAGCAGTATGTTGAAGTTGTTGGGTGTGTTCTTGAAGTAATCCAGCGCCACGGCCACGGTGTCCTTGGCAAGTGCCTGTGATTGTCCGCAAATGATACGGGATAATACGGCTTTACCATTGCTCCGGGCTACTATGCACTTTAAGCTCTCAATGTCGGCCATGTAGAGTGCTTCATCGGTGCTGTCGGTGCATATAGTCGCGGTCGTCTTTGCTGTGCCTGTGGCTCGTAGCGCCTCATCAGGGGTGAGCCCGTCGTATATTGCAATGCCAGACGAATAAGGACGGGCAAAATCTACGGCGACAAGGCGACGTATACTAAGTCGCGGCTCGTCTCCGCAGATCCAGCGCAGACTTTTAGACCTCGGGATACTGTATATGGCTGCTCGTAATCCTGAGCTTAATGCATGGCGCATAGCAGGGACTATGTTTTTGTATGCATGGCCATGCAAATTGTGCGGTTGGTTTTCTGCCATTGAAAAAGTCATGCTAAAACACCTATTAGGTCGTAGGGTAGGGCCTCGGTAATAGTTACATTGACAAACATCCCCGGATGTATATCTGCCGGTACGGCTGTGCGTGGAATCAGAATTTCCGGGTCTACTTCAGGCGAATCCCATTGGCTGCGGCAGGTGACATATTCGTCCCCGATGCTATCAACCACAACCTCGAATGTTTGCCCGACTTTGGCGAGGTTTGTTTCGGCCGAAATCTCCTGTTGTTCTTCCATCAAGATGTCAAGGCGTCGTTGTTTCTCCTGTTCGGGAATGTTGTCCCGGTAATGAGTGGCACCGTAAGTGCCTTCCTCTTCGCAGTAGGCGAAGGCGCCCATGCGTTCGAAGCGTTGCTCGCGCACAAAATCCAGCAAATCTTCGAATTCGGCCTCGCCTTCGCCGGGAAAACCGACCATAAGAGTGGTGCGGATGTGTATGCCCGGAACTTCACGGCGTATGCGTGCAAGCAGCTCCACTGTCTCGGCACGAGTGATGTGTCGTCTCATGTTTGCGAGAACCTTATCGCTGCTGTGTTGTAGTGCTATGTCGAGATACTTGCAGATGTTCTCGTGTGTCGCCATAACCGGTAAAATCTCGTAGGGGAAATCGGCGGGGTAGGCATAATGTAGACGTAACCAATGTACGCCTTCAATGGCAGCCAGTCGCTCTAATAGTGAAGCTAATGCTCCTTTCAGCCCCAGATCTTGGCCGTAACTGCTCAGGTCCTGTGCTATGATATTGAACTCGCGCACGCCGCTGCGTGCCAATGTCTGTACTTCAGAAACAATTTCATCGGCCGGACGAGAGTGATGCCGACCTGTAATCAGAGGAATGGCGCAAAAGGCGCAAAAGCGATTGCACCCTTCGCTGATTTTTATGTAGGCATGGTGGGGCGGGGTAGTGAGTATTCTCTCCCAAAGTGCGGACGACGGATGCGCGTGTGCCAAGTCGCGAGCGACGTCTACCCAGTCGAATTTGCCATACCAGCGATCTACTTCCGGAATTTCGGCTGCCAATTCGTCGCGGTAGCGCTGCGACAGACATCCCATGACGGTAAGCCCGCCTATACGTCCCGAGGTACGTGCCTTGGCACACTCCAAAATCATATTTATGGATTCTTCCTTGGCATCGCCTATAAAGCCGCATGTATTGATTATGACTTCATCGGCTCCGTTGATGTCATCGCTGTCGTGGTCCACCGAAAATCCGGCATCGCTAAGCATACGCATTACCCTCTCGCTGTCCACAAGATTTTTGGAACAACCCATAGTGATGATGGACACTCTCTTTTGCTCCATGTCTATATCGTATTCCAAGAAGGTCAGTCCTTGACCGGCCCGTTATCGAACAATGAACGTACAAATTCTTGGCGGTCAAACACCTGTAAATCGTCTATGCCTTCGCCCAGGCCGATGTATTTTACAGGAACTTGCAACTCATCGCTTATGCCGATGATGACGCCGCCCTTGGCTGTGCCGTCCAGTTTTGTTACGGCAAGTTCGGTGACTTGCGTGGCTGCGGCAAATTGCCGTGCTTGTTCGAAGGCGTTCTGCCCTGTACTGCCGTCCAATACAAGCAATACTTCGTGGGGCGCATCAGGTATTACGCGTTGCATCACGCGTTTTATTTTGGATAATTCCTCCATTAACGCGCTCTTGTTGTGCAGTCGTCCGGCTGTGTCAATAAGCACTACGTCCGCTTGCTGTGCCACGGCAGAAGAAAGTGTGTCAAAGGCCACGGCCGCCGGATCTGCATTGATGTGCTGTTTTATGATGGGGACATCGGCTCGCTGTGCCCATACCTCGAGCTGCTCGATGGCTGCGGCACGGAAGGTGTCGGCGGCACCGAGCATCACCTTGTTCCCTGCGCGTTTGTACAGGTGAGCCAATTTCCCGATGGTCGTGGTTTTGCCTACGCCGTTTACGCCGACAACCATGATGACATATGGGCGCTTGTCCGCCGGGACTTCAAAGTCGCCAAGGTTTGAGGACTTGGTTTCGTCCTTGGTTAGTAAGGCTGAAACCTCTTCGTAAAGAATCTTGTAGAGTTCGTCCAGACCCATGTACCTGTCGCGTGCAACGCGGTCTTTGAGCCGGTCGATGATTTTCAGCGAAGTTTCCGGACCGATATCGCTGCTGATAAAGATGTACTCGAGTTCGTCGAGAAAGTCTTCGTCAATGGTGCTGCGTCCGGCTATTGCTCGTTTGATTTTGTCTAAGAGCCCGGTTTTTGTCTTTTCGAGACCCTTGTCGAGGGTTTCCTTTTTTTTCTTGGAAAATAGTCCAAACATATATTGTCTGATGAATTTATATACACAATAATCAAGCCGTTACGGCCGTTGTGTTGAGTCGTGACGGATTTGGATGTCGTCATCGCGGCCACGCCGGGTCGCGCGCGTACTTAAGTAAAGTATGCAAAGGTACTAATTTTTTGTGATAAGAGCTATATGTCGGACCGATAGGATGTGTCGGTCGGCGGCTTGATGTGGACGCCGGCTTGCATGTGCGTACCCGTGTTTTTGATTCAGCATTTATGGTTGGCGTAATACGTTCCCGAATGAAGGGTGGCTGCCGGTCCGGTCATTAAGATGTGTCCCGTGGCTTTGTCTCGGTCGATTAGCATGTTACCGCCGAGAAGTCGCACTGTTATCGGCCAGTCGGCACGCCCTGTCAGTACGGCAGCCGTCGCGGCGGCACATGCTCCTGTACCGCAAGCCATTGTCTCGCCTACGCCGCGTTCCCATGCGCGGACCGAAAGAGTGTTTTTGTCATCTGTTCGGGCAAATTCGATATTGGCACGTTCGGGCCAGATCTCGTGCTTCTCCAATTCCTGGCCGAGTGTGTGCACCATCTCGTCCGTGAAGCTGTCGACAAAGACTACGCCGTGTGGATTGCCCATGGATACGGCAGTGACTTTCACTCGCTTTCCGGCGACGTCGATAGGGGCGTCAAGCATAGCGTCTGCATCGAAATTCACCGGTATGTCGGATGGCGTGGTCATGGGCAGCCCCATGTCTACGGTCACGGATTCGACAAGTCCGTCAGGAGCCGTATGCAGTTGCAGCGACTTGATGCCGCTGAGTGTTTCGATTGTAAGATGGTCGGCTTTCGTGATATGATTGTCGGACACATATTTGGCTACGCAGCGGATGCCGTTGCCACACATCTGGGCTTCTGTACCGTCGGCGTTGAAAATTCGCATGCGGCAGTCGGCTTTGTGACTTGGCAGTATGGCGATGATGCCATCGGTGTCGAGGCCTGTATGTCGGTGGCTCATCTCGACGGCGAGTGATGACAGATTGCTGATTTGTCGGTCAAAGCAGTTGATAACCACGAATTTGTTGCCTAAACCTTGCATTGTGACAAAAGGTATCGATGAGTGGACGTCTGCGGAGTAGCTGGAGTTTTGTCCGCACGTCTTGACAGACTGCTCCAAACGTTTCAGCCCCTCGGTAAGGACCAGACGCGGTACGCCCACATTCATGCGCATAAAACCCTGGCCTTCCACGCCAAAAGATATGCCGTCGCTGAGTGCCAAATGCCCGTTGCATATCAGCATTTTGACCAAGTCTTCTTGGGTCATGCCCAATTTGCGAAAATCAAGCCAAATGGTGAACGATGCATCCGGTCGGTGCATGGACACGTTTGGAACTCTTTCGGATAGGAATTGTTCGGCAAAGTCGATGTTGTCTTGTAGGTACTCCAAGACTTGGTCAAGCCACGCTTCGCCGAGGTCGTAGGCGGCCTGTGTCGCAACTATCGCTGCTATGGGCGGCGTGTTGAATTCGCTTGCAGACAGCCAGTCGAAAAATGGCTCACGCAGTTTCGGGGATTTGACCACGGCCCAGGCGCTTACGATGCCGGGAATATTGAAGGTCTTGGAAGGCGCGCCAAGCGTCACTGTAATATCTCGGGCATAGTCTGAGACGTCGGCTGTGGGTATGTGCTTGGTTCCATGGAGCATCATGTCTCCGTATATCTCATCGGACACGAGTATAATGCCTTGGGCGCGGCATATCGATGCCACGCGGGACAAGGATGCCTTGTCCCATTGCAAACCTATGGGATTGTGCGGATTGCAGATAATCATCATAGCCGGTCGTTGGCTTGCTATGACGTCCTCGAGGTTGTCGAAGTCCATGATATAGTTGCCTCGGCTGTCAAGCTTCAGGGGATTGGCAACCACGCGTCGGCCGTTGCCCTCTATGACGCTGCGGAACGAGTGGTACACAGGCGGCTGAATCAAGATGCCGTCTCCGGGACGGCTGAAATAATTGATGCACAGGCTCAGAGCTTTCTTCAGTCCGGGCATGAATGTTATTTCATCGGCCTGAACATGCCATCCGTGACGTCTATCGAGCCACGAAATGATACTATTCCAAAAATCGGCGGGAGCGGATGTGTATCCCAGTACGGCATGGTCGAGACGTCGGCGCAATGCATCAATGATGCATGGACAAGCCTCAAAATCCATGTCGGCGATCCAAAAAGGCAATAGGTCGTGGCGGCCGAATTTGCGGTCCATTTCTTCTATCTTGGTGGCGCAAGTATCGTGTCGATCCACCACATTATCAAAGTTGTAGCTATTATTCATTGTTGTGAAGTCGGGCGTTAAGCCTGTCAATAGGATATGCTTAAATCTGGGGAAAGGGGGAGCGCAAAGGTATAAAACTATTTCCATATTCGCAATGTCTAATCGGCGATTGAGTTAAATTCAAGTTAAAGACTCGGTAAAAATTGGTAGAGAAAACTATTCTCGCTAAGTTTGCATTACCAAAACGAGAACATTTACGTATTGGAAATTGTAAGCATCCAGAGACAGGCTTGACCTGCTCCAACCGAGGCTCCTCGTAACAGCCCACGGTGGGAAAATGATGCGAAGTTACTCACTTAAAAACAAAAGTTATGAGAAAATCACCTACGACATTCCAACTCTCCTCTATTCTTAAGGCCACTTGCCAAAGCGCAAGCGGCCAATTGCTGTATATGCCTATGCCAACGTCGTCAAATGGCGTTGATATATCCTGCTATTCGCCTCTGTCTTCCGGGGAGAATGATCTCGGCAACAACGAAAAGGCAGAAGGCTGCACAAATCATCGACAATTTTTTTCAATCACTATATTAAATTAATATGGATAATAAAACTAATTTCTTTGAGCTGCTCGACGGCTCAAAGCTGGATGGCTATCTCTCCGCCAACCCGTTGACTCCCGTATCAAACGCCTTTGCCTTCGATACCACCGGTCAATATCTATCCATCGGCCGTAAACCGGCAAGAACGCCTAAAAATAATGAGGCTGAACGACAGCGAGGGCACAAACTGTTCTATAAGAATGTTCCACTCTTTCTTGCCAATGCAGACAAGATCCTAAGCGATAGCCGTCTCTTTCTGGCTCCGGTTCCTGTTCAGAATGGTCTTGCCTATACCGGTACGAGCGGTTTCCATCGTCCGACCCTCGGAGTCTACATCGAATGGTGGCTCTATTACAAGGAAAATTCCATCGACCATAATGGTCGTCCCATCTGGTATATCAGCGGCTCGCCACTTAGCGGATGCAACGTATGCGCTTCGGTAGACCGCAAGGGGAATGACCATCAAGCTAAACTCAATGGTCGATTCTCTTCCGTGTGGGGGACTTTCACGGATGTCAATGCTCGCTATGATAAAGCGAAGAGCCGTTTCATAGCCTATTCACTTGAAGAGGTCGTAGCTCTCTTGAAAAAAGAAACGGACGATGCCCAATTGTTCAAAACGCATCTTCGACTCGAGTATATGAAATTTCGCAAGGAGGTGGATTTTCTTAAGGCTCGACTTCGTTCAGCCCAAGAGCAGACGGTGAAATACCAAGATCGTCTACGAAGGATGTTGTTCGAATCCAAGCGCGAAGAAGCCTCGGCCTTTTACGAGAAATGGCAAAACCTCAGGACCGTTGCAAAATTGCGCTATGAGTATTCTCTTGAGCGCAGACTCGAGCTGCGCAAGCAGCTCCGCGCCGGCGAAATCACCAATAAGGAATATCAGCAGACACTCCGACCAATCAGAAAAGATAGAGAAAACGCCGACTATGCTGTACGAGATTATTCTCGAACGGGACTTTCTGAGGTGTTTGGAGATGACACCGGCCTCTTTTCGGTTGAAGTACTCGATCAAATCATCAAAAACGGCAGATTATGAACTTTAATAATGTGATTCTGAATATTCCCCATTCCTCGGCATGCAGATTCAATGCCGAGGAATGGAGCAATCCCGAAGAAATCACGCGCTATATGCGTGAATGGACCGACTGGCACACCGAAAAGCTCTTTAATCCACGACAGAAGACGGAGTGTATTCACTCATCCCTATTCCCTTTCTCTCGATTTTTTGTTGATGTCGAAAGGCTGGTCAACGACCCTATGGAGACAATAGGACAGGGGATTATCTATAGTCGCTTCGGCGAAGCAAGACGGCAACTTCCGGATGAAGAAGTATCCCGACGAATGGAAATCTACCATCAGTATCTCGATAGTTTTAAATCGCTAATCGCGGATGATACCATCATTGTTGACTGCCATTCCTTTCCCGGGAGATTGGCCCCTGATGTCGATTTCTGCATCGGATTTAACGATGACGAAAGCGAGCCCGACGACAAAATGATAAACAACATAACGCACATAATCAGAAAGCATGGATATCGGGTCGCCGTCAATTATCCATTCTCCAATTCAATCACTCCGGTCAGGCCGATAACCTACAAATCCATTATGATTGAGGTGAATAAGCGAACGTATATGGATGAGACCACACTTCGACCGACGTTGAATGCACATCATGTCTCTCGGGTGATAAATATCATCCTCAATGGTTTCGTTGAAGGACATTTCCAATGATAAGTCTTGAGACGGAAACTACTGTTTGGTCTTTCAATATTGTCCTTTGACAATAAGAGATTTTGCCGTTGCGCTTCTTATCTGAATCTTTCGTTATGAGTTGATGAGTGTTTGATTGAGGGCATTTTGAAGAAAATTATTAACTTTGTGTTATGATACAGTCGTATAATGAAATTAAGGCTTGGCAATTAAGCATGGAGTTGGTAACGTTGGTTTATTGACTTACTGAGAATTTTCCTCAGAACGAAATGTTCGGTCTGACAAATCAATTACGTCGAGCCGTTGTATCTGTACCGTCAAATATCGCAGAGGGATTCGGACGGAATTCTAATGGCGATTTTTCACACTTCCTTGGAATAGCCAACGGCTCATTGTGTGAAGTTGAAACCCAACTGCATATCGCGAAGAATTTATGTTTCATCAATGATGAAGCATATAATTTCATGATGGATAAGACTTTGGAATGTGGCAAAACACTTAGAGCCTTTTGGAAATCAGTACTAGCGCGCAGATAACTCATCAACTCAATACTCATCCACCCTTAACACTCTTAATCTCCTTGTATTCTTTGGCCTGGGCGTTTAGCTCGGTCAAAGCTCGCCATGTATCGAGGGCGAGGATTTCTTTCTCTTTGGTGATGTCCCCTTTGGTGAGCGGACGGATTTGTGCGTTCATGGCTCCCCCGGCCGGGGGAGCGGACGAGCCGAGGAGATTGCCGCCGGTGGCGGCAGATACAGGTTGAAGAAAGTCGGGGTAACGGCGAGCGAAAAAGTCTTTGAGCGAGGCGACCCGGTAGAAGATGTTGATGCGCTCGTAAGGTGTGAGTTTGATGGGCTTGCCGTATAGGACGTTTGCGAGTTCATCGAGCAGATCGTCCGACTGAGTTTGCTGATAACCTTGATAAATGTTATCGACGATGATGTAAGTTTCAAAAGGCACTTCGGAGAAGTCCGCCGGGAGAGCATGGGCGCGGTTTATTTTCGAGATACGCACCGGGACGGTCGGCAGCGCACCGAGCCAGTCGAGATGCGGCAGCAGCTCGGCGAGTGTGAGCGGCGTAACCTCGAAAAGAATTTTGCCTTTCTTCAGAAGATATGAGCCTGACTCTTGTTGACCGATAACCTTAGTGCCGCTCCATTGGAGCAGGCATAGGGTCTTGACTTCATCGGTGGCGAAGTCCGAGGCTATAAGACTATAAGCATAACGTAGTTGCTTGTCTGATAATTCGTGCCAGCCCTGCGGCACGACAAAGTTAATGGAGATTGTCTGCATGAGGTTTGAACTTTAACGTACTGCGAAAGTACGGTAAGGAGCGAACCGTGTAAAAGACATTACAAAAAAGTATCAGCTCAATAAGAAAAAGACACCATCAAACGCGGGTTTTGACTCGGTGAAAACTGCCGAGGCGAGGACGTTAGGTAGGTACTCAATATCTAGTGCTCCATAATCTTGTGGGTTGTAGTATTACAAAACTATGGAACAAGTATGAGCAAAGAAAAACGTTTATACATCCTGTTTCTTGGATTGATTCTCTAAAAGCTGTTTTATGAGTTTTTCCTGTGACTTTTCGAGATTTTCTTTTTCGGACAGCTTCTCTAAAAGTTTTTTATTTAGTTCTTCCTGTAACTTCTCTCTATGTTCTTTCTCAGCTTTTGATTTTTCAGCTCTTGAAATAGCCCATAAGAATAGTGGAAATGCAATAATAGAACTCGATATTGCCAATGCAAGATACTCTCCTAAATTAAGGCCATGTATGAGTTCATCTGGATTCATATAATCACGCTCCAAAGAACCATTCATCAGCGCCACTAAAGCGATGGGCATAGCCCAACAAAGTAAAATACATGCAAAAGCAGTTTTAAAATATTTCATAAGCGGTTAATTTTGTTGCATACTTGCTGAACGTGGTCGATGCCGTAGATCTGGTTATATCTGCAAATGTAGTGAAAATCGGCGAGATATGGGGTATAATCAGAGGAAAACATAAAGATATTTTCGCGGCACACACGATTTATCCATACTAAAGTCAAAGCGACAACGCAATTTTCAGCGTGTTTAAGTCCTCAAATTTTTT
>ERZ779852.2467-NODE-2467-length-15034-cov-5.308966_pt1 | contig 15034 bp, 12 predicted proteins | sample MGYA00511559_ERZ779852 | MGnify/ENA primary metagenome ERZ779852 (study PRJEB29588, sample SAMEA2157977) | human gut metagenome | biome: human gut; feature: human-associated habitat; material: faeces | place: Denmark | collected 2008/2010 ...
CGCCAGCCGTTCTATCAGGTCAACGCTCATCTGCAGCAGCAGCTCGCGGCTGCGGTGGGCAAGCGCCGCCAGCTCCGGCGTGGGGGTAAAGCCATACCCTAAAATATGCAGGTGGTATCCCTGCCATCGGCAGTCAAACTCTGCCCCTCTTATCGTCCGGACGCCCAGCTCGCGGCAGGCGTCGGCAAAGCGCTCGCAGCCCAGCCAGCTATTGTGGTCGCACAGCGCCGCCAGCCCCACGGCATTGTCCCGGCAGGTCAGCGCCGCCTGCTCCGGTGTCTGTGCGCCATCGGAAAAGTAGCTGTGAATATGCAGATCGACAAACATAGCCGTTTTATCTCCTTTGCTTCAGTGGTACTGATATAGTACCATTCAATCGGAAAAATGGCAAGATGCGCACCGCTGCTCCAAAGCAGCCGGCAGGGTTCATCAAATTGTACCAAAACGCCGACAAAAAGTATGATATCTGTAAAATTGAACAAAGAATGCCGTAAATACCTTGCCCACTTTTTACAGGAATGTTATAATATCATACGGAGGAAAAGGTTTTCTTTTCGTCCGCAGGCAGTTATCCCTTTTGTCAAAGGAGACGATGCAGGTATCATGAACAGGATCACCAAATCAAAGGAAATGCCGGTCTACCTCTTCCATCAGGGCACCAATGCCCATGCTTGGGAGCTTTTGGGCGCGCACCGGCAGCAAAACGGAAAAACCTCATTCTGCACTTGGGCGCCGCATGCGGCGGCGGTCAGCGTAGTGGGGGATTTTAACGGTTGGGACGCCTCTGCCCACCCCATGATCCGACTGAACGAGCAGGGCTTGTGGGGCGTTACGGTGGAACAGACCGCCGACTATGACTGCTACAAGTATCAGATCACTGCGGCGGACGGGCGCACGCTCTATAAGGCGGATCCTTACGCCTTCCACACCCAGACCCCGCCGGAAAACGCCAGCAAGGTCTACCGGCTGGCGGGATACCGCTGGCACGATGAGGAGTGGCTGGCACAGCGCGCCGATCAGGACGCACGCAGTCTGCCGGTCAATATATACGAGCTGCACATTGGCTCATGGCGGCGCAATGCCGATGGCAACCTCTACTCCTATCTGCAACTGGCGGAGGAACTGCCGCTTTATCTTACCGAAATGGGCTACACCCATGTGGAGCTGCTGCCCCCCACCGAGTACCCCTTTGACGGCTCGTGGGGCTATCAGGTGACGGGCTATTACGCCCCCAGCAGCCGCTACGGCACCCCGCACGATTTCATGGCACTGGTAGATGCCCTGCACGAGGCAGGCATCGGCGTCATCATGGATTGGGTGCCGGCACACTTCCCCAAAGATGAGTTCGGCCTTTACGAATATGACGGTGCATGCTGCTATGAATACAGCGATCCCGCCAAGTGGGAGCACAAGGACTGGGGCACCCGCGTTTTTGATTTCGGACGCACCGAGGTGCAGAGCTTCCTTGTCTCCAGCGCCAATTTCTGGGCGCATACATATCACATCGATGGCATAAGAGTAGATGCCGTTGCCTCCATGCTGTACCTCGATTATGGCAGGCAGAACGGCGAGTGGAGGCCCAATGTCAACGGCGGCCGCGAAAATCTGGAGGCGGTGGCGTTCCTGCGCAAGCTGAACAGCTCTCTGCTCAGCGAGCATCAGGGCTTTTTGATGATTGCGGAGGAATCCACGGCGTGGCCCTTGGTCACCCGCCCGCCGGAGGTCGGCGGTTTGGGCTTCAACTTCAAATGGAATATGGGCTGGATGAACGATACCCTGTTCTACACTTCGCTGGATCCCTATTTCCGCAGCTACAATCACGATAAGCTCACCTTCAGCATGATGTACGCCTTCAGCGAAAATTTCATTCTGCCTATCTCTCACGATGAGGTGGTGCATGGGAAAGGCTCGTTGCTGGGAAAAATGCCGGGAGATTATAATCAGAAATTTGCAGGGCTGCGCACCTTTATGGGCTACATGATGACCCACCCCGGCAAAAAGCTGCTCTTTATGGGCTGCGAATTTGCCCAGTTCATTGAATGGGACTACCGCAAGGAGTTGGACTGGCTGCTGCTGGATTACGACAGCCACCGCAGAACCCGCGATTTTATTCGGGCACTCAACCATTACTATCTTGCCCACCCCGCCCTGTGGCAGGTGGAGGATAACTGGGAGGGCTTCCGCTGGCTCAATGCCGATGACAACACCCGCAGCGTCATCACCTACTGCCGCACCGATGAAAAGGGCAGGCAGTCGCTGGTGCTGTGCAACTTTGCCGCACAGCGCTGGGAGGATTACCGCATGGGCGTGCCGCAGGCAGGCAGCTACCGAGTGGCGCTGTGCAGCGAGGAGGAGCGCTACGGCGGCGCGGGCTTCGACTGTGAAACGGTTTACCGCAGCGAGGAGACGCCGCTGGGACAGTGGGCGGATAGCATTACCCTTGATGTGCCGCCGCTGTGCTGCATCATACTGGAACCCATCAACACCGAGAAGGAGTGACAACAGATGTTTATGAAAAAAGAATGGGTCGCTATGCTGTTGGCGGGAGGGCAGGGCAGCCGGCTGTATGCACTCACCAAAAAGCTGGCAAAGCCTGCGGTGCCCTTCGGCGGCAAATACCGCATTATAGATTTTCCGCTCTCCAACTGTGTTAATTCCGGCATAGATACCGTGGGCGTGCTCACCCAGTATCAGCCGCTGGTGCTCAATGAATACCTTGGCAACGGTCAGCCGTGGGATCTCGACCGTCTCAATGGCGGCGTATTTGTGCTGCCCCCCTACCAAAAAAGCAGCGGCAGCGACTGGTACACCGGCACCGCCAACGCCATCTGCCAGAATATCCCCTTTATTGAGCGCTACGACCCCGAATATGTCCTCATTCTCTCCGGCGACCACATCTACAAGATGGACTACACCAAGATGCTGGACCACCACAAAAAAATGGGCGCCGACTGCACCATTGCCGTCTTTGAGGTGCCGATGGAGGAGGCGTCCCGCTTCGGCATCATGAATACCCGCGAGGATACCACCGTCTATGAGTTCGAGGAGAAGCCCAAGCAGCCAAAGAGCAATCTTGCTTCCATGGGCGTTTATATTTTCACATGGAAAAAGCTGCGGGAGTACCTGCTGGCGGACGATGCCGATCCCGCCTCCGAAAAGGACTTCGGCAAGAACATCATTCCCAAGATGCTCGCCTCCGGCGAAAGACTGGTCGCCTACTCCTTCGAGGGCTACTGGAAAGATGTCGGTACCATCGACAGCCTGTGGGAGGCAAACATGGATCTTCTGGATTCCAAGGTGCCGATGGATCTTTACGATCCCAGCTGGAAAATATACAGCCGCAACCCCTGTATGCCGCCGCACTACATCGCCGCCGGCGCCACAGTGCAGAATTCGATGGTCTCCGAGGGCTGTGAGATCGCCGGTCAGGTGGATTTCTCCATTCTGTTCGCCGGCGTTCATGTGGCAAAGGGCGCCGTGGTGGATTCCAGCATTCTGATGCCGGGCGCCGTGGTGGAGGAGGGCGCCGAGGTTCACTTTGCCATCGTGGCGGAAAACGCCGTGATCCGGCGCGGTGCCTATGTCGGGGAGCGCCCCGAGCTGGTGACCGAGAAGGATCAGTGGGGCGTAACCGTGATCGGCGCCGGTGTCACAGTCGGTGCAGGAGCGATCGTTTCGGCACGCAGCATGGTGGAAGAAGATGTTGAGGAGGTGCTGTAACATGGCAAACAACAAAATGACGGGCATTATCTTTTCCAATTCGCACGATGGTGCTCTGGGCGGCTTGACCGCACGGCGTTCCATGGGCTCGGTACCGTTTGCCAGCCGTTACCGCCTTGTCGATCTGGTGCTTTCCCGCATGTCTCACGCCGGCGTTGATTCTGTCGCCGTGGTCATGCAGAATAATTATCACTCCCTGATGGAGCACATCGGCTCCGGCAAGGAGTGGGATCTTTCCCGCAAGCGGGGCGGCATCGCCTTTTTCCCGCCCTATTCCTCTGCGGGCAGCGTTGGGTACAGCCGCGGCACGCTGGAATCCATGGCAGGCATTTTAAGCTATCTGCAGGCGTCCAAGGCGGATTACATCGCCGTTTCGGATTGCGATGTGATCTGCGGAGTGGATCTTTCCGATGTACTGGAATACCACATTGCGCACGAGGCGGGTATCACCCTCATCTGCACCGAGAACAGCCACAGCTCGGTTATGGTCTCCGCCGGCGAGGACGGCAGGCTGCTGGAAGCCACCCGCGGCGGCGAGGGCGAATTGATGTTCAATAATATGTATATCATCAATCGTGAACTGCTTATTCAGCTTGTTACCGAGGCGGCAAGCCTCAACCAGTATTCCTTTGTGGATACCTGTCTGATCCAAAAGGGCAGAGAACTGCCCATCTACTGCTACCGCTACGATGGCTTCTGCCGTGCAGCGGATAGCATGCAGGCGTACTTCGAGATTTCCATGTGCCTGCTCGATCCTGCCGTCCGCAACTCGCTGTTCCCGATGGACCGTCCGGTTTTCACCCGCGTGCAGGACGAGGTTCCCGTCAAATACGGTCTTTCTGCTGCGGTCTCCAATTCTCTTGTGGCAGATGGCTGTATTATCGAAGGACGGGTGGAAAACTGCATCGTATTCCGCGGTGCACGCATCGGTCACGGCGCAGTGGTCAAAAATTCCATTATTATGCAGGGCAGCTACATCGGCAATGGCGCCGATCTCGATTATTGCATCTGTGATAAGGGCGTTTTGGTGGCGGATCACCGCCGGCTGGCGGGATATGCCAGCTATCCGCTGTATCTGCCGCGCGATACCCGTGTATAATATATAAATAGGAGGCTCGGTATGAAAATTCTGTTTGCCTGCAGCGAATGCAGCCCCTTTGCCGCCTCCGGCGGTCTTGCCGATGTCGCAGGCTCTCTGCCTGCCGCCCTGCAAAAGGAGGGTGCGGAGTGCCGTGTGATTCTGCCGCTTTACGGCAGCATCGGCTTGCAGTGGCGCAGCAGCATGACCTTCCTCACCAGCTTTGGCGTGCCGCTTTCGTGGCGGGTGGCGCACTGCGGTGTGTTTACTCTGCAGCATGGCGGCGTACAGTATTATTTTTTGGATAACGAACAGTACTTCAAGCGGGAGGGCGGCATCTACGGCTACTTTGATGAAGCCGAGCGTTTCGCCTTTTTCTCCAAGGCAGTGCTGGAAACCCTGACCCACATCGACTATGAGCCCGATGTCATTCATTGTAACGATTGGCAGACAGCACTCATTCCGGTCTATCTCAATGTCTACTACCGCGGCGTGCCAAAGCTCTCTGAAACGCACACCGTTTTCACCATTCACAATATCCAGTATCAGGGGCAGTTCGGCTTAGATGTCGCCCGTGATGTCTGCGGTCTGCCGGATTGGGCGGTGGGCAAGGTGGAATTCCACGGCGACCTGAATATGATGAAGGGCGCTTTGGAGGAATGCGAGCGGATCTCCACCGTCAGCCCCACCTATGCGCGGGAGATCCTTGATCCCTACTTCGGGCATGGCTTAGATGAGATCCTGCGGCAGAAGCAGTGGAAGCTGTGCGGCATCTTAAACGGCATTGATACCGTCGGCTACAATCCTGCCAAGGATCGCGCACTGGCGGCAAACTTCTCCCTTCGCAAGCCGGAGGGCAAGGCAGTATGCAAAGCCGCCCTGCAGCAGCAGATGCATCTGCCGGAGCAGCCCGATACCCCGGTGCTTGCCATGGTCAGCCGGTTGGTCAGTCATAAGGGCTTCGACCTTGTGCGCTATGCCATGGAGGAAATGCTGCGCATGGGTATGCAGGTTGTCATTCTGGGCAGCGGCGAGCAGCAGTACGAGGACTTTTTTGCAGAGATGCAATGGCGGCACCCGCAGCAGGTGGCATTTACCTGCGGCTTTAAGCCGGAGCTTTCCCGCTGCATTTATGCAGGTGCCGATCTTTTCCTCATGCCCAGCCAAAGCGAACCCTGCGGGCTTTCCCAAATGATCGCCCTGCGCTACGGTGCCGTTCCCATTGTTCGCAGCACCGGCGGCTTGGCGGATTCCATCATCGACTGGGATACCCCCGGCGGCGGCTGCGGCTTCACCTTCCGGAGCTACAATGCCGATGATATGCTGGGTGCGGTTCGCCGTGCGATGGGCCTTTATTACAGCGACTACCGCTCGGAAATGGTTCCCCGCGCCCTCAAGTGCGATTTCAGCTGGCGGCGCAGCGCCAAGCAGTACATGGCAATGTACCTCGGCATATAATACAAAGTCCCTGCCATCGGCGGGGACTTGACATTTTATCCATTCCTTGCTACAATGATGATACAAAAAGGTGATGCGACCGGACAGCGGTTGTTTTCCCTCGTTTTTGGTTAAAAAATAACCGTCAAGCCGTGGAAAGCATTGGGCGGTTATTTTTTATTGCCTTGAAACAAAGCGATAATGCCGATAATCACTAAGCAAAACGCGAATAGCGCCTCGTATGTAACCATAGCATCACCCCCTTTCCGGAAAGGAGCGGGGGAAAACAACCGCCGACCGTGTGATCGCATCTACATAATTATACCAGTGCTGCCGAAATGTGTCAACTTTCCTGTGCATAGAATATCTTCCGCCCCCAAAAGTTACACCTGTTACAACTTCGTAACCAAATTGTGTCCCTGTTGCATACACATTTGTCTATCACTGGAGGAATTCACGGATTATTTACAATTTACTCCCCTAAATATTGCAAAAAGGGGTTGCATTTGGTTACAATATGTAATACAATAACCATGGTAAGCGGCGGTGGAGACGCCGCACACCGAAACCAAAATAATTTAGGAGGATTTCACCATGAAGAAAGTACTCGCACTCGTACTGGCTGTTATGATGCTCTGCACCATGGCTCTGGCTGATGTCATCATTCTTGACCCCGCTAAGCCCGTAGAGACTCCCGACGGCTCCGCTGCTAACTATTCTGTTCTGAACCCCGGTCAGACCATCGCTATCAACCTCGATGGCGCTAAGGCCAACTATTATTTTGACAAGGACGGCAAGTTCGTTCCTGCCAACAATGCTGTTACCGTTACCTTTGCTAAGGGCGCTGAGCTCGTTAAGTCTCAGGGTTGGGTAAAGACCGATGACACCCATTATCAGTATCAGATCACCTTCAAGTCCGACCTGACCAAGGCTGCTGACAAGAAGGTTGCTGATATCCAGATCTCCGCTATCTCCTTCAAGGCGACCGGCTACAACGCCGTTTCCGTTTTCAAGGCTGACAAGGCTGAGAAGTATATCTCCTATGCTTTCGGTTATGATACCAACGAGCTGACCGTTGCTGAGGGCGACACCTCCATCAATGTTCTCGGTGGCAAGATCAATGTTGTTAAGGCTCTGACCAACAAGGCTGGCAAGGAAGTTGCTACTCTGGAAGTTGAGCTCAACGGCATGACTTACACCCTGACCAAGGGCATGAAGTTCTATGCTCTGGGCGAGGCTATCACCTTCGACGCTAAGGATAAGGGCTACACCGGCACCTCCATCAAGGCTCTGTACAACAACCTGTGGAACGTTGCTGCTAAGGTTACCCTGCCTCTGGGCACCGATGCTAACGAGACCTACAAGGTATATGCCAAGACCGCTGACGGCAAGGTTCTCTCTGTTGCTGCTACCACCACCGATGGTGTTATGAGCTTCACCGTTCCTGCTATGAGCTCCGTTCTGGTTACCAAGGATACCATCACCGTTTCCGGCACTGCCGGCACCACCACTCCCGGCACCACCACCAACCCCGGCACCGGCGCTAACGATGTTGTTGGCGTAGCTGCTGCTCTGGCTGTTGTTGCTCTGGTTTCCGGCGCTGCTATCTCCCTGAAGAAATAAGTTAACCTTATCTCTCACCGAGAAGTTCGCTAAGAACTAAAAACACCCCCCGATTTCTCCAGTCGGGGGGCTTTTCTATATACCTTCGCTTGACAAGGACACACACGCTTTTCGTCAAGCGAAGGTAACAAACATATCCTGCCCGCCGCCCGCATACCCATTGGGCAAGGGGGCGATTGTAATATGCGAAAGAAAAAATACATTCTGTATTTGCTGTGCTGCCTGCTGCTGGTCGGCTGCGGCAGGGCAGGGGGAGCGTCGCTCTCCGCCGCCCAAATCAAAAAGACGCTGACCGCCGATTGCAGCTTTACACCGGAATTTACCTACGATACCGTAGAGGGCTGCGCCATCGTGGAACGCTCCGGTGAAATGCTCTGCATCACCCTCACCGAACCCGAGGTGCTCACCGGACTTTCCTTTGTATTGGGACCCGAGGGCAGCCAGATGCACTACGGCGGCACCGAGATCGACCTGCTCGACCATACCATTCACGAGGAGGCGCTTGCCGCCGTGCTGCAGCGCGCCCTTGCCGGCGCCGATGAATTGACCGTCACGCAGCACAATGGCAGCGTGCTTGCTACCGCCGATTGCGTGCTGTTCCATTACACCGTTGCGCTGTCGGAGGAGACCGGGTATCCCGTCTCCCTCTCGGTACCGGAGCTTTCCATCGAAATCCTCATCAGCGATTACACACCGGCGGCAGGTGCGCTGTAATGCGGCGCACGCCGCCGCTCCCCGCCGCATAAGATGCCTTGGGCGGCAAAATGGGTGGTATAAACTGCCCGCAAGCCGCCAAAACTACGGACAAGACCAAATTGCCCGTGGGGAGTGAGAAATATGAGCGTCAAACGCGGCGATATCTATTATGCCGATTTAAGCCCCGTAGTGGGCAGCGAGCAGGGTGGGGTGCGTCCGGTGCTCATCGTGCAAAACGATGTAGGCAATCGGTACAGCCCCACCGTCATTGCGGCGGCGATCACCAGTCAGCAGGATAAGGCAAAGCTGCCCACCCATATCCATGTAGATGGCAGCGATAGCGGCTTGACCCGCAATTCCATTGTCCTGCTCGAGCAGATTCGCACCATCGATAAAAAACGGTTGAAGGAGCGCATGGGCAGGCTGGACGATACCAGCATGGCGGAGATCGATACGGCGCTTTCCATCAGCTTCGGCTTACCGCACGGCGGCACAGAATAGTGCCGCCCGCTTTTTTTGCAAAAAAATCTCCCCCGCAGGGGAGATGAGATTTATTTTTTGTCCGGCGCATAGCCCAGCACGTCACGCGGCAGCCCGTACAGATCCCGCAGCACCGACACCCGCTCCAAGCCGGCTTCCCGCAGCAGCGCCGCCACCGCGTCGCCCTGCTCCTCTCCGATCTCATACAGCAGCAGCCCGCCGTCCGTCAGCATTTTGGGGTAGATACCGTTAAACCCACGGTAAAAATCCAGTCCGTCTGCGCCGCCGTCCAGTGCCATGGCAGGCTCTCGCCGCACCTCTCGTTGCAGGGTGGGCAGCTCGCTGCGGGCAATGTAGGGCGGGTTGCTCAAAATGGCGTCATACCGCCCCGCAATCGTCGGGGGAGGGGATAGGGCGTCCCCCTGCACGGCGGTCACATTTTTCACGCCATGCCGTGCAATATTCTTCTGCAGGTAGCTCATCGCGTCGCCGCAGCGGACGCTCGCGCGGTCAGACAGGCCGCACAGTTCGAGGTTGTCCTTCACAAGGCGCACCGCCTTTGCCACCGCTATCGCAATACAACCGCTTCCGCCGCAAAGCTCCAGCACGCGCGGCTTTTGCCGTCCTCGCAGGCAGGCAATCGCCGTCTCCGCCAGCAGCTCCGTTTCCGGTCGGGGAATCAGCACACCGGGGCCGACGGCAAAGGTCAGCCCCATAAAGTCCCATTCCCCTAAGAGATACTGCACCGGCTCGCCGGCAGCCCGCCGCCGCAGCAGCGCAAGGTACTCTGCCCGCTCCTGCGGTGGATAGGGCTGGTCTTTTTTCAGGGGGTAGTCGGTGCGGGTCAGCCCCGTCGCCTTCTCCATCAGCAAAAAGGCGTCCGTCCCTGCGTCCTCGCAGGGGTCGGGTTTTGCCCGCCGCCGCAGCAGTCGCTCGCCCTGCCGCAGCAGGGTACGGTAGCTCCTCTTACCAGCGGTCGGCATTTTCGTCCTCCGGTATCACGGCGGTCAGCGCAGCTATGGCGCACTCGATCTGCCCGTCGTCCGGCTCGCAGGTGGTTATATGCTGCAGCCACAGCCCCGGCGCAGAAATAATTCTGGTAAAAAGCCCGTCAGAGCGCCCCGCCAGCTTGATCAGCTCATAGCTGATGCCCACCACCACGGGGATCAGCAGCAGCTTGATCAGCATACGCAGCAGGGCATTCTCCCAGCTGATAAAGGATCCCACAATAATGGAAATAAACACCACAAGGAACAAAAAGCTGGTGCCGCAGCGGGGGTGAAAGCGACGCTGCGGGCGCACATTTTCCACAGTCAGCGGCAGCCCCGCCTCATAGCAGGCAATGGATTTATGCTCTGCCCCGTGGTATTCAAAAACCCGGTGGATCTCCGCCATACGGCTGCACAGCCACATATATCCCACCAGGATAATGACCTTGATCAGACCCTCGATAAGCGACAGCCCGATACCGGTACCGATGACCGGCTTAAAAAGCGAGGAAAGCCCCGTCGGAATCAGCACAAAGAGTACCGCTGCCAGCCCAACGCCCAGCACCACGGCAACAGTACCCAGCACCTTCATCATGTTGTCGCCCAGCTTCTGCTCCAGCCACCGGTCGAATTTGCTTGGCTCTTCGTCCTCCACGCCGGCTTTTTCGGCGCTCTTCATCAGGCAGCCATAGCCCACCACCATAGAATCCACCATATTAAAAATACCGCGGATAAACGGCGCCTTGCGCGTCCAATGGATTTTTTTATCTTTATAGGTATTCCATGTTTCTACATCAATGCTGCCGTCCGGCATGCGGGTCGCCATGCTGGAAAGAATGGGGCCCCGCATCATAATACCCTCAATGAGAGCCTGTCCGCCTATTGAAGTTTTCTTTTTGTTTTCAGCCATAAGAGTTTTCTGTATCCTTTCTTATCCCCTTGCCAGCGGCAGGGTAATGGTCACGGTGGTGCCATCCCCCTTGCGGGAACGGAGCTTCAGGCTGCCGCCGTGCATATTGATGATCTCGTCTGCCACCGCCAGCCCGATACCGGAGCCGCGGCGGGTGGATTTTCCTTTGTAGAAGCGATCCTTTACCTTCGGCAGCTCCTCCGGCGCAATGCCGATGCCGGTATCGGTCACCGAGATTTCGGCATTGCCTCCCTCGGCGGTCAGCTTCACGGTCACCGCATCTCCCGCATCAGAGTACTTGATGGCGTTATCCAGAATGTTGATAAATACCTGCCGCAGCCGGTTGCGGTCGGCATATACGACAATCACACCCGCAGGCTCCTCATAAAGCAGCGTCTTGTTTTCGCGGCGGGCGCGTTCGGTGTACATCAGCACCACATCGCTCAGTTCTGCGGCAAGGTCCACATTCTCGCGGCTCAGCACCATGCGGCCGCCCTGAATACGGGAGAAATCCAAAAGCTCCTCCACCATCTGCGAAAGCCGCTCCGTCTCTCCCATAATGACCTGCATACCCTTGCGGCGGGTTTCGGGATCAAGGTCGTCGTCGCTCAATAGTGTCTCGCCCCAACCGCGGATCGCCGTCAGCGGGGTACGCAGCTCATGACTCACCGAGGAAATAAAATCATTTTTCACCTGCTCGGCATTGGAAAGCTCCTCCGCCATATTATTGATGGAGGCGCACAACTGCCCGATCTCATCATCATTGTGGGGATTAAGGCGCACATCAAAGTCCCCTTGGGCGATTTGACGGGCGGTACGGCTTACCTCTCCCACCGGAGCGATGATGGAGTTCATGAAGTATGAGCTGGTATATAGAACAAATAACAGGATCGCCAGCGCCACCAGTGCGGCAAATACCGTGATCAAGGTAAGCTGACGGTCAATCGCCTGCATCGAAACAACATATCGCAGCCCCAAAAGCTCCTCGCCGGAAAAAGAAGACAGCACCGTGATCGCCATGATCTTCTGTCCGTCCCAGCGTCCGGTATAGCTGCCGGCGCCTCCGTTCTCCTGCGCCGTCAGCAGGTCAGGCATCGCGCGGTCCTGCGGCAAGAATCCGCTGGAGGTAAGAAAAACCGCTCCCTCGGTATTGATCGCCATCAGTTCGATACGGTCTTTGTATTCAAAATCCTGTACCAGCTCGTACAGCTGAGCGGTAAAGTCGCTGCCGGCATCGGCAGCGGCATTTTCCAGACGCGCATTTACCGCAGCGGCTCTGGTGCGAATGTACTGGGAGGCGCTGTTGTAGTAGAAGGAGTGCATGGCGGCGGAAACACCGATGACCATCAGCACCATAATGACGACAATAATGCCGAAGCTGTTAAAAAGCCACCGTTTGGTAATGCTGCTGCGCGGTGCCATCGGTAATCCCCCCTTCCTTCTTTTCTGCTCCTGCCCGGCACTCCGGCGGGCGCCCCTCCGCTTTTGTCGTGCTGACCCTTACGGGCAGCCCTCCCCGCTGCGGTGCGCCCGCCTCCTACGGGGAAATCCCCGCCAAAAGCACGCAAAAAGCGTGCGAAAATGCGCTTCAGTCTCCGCTCATTCCACCCATTTATAGCCGAAGCCCCAAACGGTGGTCAGATATTTTGGATTACTCGGCTCCGGCTCGATCTTCATACGCAGCCGCCGCACATTCACATCAACGATCTTGTCATCGCCGAAATAGCCCTCGCCCCATACGGTGGTCAGCAGGCTGCTGCGGTCCAACGCCACATTGGGGTTACGCATAAAGTGCTCCATCAACTGGAATTCCACCTGCGTCAAATCAATCTTCTGCCCATCGCGGGTCAGACTGCGGCTGCGGATATTAAGCAGGAACGGACCGGAGCGCAGCTCGCTTTCCGGCTCCTGCTTGGCGCTGCTCATGCTGACGCGGCGGTACACGGCGTCCACCCTTGCCACCAGCTCGCTGGGGCTGAAGGGCTTAGTGATATAGTCGTCGGCGCCCAGCATCAGTCCGTTCACCTTGTCCATTTCTTGGCTTTTTGCGGAAAGCATGATGATGCCGAGGGTGTTATTGGTCTCCCGAATGTGCTTGCAGACGGTAAAGCCGTCAATGCCGGGCATCATAATATCCAGTATGGCGACCGAAAAGCTGTCGCCCTGCTCATCAAAAACACGGATCGCGTCCTCACCGCAGCTTATGTCTACCACTTCGTAGCCGCTGCGCTGCAAATTGATGACCTCAAATTCACGGATCGCGTCCTCGTCCTCACAAATAAGAATTTTGCGGGGTGCTGCCATAGGGGGTTCCTCCTGTTCTTAATATTGTCAGCCCCGTTGGGGGCACTGCTTGCTGTTTTCTTGGCTGTCCCGGCGGGGCAGCAGGCTTGGCGGGGAAATGCGGCTCACCCCAACAGTGAAAAGCTCTCCGCCACCTCTGCGATGGTTAGCGGGCTGCCGGAGGGAAGAGCAGCATAGTAGGAAAACTGACCACGGCTTGCCAGCAGAGTATAGCCCTCCGGCGCATCGCCATCGGCAGCGGAAACGACCCGCAGCCGCAGCAGCTCATCGTGATGATCCCCCACCATGATGAGGGTACGGATAAAGGCAATTTCTCGGGTCTCGGCACGCCAGCGCAGGGACAGCAACCCCATCGAATAGGCGTCCCGCAGCACATCTGGCAGAATAAACTGCCAGCCGTCGGCGGTATTCTGGTAACAGACGGCAACCGTTTGGTACCCACTGCCCAGCAGGGTGCGGTATTCGGTGAAATACCGGGTCTCCTCCCGGGCACTGTCGGCGGTCACTGCGGCAACGGCGCTCCACGGGAGCTCCACCACGCCGTCCCTGTTGATATCGGCAGGAACGGCGCCGGAGTAACAGTAACTGCCGCTGTAACCGGTAGCTTCCGACTCCTGCGGCAGCAGCAGGGTGTTCCCGTCAACGCCAACCAGAAGCGAAGCGGTCATATCGGCGTTGACCCTGCCGTAAAAAGCCGCACCGGGCTGCTGCGGGGCAATCATGCCGGCTACGCTCCCCAGCAGACTTTGCATCCGCAGCGAGCTGTAGGCGGAATCCAGCACCGAAATACCGCTGCTGCCCCATCCGATAAGCTGCAGAGTCACACCGCCGTCCAGCGTCGCGGCAATCAGCTCCTCGGCGCCGTCACCGTTAAAATCAGCAATCGCCATACCGTCGCAGCTTACATGGAACTCCTCAGAAAGGGTTCCATTCCGGAAGCGATAGAGGTACAGGGTATCACTTTCGGCATCTGCCGAGCGCCAACCCACCAAAAGGTCGGTGACACCGTCATCGGAAAGGTGGCGAAAATCGACATAGAGGACCTTTCCATCGGTGCCGGGCAGGGCATTGCCGGCACGCCAGCGCCCCTCGGTTTTATCCAGAATCTGCAGGTAGATCAGTGGCTCGTCCTCCACGGTGTAAAAGACCACCGCCTCCTCGTTCTCGTCACCGTCCAGGTCGGCAAAAATGTAGGGGGAACGGTAGCTGCCGCCGGTAGGGTAGCACAGTCTGAAATCCTGCCCTACAACGTCCTGCAGCGCCTCGTTTACCTCGGTTTGCAGCTCGGAAAGGACGGGAGGAGCCAGCATGGAATCAACATCGGGCTGGTAAAGGTCGCAGCCGGTAAGACCCAGCAGCATACCGGCGCCCAAAATAAGCGCTGATAATAGCTTTTTTATGGGGACTCCTCCTTTCCTGCAGGGTGGGTACAACAACCCAAATTACCACTTTCCATTGTAGTCCATTTCCCACAGCCTGTCAATGAACGGGGTGTAAATTCGAAGGAGTCAAATCCAAAAAAATTCTACGCGCCAGGCGGCAGGAGAACAGGGCAGATTCTGCGTATCGCGCAGGTGCGCGCGCCCGCATACGCACCGCGTATTATGCGTACGCCGCGCGCGAGGAAAAACCACGCCGGAAAGCCGGAATTCGGGTGAAAAAAGGGAAAAAAGCACGCTTTTCTGCCAAAATAAAAAAGGAGAAAATTTCATGTGAATCGGCAGGAAACGACAGAGGCTTTTGCGTAAGGGCGGGGAGCATTTACCGATGGATCCCCTGCGAAGGAGAACAGGCGGC
>ERZ779852.2468-NODE-2468-length-15022-cov-5.145387_pt1 | contig 15022 bp, 25 predicted proteins | sample MGYA00511559_ERZ779852 | MGnify/ENA primary metagenome ERZ779852 (study PRJEB29588, sample SAMEA2157977) | human gut metagenome | biome: human gut; feature: human-associated habitat; material: faeces | place: Denmark | collected 2008/2010 ...
CCCATTCAGAAGGTTCTACTTTAAAAAGTTTCTTGATAAATTCGGTTACGACTGCTGTAACACCCACTACTCCTGCAAAAGTAGCGAAGTTTGCAGCGTAATCAACTGTTTCTTCTGGCAGTTCCCCTTGTGCAAAAATACAGGCGATACAGGAGAACATAAAAGCTAAAGCTAATAATAATTTGTTCATGATAAAATTGTTTTTGAGTTAATTAACTGCTTCAAAGATAAAAGAAAAGGAGCACTTTCACAAGCACCCCTTCTCAAAACTGTTTAACCGCAATGTCATTGATTAACTTAATATGACAAATAAGTTCGATTTGCTATTTCTTCGCCCCAACCTTTACGCGATAGGCTTCATAAAGGTTGTTGACCACAATTTCCAAAGCATTTACGTTCATGCTTTCAATGATCTTCTCTCCTGGAATGGTTGTTCGCCAAATGGCATTCCCATTCTGATCAATAGTTTGTTCTACCGTTGCATTAGGATAGACCTTTTGTAGCTTTTTGATGGCTGCCTCTAAACGTTCTTGATATGTCATGATTTTATTTTTTCTTCAAAAATAGATGTAAGCTCTTTCAATTGCAAATGTATTAACATATGTTAAACTTATTCAGATGTTTGTAATAATATATTCTTACATTTACTTTTGCTGTCAAAACATATTATTACACCTATGAAACGAAAAAGTAAAGATTTTGTAATCAAAAACAGGAAGTACGAGGCAAGCCTGCTTCTATTTAAAGCAGGATTTCAACCTCTATACAACACCCAGAAAATAGAAAACCATGCTGACTATATAAAGGTGGAAAGGGATACGTTTTATGGTATCACGAAAGATCAAGTCTTGCCAGGGGATAAGATTGTAAGTGTGGAATATTTTCTTGAAGAATGGAACGAAAGGAAAGAAAAATAGAATCCGGCATGGTACGGTCGGTCATGATGTATCTTTTCGTAGATGCAATGGCAAAATATTGTACCCAAGAAAACGAGTTATGCATCTTGATATTGACTATTTTGATAACAAGCGTTATTCTTACACTAAAAATATTTTGAAGAAAATGTAAGAATATATTTTGACATGTAAGAATAAACTATTACATTTGCAGCAGAAAACAATCAAAAAAATGAATGAGAATAAATTAAGGATACGCGAAGTCATGCTTGAAAAAGGTATTTCAGTCAATGAAATGTCCGAAAAGTTAAGGATAACTCGACAATCGTTTTATTCCATTGTAAATGGAAATCCTACTATGGATACATTGATTAGAATAGCAAAAATTTTAGGCGTGAACATAAAACAACTATTTAAAGAAGATGATAATGGAAATATTAGTGATAATGAAAAAGAAGGAAACAATGAAAGAAATGAAATTTAAAGTAGGTGATATTGTTAAGGTCAAATCTCTTGACTGGTACGACAGTAACAAAACAGAAAATGGTTCTGTGATTGTCGAAGGTCCTTTTACATTCACAAATAACATGAAAAAATTATGTGGCAAGTTCTTTTGTATCGAAAAGATAGATGAAGTATGTATTTCTTTGAAGACACAGAAAGTCTTTGTGTTCCATAGTTGGATGTTGGAAGATCAGGTGTACGAACTTGAAGAAGTAGACCTTTCAAAAGAAGAAGTGAATGTGAATGATCCCAAATTCTTCACAAGGAATCTCGTTCCTTTATGGATAGAAGGTAAACTTATCTTACCTATTTACAAAGCTGTGCCGGCAGTTACGAAATTTCAGCCATTTCAGAAAGTTCTTGTAAAAGACAAAGAATCAATTAACGATTGTTTTACTGTATGGTCGGTTGATTTTTATTCGTATTTTGACATGGAATTCCATAAGCACCGCTGCTTAGGGGGACTGTGGGATCATTGTATTCCGTATGAAGGAAACGAACACCTTCTTGGCACAAGAGAAGAAATTAATTAATTTTCATATTTTAAGTTTCCCGGCGGAATGTTCCGCGCAAGGCTTCCGCCGGGTTTTATTTTACCACTGTAAATTTTACCGCAATGAGCTATTTTATCTTAATGGGAAGAAGAATCCCAAAACAAGTTGTGACAGGCTTCAAGTTTCAAAATGAAACAAGTAATGTTCTTCCTTTCCTTTCAATTAGAATAAGAGGGAAAGAAGAAATCATTCCTTTTAAAGAGAATAGAGAAATATTTCCTATAAAAGCTCATCTTTGTTCCATCTTCTCCGGATTTGTAAAATAGGTGACTGGTATGCCAAAATGTCGGAAGTTAAGGAATATAAGCCGGTGACTGTTGAGGATATGAATCCCTACATCTTATTCAAGACATCTAAGTTCGGAAACATAAAAGTTCGTTTTCAGAAAGATGAAGATATGAATGCAGAATTACTGGTATTGAATCAACTTTTTAATGTAGAGTAGTATGGAAAAGACAAAACAACAAATCTCTATTGAATTAAGAGAAATTCAAAGAGAAATCAGCAAAGCGAGAAGCATGCGGAACTGGGCTAAAATCACATATTTGAACCAGAAAAGATTGAAGCTCCAGGAAGAAATGGACTATATAAAATCAAAGGACAAGTTCTATTACCAGGAACAGAACATGAAAGAATCTCTTGTTTCCTGGGCTGCGAAAACACTTAACTTATCACTTAATATGGCGGACTTGTCTGTCTATTATCTTGATCTGTACATGGCCCATTTCAAGGAAAGAGGGTTTGTTCCTACTGATGAATGGAAGGAAAAGGAAAGGAATTTTCGTAATGCAGCCAATCAATTGTCAGACTATATGAGATATTTCTTCAAAGGAAAATCATCTGACGATAATTCTGAAAGCATGTCCGAACTTATGGACTTAATAGAAAGAGATTACTACACTGACAGAGAGAAGGTTCACCATAAACAATATGAAGATAAAGTATGACAAGAGGAGATTATACCGGATTTGGAATAGATAAACTTTAATAAAATATGAATAAGAATATAATCAACAACGCTCAACTTTTAGAGATTAAAACTAAGATTAGACAACTTGGAGCAATGATGAATGCATATCAATGCAGGTTTGTGGTTTCTTCGGGTCAATTGTTTTTTTGTGGATGATGAATATGCTGGAACGGTTAAACTGACTAATCTTGATAATGGAGAATCTAACATATCATTCCCTTCATGTGACGATGGATTGATAATCAATCCAGCCGATAAGCATATTAAATAATTTCAAAACTAAAAATATTTAAATTAATTAAACAATAATAAGACATGAAACAAGATATAGAATTTGCTGTTCCTCTTTTTAAAGCTGGTGCAGAATGGCGCATTAACAGCGTGTGGCACGATGCAAGAGAAAAGCCAGACAAAGGGAAGCTGCTCATTGTGGAGGATATTGACGGTGCTTATGATTTGGTCTATTCAACCAAGAGCAAGCCATGGGAAGAACTTTCAGAAAAGGATCATTATATGCGCTGGGCATATGTTGAAGATTTGGTGCCTTAAAAACAAGATAAACAATATGGAAAGCGAAAAGAAGAAAATATGTCCCAAATGCGGCTGCGAAGATGGGTCGGGTTTATGGGTTCTTTTAATGGAAGATTTTTTGACGGAGGTTATTCAGGGCACGATGTAAAAGGAAGGGATTATATTAAAGAAAATATCAATAATATAATTAAAACCATCCCTAAAATACAAGGAGTGAAATTTACATGCTTGGACTTTAGAAGCATTGATGTACCTGAAAATTCTATAGTTTATTGTGATCCGCCATACAAGGGAACAAAGCAATATTCAACAAGTAAAAACTTTGATCATGATAGTTTTTGGATGTGGGTAAGGAAAGTTTCAAGAAAAGCTAAAGTATTTGTAAGCGAATATAGTGCTCCCGAAGACTTTGAATGTATATGGGAGAAACAAATTACAAATGCCATGTCTACAAAGAATACATACAAACCAACAGAGAAACTATTTGTACTTAAAGGAGTATGAATATGAGTGTGTCAGTAAAAGTAATATAGTCCATGTTTATACTTAAATTCCAACAAGAATGAAGTTACAATACAGTAAAATAATCCATTTTATGATCAAAGATTTGTTGCTATATTTGCGATGCAATCAAATAAAAAATGAGTAGTATTACTGTAGTAATGAGTATTGTTCCGATAACCAATACTTAAACTATATTTCAACGGCTTTGTATCTTCCAATACAGTAGGACTATTCTACTTTATTTGATTGCAAAAGAAAACGGCTTTGCCCTTCCCGTTGCAATCAAATATTTAAAGTTATGAACGAATTAGTCAATTTCAAAAATGAAGATTTTGGAGAAATCAGAACTATGTTAGTTGATGGTGTACCTTATTTTGTCGGTAGGGATGTTGCTTTGGCTTTAGGGTATGCAAAGCCAAGAAATGCAATTTTGCAACATGTTGATAATGAGGGATGCCCTAAAACAGGGCATCCCTGATTCACAAGGACTTATACAGCAGACTACTTTAATAAACGAAAGTGGCGTCTATTCTTTAATTTTTAGCAGCAAGTTGGAAACCGCCAAGTCTTTTAAGAAATGGGTTACATCAGAAGTACTACCTTCTATTAGAAAATCTGGAAGTTATTCTGTAATTCCTTCCTATCAAATAGACGATCCTATTAAAAGAGCGGAAAAGTGGATAGAGGAACAGAAAGAAAAGAAAGCACTTGAAACAAAAGTAGAAGAACTGTCTATCGAAAACAAGAAAATGGAAAAGAGAATTGGAGAAGATACTCCAAAAGTGATTTTCGCAATGGCTGTAACCGAATCCAAACGATCCTGTCTTGTTGCAGAGCTTGCAAAGATCATCTGTCAAAACGGAATGGAGATCGGACAAAACAGATTATTCAAGTGGTTAAGAAAGAAAGGTTATTCGGGGACAAAAGGAGAATACTACAATCAGCCCATGCAACGTTCTATAGAATCAGGGTTGTTTGAGATCAAGAAAAGAGTTATAACGAAACCAAACGGAAGTACGATAACCGTATCGACCCCCTATGGTAACTCCGGCAGGACAACTGCATATCTTGAACAAGTTTCTGGAATACTATTCCAAGATGTAGTGATCTTCCCATAGCATAGTATTGCTGGAAATGTTAAAATCATTTTTCTTGAAAATGTAATACTATACTATGACAAATAAAGTCTATTTTTCATGTAAAAATTACAATAAGTCAAACTTTTTCGCATATAAGGCGCACTCAAAGAATGAAAATTTATAAATTATTGACAATCAATATCTTAACTTCAAAAATTACCAAAAACCGATTTTTAATACCTATTTAAAAAATATACAATAAGTATTCCTACCTTAAAATCAGTATCATTTTACCCAAATGTTAATTGCCTTTTTAAAAATGTAAGAATATAACTTTACAAATAGGCAGCAAAAGTGTTACCACCTGTTAAAATAGGAAGATTTGCTCCTATCGAAAGAAACAACACTTATTCTATTGCTACAAATGTGTCTATAGATACTACTCGGAAACAGGAAGAATCCTGTGATTTGTAAGAATATATTCTTACATTTTGGACTGATTTTGGCGATTTACGAGTATCATTTTGAAAGAATACGTATACAAAAAGTTTACAAATAGTCAAAAATTGAAAAGATGAGAATTTGCGTCATTCTAAAACCAACCAAAATTTTCAATTATTTAAAAATCAGACATTTGCAATTTTTCAATTTTGTCTACCCCTTATAGGGTTTGGAGTTTGAAAATTTTCATTTTTATCATATCATTTTGATAGGAATTGTTTTGTTTGGTTTTACAAATTGTCATTTTGATGTATTGAGCGCAGCGATTCCCTCTCGGAAGGGGTGAAAAGGCGGCTTTAGCCGACTCCCCTTCCGAAAAAGAATAGGTATGGACAACCCCACAAAATTTCCCCTATAGGAGAGAAAACCAAATTTCCGTATATACCCACCTCCAAAAATCAACAAAGAAAAAACTATATGTAGAAAAACAAATACCCCCACCCCTCCTATCTCATAGGAATAGAGATTCGAAAAGCCCATAGGGATGGTGTTTTAGGATTTTATGTATATAAGGTATTGAAAATAAATAGGATAAATATGTACTTTAATTTGAGGAAGCCCTATATGGACAGTATTTTAAGTTCATTTCTTGTGAGGTATTAGACACACACTTTCTATATGGAGAGTCCTCAAACAGTCCCTAAAGATACCCTACATAAACAAAATACCCCTCCTAACCTATCTATTATCGTTTTTCTGGCACTTTATTATCAAAATGGTATAGAAGTACCACCTACCAAAAGAAAGTGCCTTAAATCGTCTTATTTGGCTTCATATGTTTTGAGGGAACGAAAGCTACTTTAAACTATAGGAACACACCACCCTAAGGATATATCATCATCCAAGTGTATAGGATAGTTATGATACATTTAAAGTTCCTATATATAGTATATATACTATATATAGGAAAAATTATTATAATTGGCTTTATAGCTCCTAAAATGGCATCGTACATTCGCGATCCAGCGAATAGATGCCATTTTAAAAACAATCATTATACACCACCAGAGGAGAGATATAAGTACACACACAAAAGACAGTCAACAATACCAGACAAAAAAAACACAGCAAAAACCGCATGGACAAAGAAAACAATGCAAAAATAGGGTATTCGGGAGAGAGAGGTATGTGTGTAGGAGGGTGCGAGGTAGCGTACTCCTTTCAATTTCCAGACCTATTTTAGCTTCTTTCCCTGCTCTCAAACTTCCTATTTGCAAATACACGCATTTGTAAAAACCATCTTTATATATGTGCATAATTTATACTTTCAAGACTTTCATTTTTCTGGCACTTTCTTATTTGCTTTTGCGTTGTTACAAACCAATGTACAGTTATTTCTAACTGGTTTTTTCCTTATTTAGACTAATTCTAAATAACAGTATTTCCTATTCTTTAGTATACTCTTTCCCTGTTTTCTTTCACAAGTTTCTCTATTTTTAGCTAATTTATTGATATTCAGTTGTTTGTGTATCAAGCTATTTTAAGCTCTTTTTATAGGGGTTTTTAATTGGTAGGGTAATACTGCTTTTTCTTTCGAAAAGTGCTACATTCGCGCGATAACGCGCTATCATTTCGCACTTTTCGACACACTAAGTAACAAACTATCATCATAAGAGCACTCATTTTCCTATTATATTAACCTTTCTTAACTCAAAATCTCTTGTTATGTAAGAATAAAGTATTACCTTTGTATCAAAGAAAAGAACTAATAATAATTACAGACATGAAAACAAAGAAATTAACAGCAAACCAGGTAAAGAGTTTTGAGGATCAACCCGCTATTATTTACAATGGAGATAGCAAAAAAGCGGTTTTAGACTACAACGACAAGAAAATAGAACTTACATGCACCCTATCGAATACGAAGGTTTGCAAATGGGATAACAAATGCCCGGAATCGCACAATCACTATATTGTAAAGTTCAAATTATCGAAAAATGGTGCTCGTTTCGACTTTTTCGATAATTTGAATAATTTCGAAACGGGTCGAACAGATAAAACGGAAATAGATATTTTCGAAATGTTTTATATGTTCCTTTCAGATTGTCAAGTAGCGACAAACTGCTATTCTTTTGAAGATTTTCAAGCAGAGTTTGGAGGGATGAAAGAGAGCTACAACGCATGTAAAAGAGCTTTACAAAAGTTTGAAAGGGTATTTAAAGTCTCTGGAATTGATTTATACGACCTTTCGAACTACATACAAGAAAAATATAATTTTTAAATCATGGAAAAACGGGTGTATTACTGGAGTGTCGGAGGCAAAAAATTTGCCTCCCTCCAGAAAGCAAAAGAGTTTGTAAGGGAGCACGCCGGCGTAAATTGTAGAAGGATAACAGGGCATGATAAAGAAGGGAAAGAGGTTACATTCACGTCCTATGAAGTAACAAAGCGCGGTATTTCCTTTAAAAAAACATTAAAAATAAGTGTTAACGATACAATAAATAAAACAGATAAATAATAACAATATATGAAAGCAATGGTTTTTTCTATTATTCGAATATTTTTAGCGAGTTTGGTTTTAGCTCTTATGTGTTTGACTTTAGAAGCTGACAACATTATACATGTTATATTATCTTTTCCTGTTTTTTTGGCAGTGCTTTATGTTGGTATAGAAGGGCTATCAAAAAGTAACAAACTAAATGAAGAAAAAAAGGTAAATTAACCTTTCTTAACTCAAAATCTCTTGTTATGTAAGAATAAAGTATTACCTTTGTATCAAAGAAAAGAACTAATAATAACAACAACTAAAATAATTACAATCATGAAAACGAAAGAACAAATAATTGAATTTGTTGCTACAGAATTGAAGTACGGAAATTCCGTTGTTATAGCAACTTTGGGTACTGGTGGTAGTGGGTTAACGCTATTGCAGGGGGATTGCATAGAATTTATCGAGGAACTTAATATTTATTCTTTTGATGGAAAAGTAGAAGGGTGTTCGGATATAATGGAAAGCGAATATATAGAAGAGGTGAGCGAAATATATCAGTTCTCCGGGGAAAATGGTTACAAAGTGCAAATTTTGACTTATTAATAAAACAACTAACTAAACTAATTTTTAAACAAGGTGCGCAAACCTTGACAAAACGCAGCAAAACATTATGACAACTACAGCTAACAATAACGAAAGAAAAGAATTTGTAAATAAAATAGGTTTTTCTGGATCGTTTTATAAATTTATTGGAGAAGATATCAAAATAGGTAATCAAATTTTATATCCTGGTGACTATGAATTTGATTATCAAATAATATTAGATGACAAGTGCAAAAACGGACATTTAACCTTTTCATTTACTGGAAGCATTAAGATAAAAAAGGGCAGCGGACGTTATTATACTTTGATTTCCGGCGCGATAGGCAACATTATCACCTACTTTAGATCTGAACTTTCTATGTTTAAAAAGTTACATCTTTGCAATCATTTAGGGCAACCTACGTATATAGATAACATTCGCTATTATATTAACGAAGGCAAAACAGACCGGGAAATATCGGAAATGTACAATATTCCCGATATAAAAGCAATTGAAATTTTGCGTAACGCTTCAGATAATAAAGATTTATTTTATTATTTGGTTTTTCGTTTGGGTATTGCCGAAAATTGGGAAAATTTAGCCAGCGAAGCTATCCAGGAAATAGAGAAAAGAAGGAAACGCAAACTAAAAATAGAAGGAAAAGACCGTGTATATAAGCAGCTCCCGAAAGAAGATTGTGAAGCATTGGAAAATTTATATCAATTAGGCTACGCATCTAAAGAGCAAAAGGAATTTAGGAGCAAAGCAAGAAAAGAAGATAATTTTATAAAAAGATATAATTACATAAAAAATGATATTGTAAAGTGTTTGGATAAAGCGTTAATTAGAGCTATTAGTAATGAAGTGATTAAATTTGATAAATTAGAGGATAATTGTTTAGATGTTTATTCGTTAATTAGTGCGGTTTTAAAGAAAAAATTAGATTGCATTGAATACGGTGGAGATGATATAATTTGTCGTAAAATAAAGCGTAAATCAACTCAATATAAAAATGATTATAGAATTTGGAACGATTACGCGGGTGATTACAGAACAAAATAATATAATGAAGGAACAACAAAGTTATAAATACCTTATCCATTCCTATTTTGGACAAACCACACAACAAACAATAACTAATTATTAACAATTTAAAATATTATAATTATGAAAGCGACTAATAATACAGATACTTTATTTATGGATATTTTTGTAGAACTGTTTGCTATCGCAAAGGTTTATTTCGAGGAACTTTTTAAAAACGCTGATCCAGGAACGTACACGATAAAGGATATTTATTCTTTTATAGAAATGATTTTGTCGATACATGGATACAAAGACAAATAAAACTTTACGCTATGCTTCTAAAGACGGAGTAAAGTTTACTACATGGAAGTATAGTGCATGTGAGTATTGTTTCTATCTGGATAAAAAAACGGATATTGTGAAAACACTTTTGCTTAGCGATTCAGAAAGAATGCAAGGGTTTTTCTATAAGGGTTATTTTGTCAAAAACATATTAAAACCTCAAAAGCAAAAGTTCTTGCCAGGTAACTTTTATCAGTTCATATACAAATTGACATATGTCGGATATAAAATAGAAAACGGGAAAAGGCTAAAAATGTATCAATTAAAACAAATGGCATTTTACTCGGAAGTTTGGTAAAAATAACTACCTTTACCTTAACAAAGTAGAAAACCATATTTGTCGTGTTAGTTTATGTTATTATTAGTATTTAGTTCAGTTGTTGTCCCTGCCGGTACGTGATGTATAGACAGGGACTTGTTTTGTATCTCTTTTGTTGTAACTTTGCTGGAAACAAAACATTAAAAATTTATCAATATGAAGTTACAAAAGTCTGTTAGTAAGCCTTCTATTAGGTGTGAAGGTTGCAAATTTATAAACGAATGTCCCTATCTGGACAAATCGGAATGCTTTCAGTTCAATAGTGCGGAAATTACAAAATCAAATCTGGAGGATATAGACAATGAAGAAACAGAAAATTAATCAGGAACTAAAGTCATTTCCCCAAATAGGACAAAAAGATTTTTTGGAAATAATAGAGAATGCGCCAGAGGTAATACAAACAGCATCTAAAGAGTTAAAGGATTCCTTTGTTGCCCTTGAAATGGCAGAAAGAGCATTGTCGGAATCGTCCAAAAGGTTTTTTGTTTTTGAAGGTAGTCAAGGGGAAGAGTTTACGGCCGATCTTAAAAGTTATTCCGCAAAAGGTTTTGTTATCCGGCATGGAGGGACGAAAGCAGCAGCAGAAAAGGCACAACGGCAAAAGGAAATATATATAATGCCTCTCATAGAGGATATAAGGGCAAAAAAAGCTGTTTTCAATGACATTTACCGAAAAGAAATGCTTTCGTCCGTCACGCCCGATATCCTTTCCTATATCGTGAAACTATTTGGGGAAATGAACGGCGTTGAAGATGTCCAGAAAATCTTGAAACAGGAAAAGAAGATCAATCTGACGCAAAAGGAACTTCTATCTATCTTCGCAAGAAAAAAAGCAGAAATAGAAAGTAAGCGTGCAGTGTTTCTTGCTTCTTCTAATCAATATAAGGTCGCAACGGAAGCCGGGAGACTACAAATCATCAACTCCATTATCATAGACCTACAGGGAAGGTATCATAAGTACCTGGAAGAAGGTTTGGAGGATAAAGCATTGATCTTTGAAAGGGAAATAAGAAATATGCTTGAGCAGGCCCGGAAGGAAGTGAAGGGAAACGAACTAAAACTGACTGTGGACGGAAAGATAGATATTACGGCCACATTACATGGACAGGAAAACGTTTCACGTGTGTTCCGTACACTTCCCGTCAATTCGATTATAATTGGACTTGTCGCTGCCAAATCCGGTCTTGATCCTACAGTATTGGTGCATCAGCTTGCTACAAGTTATTATAAGGACTTCAACGGCTTTAATAAAATGATCCTCGGTAGGGAAAAGATCATGCTGCCGGGCGATCTGATCCGTGCTGCCAATTGGGACGAACTTGAACAGCAGAACCAAAAGTTCCTGGATGAAATGTCACCTTATGAAGTACAGGAGGCTACCTATCTGGACGATGAAGTGAAATTGTCTGTAAAAGAACGCTTGAAAGCTCTTAAATTGAAATAAGGAATGACCATTAAGGACAGAAAAATAAACGTGTATCTAAACCGCTTAAAAAGGTTCAACGAGCTTTGTCCCAAAAACGGTTTCTATTGGGGAGGACTGCCCATTACACCCATTACAGATAGAAATATAAAGTCCAAACTAAGGGAAATGGAAGAGGACGAAATAGGAAGGAAATTACAATGGCTGGAAAGAGGGATAAAACTTTTGGAAGGACAGAACCGGGATAATGACGGAAGAAAGAAGTTGCTACCGGAACTTAAAAGGTATCTTGCAAGAATAGAAAAAGGAGGAAAGGTAAAAATAAGTCCTTCTGTAAAGGTTTTTCTTGTGAGCACAGGGTTAAGGGCAAGTCTGTCTCTTTTAAAAAGGGAAGGGCAGGAATGGATATTGTGCGATTACAGAGGAACAAGGATAAAAATGAAAATGCAGGAAGAAATATTGCAAAAAGAAATCCTGTTTAGACTGAAAGCAAGGTTTGATCCTTCCATCCTTCCAAACAGGAAAACGGTTTTCAGAGCTTATGATTAAAGCATCCTATTTTGAATCTTTAGGGATTATCACTACTTTTGTTGTGTCCTTTTGAAAAAGCAATGTTTCTTTTGTTTAAACAAAGAGAAAGGGAGCAGAGAACCTACTTGATTGTTTCTGGTTCAAAGCTCCCTTTCATAATTAATAACGTAATTTACTAACAACGAGAATGTTAGATGCCTACTCTATTAAGGATTTTCGGCTTCCTCCTTTGTGAAAATGAATTTATTGATATGAGTAAATAGGATAGTCTTTCTTTCTCACCTCCTTTCCAGTTAATAGGTTAATAACTCGAATTTATACTTTTGCACTATAATTATACGGGTATTTTACTTAGACTTTTCTCTGTTGGCTTTAATTAGTCTGATTGTTTCTCCAATCAGTTTCATTTCTTCAACAGAAAATCTATTTCCTCTAATAAAGTTGCATTCAGCGCAAGCTGGTATAATGTTAGATATTGTATGAGGCTTGGAATTATCTATTCTATCGCAACCAACATTTTCAGTTGTTCCACAATAACTACATTTTTGTCCAAATATATTTTGAAGAATATATTGAGGTGTTATGTCACATTCTTTGCCTGTGAAACCTATCTTTTTGTCTTTAACCTTATACTCTCTAATCATTTTAGAGGCTTTTGTTCTTGGACTATATACAGTTTTATAGTCTTTTGGTGATTTATCTGTCTTAAATTCTTTCAAATCACCAATGTACCCAGGAGATTTCTTTTTCGTTTCAATAACCTTTTGAATGATCTTAGCTCTTTCGTCAGCACACAGATTGGAAGGGACACCTTTTATAAATCTTCCTTCATGATATTGTAATATAAATTTTTTCATCAGTAGAAGAAAGTTTTTTGTACATCTTTTCAAATGCCTCTTTACTATTGGTAAGTTGCCCTTTGATAGTGTTGTACCCTACACCTATACAACCTTCTACATTGTCGGCTGTAGCGGCGCAATGCAATAAAATTCCAGAGAACGCTTTTACTCCTTCTAATCTGGGTACTCTGCCTTGACAAACATCCATATAGAATTGTTTTTTACTGAATTTAGGCGACACTACATTCATAAGAATTTTATATCTACCAGTAGGGATGGCGGTTTGTCCGTACACTTTTTTTGATTTTATTTCTTCTTCTGACATATCTTGGGACAATCCTCTGTCCGTATCCTCTAAAGTATCGCAAAAATATTCTCCATCAATATACATTTTCCCTATTGTGTATGGATAATCAATAGGTGTTATTCTTTTTACTTTTATTTCCATGATTACTTATTGTTTTGCTTCATTTTATCGTATTTTTCTCGAACTAATTTATATTTATGCTCTTCTAACGCCTGTTATAGAACAAGGATCAATGTATTTTTTATTGTGTTTAAAATCATCACAACAATAAGCTCTAAAAACAGTAGGTAGCATTCCGCTGTGGTTTACATGAATGTTTTGAATAAATCCAAAATGGTGATCTTGCCTCCAAATAACATCTGGATAATGTTCTTTAATGAAGTTCTTTGTGATGTTACTTTCAAAAGCCTTGTTGTAATACGCCTTAAACGGAACACAACTTCTTTTCATTAAATCGTAAACGACTTGACTGTCTTTCCCACCAGAAAAGCCAACACATATATTGAATCTCATTGCATCAGCTATTTTTGCGAACTTATGAATACGTTCTATAGCGATATTTTCTTTTTCTTCTAAACTTACATCTTCCATAACTATTTACAATATGTCAATCAAATTATCCATTGAAAGATTTTTAAAATCTTCTATACCAAACTCATTTTTTATCAATTCATTGATATATTTTACATCTTCAAATCTTTCAGATATAATTAAGTTGTTTCTTAATCCTAATAGGTAGTCAAGCCTTACAGAGTCAATTCTGGAATTGATATAAAGCAAATGATTTTTTAAATTCCTGACCCTGGACCAAAGGATAATAACAGCAACCAGTAGGAGTACTACTATAATTGAAAGTATTATTGTCGTCAAATTCATATTATTCTCGTTTATAAGCCATTTTATCTAAATCTATGATCTTCATATCGTCCGGTATCGTTTTGGATCGTTTGTAACGTCCTCTTTCAATCCTTTCGATGTATCCTGCCTTACAAAGATAGGAAATTGTTTTTCTAAGCGTGCCAGCAAAGAACAAAGTATGTTTTGCAAGGTCGTAAAACTCAAAAGGGCGATCTATTGAATTAATAAGCAACGCCAACTTTTGAAACTTTGTATTTCTTTTGCTCATATTGATATAGTTTTATGTAGTTAAAAATCGGGAAAGATTATTTTCCCAAACCATCTTTCCCTTGCGAATCATCTAACTTAAATTACTATGGGAAATACAAAAACTGTTTCTTATTCGTCTGTTTTAAGATATTCTTCGATTTTCGTTAATGTAACAGCTTTAATTACCAACTCATCTCTTATAGGAAGAAAATAGAAATACTTCTTTACAACCTCGATCGCTTCTACATCTGATGCGGATTGAACCATTAAAGAGACCTTTTGTATTCTGATTTTCCCTTTAGGTGTTTCTTCCGGGTAAAGAACATCAACCTTAAAGAATTTGCCAGCAGAATCATCTTCTATCACTGTATAAATGGATAGCTCCTTAATGGGTGATATTTTGATTTCTTCCTCTGTTTCTTTTGTCCCCCATTCTATGGACACTGCTTCCGCTTCCGTATAGGTGTAACCTCTAACAAGAAGATGCCTCTTTACCTGGATTCTTGGAGGTTTGAAATCGTCCGGGTTATCCGTCCAATAATTTACAACTGATTCAAAATACATGTTATCACTGT
>ERZ779852.2472-NODE-2472-length-15013-cov-5.622476_pt1 | contig 15013 bp, 9 predicted proteins | sample MGYA00511559_ERZ779852 | MGnify/ENA primary metagenome ERZ779852 (study PRJEB29588, sample SAMEA2157977) | human gut metagenome | biome: human gut; feature: human-associated habitat; material: faeces | place: Denmark | collected 2008/2010 ...
AAAAATTTGAGGACTTAAACACGCTGAAAATTGCGTTGTCGCTTTGACTTTAGTTCGTATGCGGCCCACTGTCTTCGATGACGGTCGGCTTATGGTGCAGTCCCGAGCGCAATACATTGTGCATCAAGCGTCTGTGCCAAGCATTCTATGTCATTCACAATTTATTGTTGTGACGAACCTCCTGTTACTTCCGGCAGTTGTTATTGCCCGCACCGCCATGAAACGACCGTGAAGCCACAGCCTCTTCCGTCGGCGACTTTGCCGAACAAAAGGACTATATAACCATCCTAAGGACCATAGCCTTATGGCGTCCGGAGAACGCCAATTCCCGAACGCCCGTAAATATCAAACACATTAACCAAATATACAACCAATCCTAACAACCAGCATCATATGGATCTGAAAACTACCTTCAGCCTCCGTGTACTCGGCTTGGCCGCAATTCTGGCAGCAACTGTCAGTGCCGGCGCTACTGTCACCGAGACACAAAAAGGCATTTCATTCTACGATGCCGCTTCGCACGGTTACGTCAGCACCATGCTGAACACCCGCGCAGGCATCGTGGTCGCCACCGAGCGTGGCAAGGACATCTCCGTGATACGTAACGGCAAGATGGTTCCCATGGTATCCGGTCCGGGCGTCGGCATGTACATACATGCAAGCAAGGACGGCCAATATATCGGATACAAGAGCATCAACAACAACACCGACCAGGCCCCCATGGTACTCGACGTCACCACCGGCCGAAGCATCATCCTCGAGAGCTACACCAACCAGTGCGGCCAACCCTCCTTCGCCGATGACAACACCGTGTGCTACACCGTCGGCAATAAACTCGTAGTGCGCAAAATCGACGGCAGCCAACGCCGCGAGTACAACATGCCATTCTACGTAAACATCGTCAATATCAGCCCTGACGGCACCCGTGCCGCCTTCGGCAGCATCGATGGCGACTTCTACATGATGAACCTCGCCGACGGCGACATCGTCACCGTCCCCGGAGGCGAAGGCGCATACAACCCCGTATGGAGCCCCGACGGAACTCGCCTGGCTGTACAACGTGTCAACGGCAACCTCTTCACCATAGACGCCGCCACCAAAGTACGCCACAACATTGGCGAAGTTTCGTCCTTCAACTGGACCGAAGACTCAAAGAGCATCGTCTACACACAGGTTAACCGCATCAACGACATGCTCTCCAGCGGCGCATCGGTATGCCGCGTCGCTTGGGACGGTTCGTCCAACACCAAAATCATCGACAATGACGCATCATGTCCCGTGGCCGTGCTCGCCGATGGCAACGCTCTGATTGTGTCTTACGCCGTAGGCACACAACGCGGCCTGAGCAAGCGAGTATACCGCACCGTCTCCGACTTTGTCGGAGCACCGGCACGCACAGTATCCCTGGTATCCTTCGGCAAAGACGAGCAAGTGGGCAACTCCCGAATCACCAACTTCAAGGGCTTCTCGCGTACAGACGCCCCCATGGCCTCCTTCGAGGACATTATGGCCGACAACGCCAAGGCACGGAAGCTTTCTCCCGAGCAACGCGCACAATACAGCAGCGGAACACGCAAAGGCAACGACATAGGCCTGACCGCCATCCCTTACATCAATCAGGTATGGGATACCCCCGGATCGTATAGCGGCGACTACAGCGTCGGCTACGTATGCTGCGCACCCTCATCCTGCTGTATGAACCTCGGCTGGCGCGGCAAACTGAGCAAAGTAGCCGTAACATCGCGCGCCTCCGGCGTTGGCACAGTATACTACTCCTGGCAAGTACTGCGCGACTACACATCCTCCACCGGATATGCCTTCACCCAGCGCGCAAGCTACAACGGCTCGGTAGGCGGCGGCTACGGATATATGTGGGGCTTAGGTTCGCCCGCCACAATGATGGCCAGCTTCTACCAAAAAAACGGCCTTAACTCCTCTTTCGCCTCATCGTGGAGCACTTTCTGCACCCAGACCAACAATAACGACCCGTACACCATCTGTCTGGCCAACGGCACAGGCGGACACGTCGTCCTCGGCTTCCGCACCAATCAGGCAGCTGCCTCCAACGGCTCCAGCACCTGGGCAAAGACCGGCTCGTTCATCTGCCACGACCCCTATGGCGACTACAACGGTGCCAGCTACCCTAACTGGGACGGCCGCTATTCGACATACGACTGGCCCGGATACAGCAACGGATACAAAAACATCGGAACGTTCCACTGGGGATGCATTGCCACCGGCTCCAAGCCCACACCCAGCAACCCCACGCTCACAGTCAGCCCCGCGTCCGTAAACTTCACCTGCGAACTCAACCAGCATCCCTCCGCGACTATTAAAGTCACCGGCAAAGACCTTAGCAGCGATATCACCATTGCTTCCTACACCCCGGGACGTTTCACCCCAAGCGTTACATCACTTCCCAAAACCGGCGGCACTTTCAAAATCACCTTCAATATCTCCGACAAAATCGGCACATACGGCGAAGGTGGTTCGGCCGTTAACTCCAAATTTTATGTCAAAGTCAAGAGCGGAAGCCTTGAAAAAATCATCAACATCACTGCTACCGTAACCGCTCCGCCGCTGGGCAAACTCTCCGAAAAATGGAACCTCTCCGAAAAGAAAGGCAACAAGGACTCCAAGGGCTATGACGCCTCCAATATCCGCAACTTTGTATACAACGACGGTAAACTCTATTGCGTATACAACCACAGCGACATACTGGTACTAAACGCCCAAACCGGCGCCAAACTCGGCTTCCTGCCCAAGAACGACATCGTCAAGGGCGGCACTCTGACACTCTGCGATGTCAAATGTATCAACGGCAAGATTCTCGCCTGCAACATTGCAAAACAAGGCGAAGAATTCCGTGTATACGCATGGGACAACGACAACAGCTACCCCACACTGGCACTATCTACCTCAGACATCCAAGGCGCCGCTCGTGTGGGTGACTGTATGGAGCTTACCGGTACATATCCCTCGGATTACTGGTTAGCATTCTGCAACGACAACGGCACCGACACCCGCATCGTCGAATACCATATGAACGGCACCAAAATTGCTCAGGCCAAGAACACTAAGGTTCTGAAAGACGGCAAACAATGGAAGACCGGAGCCACCTCGCGCGCATATCCCAAAGGCAGCGGATGGTGGGTAGACGGTTCTCAGAGTATGCCCGCATGGACCAATAACCCCAACAACGGCACTTGCACCGTACAATGCATCAACACCTGCGCCGACGGCAAAAAACCTTGGGGCGCCAGCCATCACGAATTCAATTGGAAGGGCGGCAAATATGCCATCAACCTCATCTTCGAAGGCACGACGAACTACACCGGAGCCAAGATGCGCATCGTCAAGGACAACGCAGGCGACTACTCCAACACCACCGAAAACGGCAAGTACCCCGCCGACGGACTTGGAGACGCCACAAAGAACACCAACAGCACAGGCGATTGCATGATCAACACCGACGGCGACTCATACTTGGAAGCCTGGGTGCTCTCCACCAAGCACGGCATGGCATACTACGCCTACGGCAACCCGCCGGCCAAGAATCCCTCGGCCATCGTCGGCCCGGGCGAACCTAACCCGACAATAAGCGCCAATCCCACCTCGTTGTCCTTCACCTCCAAGAAGAATGCGGCAGTGGACAAAGATCTCAAGATTGAAGGCGCCAACCTCAAAGGCAACATCACCGCCACTCTCAGCGGCACAAATGCCAACATGTTCAAGCTTTCCAATACAAGTCTCAGCAACTCCGGCACAATCAAGGTGACATACACCCCCACCGCCGAAGGCACTCACAAGGCCACCATCACGCTGTCAAGCCAGGGCGCAACCAACGTCACCGTAGCCCTCAACGGCACATGCGAAGCCACCATAACCCTGCTCGAAGACATTGCAGCCCATCAGGACAAACTCTCCGAGGAATGGATATACTCCACCAACAAGAACAACTCCCCGAGCTGGACAACGTTTGACGCCAAACAGTCGGCCAACCGTGATATCGCTCTGATTGGTGACAAGCTTTATGTACTCAACGGCAAAAACTGGGGTGATGTCGCAGTGAACATCATCAACGCCAAGGACGGCAAGCACAAAGGCTCGCTCTCCGTGGCCGACCTCGGAAGTGCTCTCGGCAAACTCGGCGGTCTCGCCGTAGCCGACGGCAAACTCATCGCCTCCAACATCGTAACAGCCGACCAAAACCTCCGCGTATACATTTGGGACAACGATGCAGCCGCACCGCGCGTACTCGTCCAGAAAGACGGCGCAGGCATCATCACCGGTGCTTCCGTAGCTTTCAGCGGAACGCTCAACAACGGCCGAGTATGGCTCACCAAAGACGGCTCCAACGAAGTCGTATACTTCGAAATCAAAAACGGCAGCTGCGACAACAATATGCACACCATAGCGCTGAAAAACGCTAAAGGCGAAGCATATGCATACGGCAGCGACGGCCGTGGTGCTTCCAAGATCTATCCCAACACCGACGGCAGCTTCTGGATGGCCCAGAAAGACAACCAGATAGCCAAGTTCGACGCTTCCGGCAAGATTACAGACGAAATCATGCCCAAAGAAGCGCTCGGCGGATCCTCCTACGGCACAGCTTTCGCCCAATTCTCCATAGGCAACAAGCGATACATCGCCGCTATCACCTACAAGACCGGCAACCTGCAAGACGGACAAGTAGCTATCATTGATGTAACCAGCGGCGTGGCCAAAGCCACGGCTCCCATCAAACGCCTGCCCGAAAACGGCTTCGGATCAAACGTGAACAGCCAATACATGTCCACAGTTGTCGTAAGCGCCGAAGGATCGCGCAAGGGCATCGTCAACATCTACGCCAACGTCTTCGGACAAGGTCTGGGATACTTCAAGTATGCCGGCGAAATGGCTGACGCCATCTCCGACATCACCGTCGATGGCGACAACGCCGACGTCGAGTACTTCAACCTCCAAGGCATACGCGTAGACGCCGACAACCTCACCCCCGGCATCTATGTACGCCGTCAAGGCAATAAAGCCACCAAGGTCGTCATCAAATAAACACTGACCAACATCATCCTCAATAAAGGGAGGCGGGCCGCGCGGCTCGCCTCCCTTTCTATTTTTCAAACATCATCCACCGCCGCGTTTGACAATCTTGCCGAAACAAATAGTTATGCCTAACTTTGGGGTATGAAAATGAGATACGCCACAACGGCAGACATCGAGCAAATACTGGCAATCACCGACAGCGCTCGACGGTTCCAGCGCCAATGCGGATTTCGCCAATGGGAAGACGGCTACCCGGCATACGAGAATATCGCCGCAGACATCGCCGACCAAGGCGCATATATATTCGAAAACGAAGGCACCTCCGCCAAAGCCGCAGACATTACCATCGAAGGCTCGAACATCGTTGAACGTGAGAATATTGTCGCTTATGCCTATCTGACCGAAGACGATGCCGAGTACGACAGTCTATCCCGGATATGGCACTATCCCGGGCCCTACGGCGTCATCCATCGACTGGCCATAGCCCCGAACTTTCGCGGTCAAGGTCTGGCCGCCCAAATCCTTGCCATGTCCGAAGCGCACCTTGCCGCACAAGGCACACGCGCCATGCGCATAGACACCGGCCAAGACAACATCGTGATGCAGCGCATCCTCAGCCGCGCCGACTACACCTGCCGCGGCCTCCACCACTTCTCCTGGGGCCCCCGCCTCGCCTACGAAAAGCCCCTGACCTGACCATCTGCGGTCCGGAAATAGAGAGAGGTAAATCGCTAATTATTTGTAGCATATAACACAAAATCGTATCTTTGCACTGAAAAAACAGCTGCATCTGCAACCATTTTTTCAGTTTCAGCTACTAAAAAACAGACGTAATGATAATAAATAGAGCCGATTACATAGCAAAACTTAGTGCCAAAAGCTGGAACGGCAAGGTTAAGATTATCACAGGCATCAAACGCTGTGGCAAGTCGTTCCTCCTATCTGTTCTTTTCAAACAGCATCTGATAGAGACCGGCGTTACGGAAGACTCCTTCATAGAAATTGACTTAGAGAAAAGACGTGACGTAAAATACCGCAACCCAAACGTCCTATACGATTATGTAGTCAAAAAGTCAAGCGATATGGGTAAGCGGTATTATGTTTTCATCGATGAGATACAGCTGTCCTACAGGGTAAAAAGCACTGATATAGATGAAAAATCTGTGCCGGAAGAGGACCGGGAATTGCTTTATACGACTTTTTATGACGTACTCAATGACTTAATGGGGCATCCGAATCTGGATGTGTATGTGACCGGGTCAAACTCTAAGATGTTGTCTACGGATATTGTCACCAATTTTCGAGACAGGGGGTCGGAAATCAGGGTTTATCCGCTGTCCTTCAAAGAGTTCTGCCAAACAAAAGAGCTTGACAAAATTGATGCCCTTGAGGAATATTTGGCATATGGTGGTATGCCGTTAGCCGTGCTGGAAGATGACGAGGCCGAAAAGCGCAAATACCTTATAAATCTTTATAAGAATGTCTATCTAAAGGATATTATTGAACGAAACAAGCTAAAAGACATAACATTGCTTGATACTTTGACAGACGTCTTATCGTCATCGGTCGGTTCACTAACAAATCCCCACAAGCTGGCTAATACTGCTTGTTCTATATTGGGCAAGACAACATCGGACAGCACCATCAAGAAATACATAAACATCCTTGAAGACGCGTATCTTTTTAGTTGTTCAAAAAGATGGAACGTAAAAGGCAGAAAGTATTTTGGGTCTATTCAGAAATATTATGCAGTGGACTTAGGATTAAGGAATGCTCGCTTGAACTGGCGTCAACAGGAACGTTCGCACCTGATGGAAAACATGTTATACAACGAGCTGTTAATGCGCGGACTAAGTGTCGATGTCGGCGTGGTCGAAGTCTTACAAACGATTGATGGCAAACGGAAGCAATCTCAATACGAAATTGACTTTGTCGTGAACACCGGAAAAGAAAAAGTGTATATCCAGTCCGCGCTGAATGTAGATGACCCGGAGAAGCGCAAACAGGAGACATTCTCGTTGAAACATAGCGGAGACTTCTACCGCAAAATAGTGGTAATAGATGGGAACCAAAGAATGTGGACAGATGAAGATGGCATCATCTATGTGGGCATTATCCCGTTTTTGCTGGATGTCGAGACACTCAAGATACTCATTTAGAGGCATAATAGATACAGCAGATGCCGCATAGTCTCGAGGATATCTTTTTCTATTTCTCATCCCAAGAGTCGGGATAGCTGCTGTGATGGAAGAAGGAACGCGTTCTTAGGGATTCTTTTTGCTTTTCATCGTTGTAGTGAGCGAGGCCTTCCGAGAATCCGGACTCGTAACCGGCTTCGTATCCGGCACAAAAGCGCGTAGCATCCTCGCCCGAAAATTCGTTTGTATCATCATAGCCGACGCCGAACGAATTGTTTGCCACTCCGGCGGCATAGCCATCCTCGAATCCGGCATCATATCCGGCATCGTAAGAATCTCCGGATGGCGATGATTGGCTTACGTAGCTGCTGCGGCTGCCGCTCGTCGGACAAGCAATGGTCGGGTCGATAAAAGTATCGACTTTATGATTCAACATCAAATCGTACCATGTGGTTTGGGGCGTGTCCGGCTCTGACGCTACAGGCTTTTCGGTGTCTTTGCTGTCGTGTACGTGCGCGCCTATGGCGATGATACCGATAATAATCACCGCCCAAAAGATTCGAATTATAGTTTTGCTACCATCCATATTTGTCCGGTATAACGTCTTTTGCGCGCATATGCAGCTATCGCCACATCAGGTGGGGCGGCCGGCGAGGAGGGTCGTGCGGGTGAGGTTGTCGCCGAAGGAGTATGGCAGGAAGGCGAGCGAGGGGACGGGATCGGTGATGCGGAGGTCGGCACGGAGGCCGACAGCGATGGCGCCGGTGGTCTCGGACAGGCCCATGGCATAGGCGCCGTTGATGGTGGTGGCGGCGAGCGCTTCGGCCGGAGTGAGCCGCATCTGTATGCATAGCAGCGAATTGACCAGCGACATATTCCCCGAGGGTGTCGAGCCGGGATTATAGTCGGAGGCGGCTGCAACACCCAGCCCGGCGTCAATCATTCGGCGTGCCGGGGCGTAAGGCAGGCGCGAGAAAAGCGAGCAGCCCGGCAGTACCGTCGGCATCGTCTGTGTGCCTTTGAGGACGCGTATTTGGTCGTCGGAGGTGTGTTCGAGATGGTCTACGGAGAGGGCATTGTGCGCCACGCCCACTTCCACGCCGCCGGAGTAGTCCAGCTCGTTGGCGTGAATCTTGGGCCGCAAGCCGTGGCGGTACCCACATTCGAGTATCTGCGCCGTATGCTGCGGCGTAAAGAATCCGCGGTCGCAGAACACATCGATGTATTGGGCAAGGCCTTCGTGCGCCACGGCGGGAATCATCTCGCGACATACAACATCGACATATCCCTGATAGTCACCGGCAAAATTGCGCGGCAATGCGTGCGCTCCCAGAAATGTGGACACAATATTGGCCGGCAAGTCTTGGCGCAAACGAGCAATGACACGCAGCATTTTCAATTCGTCATGGAGGTTGAGCCCGTATCCACTCTTGATTTCGATGCTTCCGGTGCCGTACTCAATCATACGGCGTGCACGCGGCAGTGCTTGGCGGTAAAGTTCGTCCTCGGAGGTGTTGTGCAGCAGGTCGGCCGAATTGAGTATTCCGCCGCCGCGACGCGCAATGTCTTCGTAGGAGAGTCCGCGTATTTTATCCTCGAATTCCCGCTCGCGCGATCCGGCATATACGATATGTGTGTGCGCATCGCAGAACGCCGGGAGGACGGCGCCGCCACGGACATCCGTCTCGGTGTCGTAGCGGCGGTCACGCGGCATCGAGGCCATGGGGCCGAAGTCGGCGATAAGCCCTTCTTTGATTACGAGATATGCATCGCGCATCGAGCGATCTTCGCCCATTTCCGTTCCTTGTAGGCGTGTGCGGCCTTGTGTTTCGATGCCGGCAAGCAGCCCGATATTGTATAATAGAGTGTCCATAGCGCGTAGTGGGTAAAGGAGCGTGCCCATAATGGCCTTTACAGCTTTATAGCCATTATGGGCGTGTACTGTCAGATGCGCGGTGCTTCGCGCTGTATGAATTTGATAGAGTTGGCAATATGCGGATACATCGGTTGGTCGTTGTCTATATAGGGGACAATGGCGCGGTATTCGGCCACAAGAGCCTCTATGGCCGGTGACGACTTGAGCGGACGGCGGAAGTCGAGGGCTTGTACGGCATTGAAAAGCTCAATACCGAGTACGCGTTCGGTATTGAGTACCACGCGGTATAACTTTGTAGCCGCATTGGCACCCATGCTGACATGGTCTTCCTGGTCCTGCGAGGACGAAATCGAGTCTACCGAGGCGGGCATACACAGGCCCTTGCTTTGGCTGACGATGGATGCGGCAGTGTATTGCGGAATCATAAATCCGCTATTGAGGCCCGGATTGGCCACGAGGAAGCGCGGCAGATCGCGCAGGCCCGAGATGAGGCGGTAGATGCGGCGCTCTGAGATGCTTCCCAGCTCGGCGACGGCTATGGACAAGGCATCCATGGCGATGGCCAACGGCTGGCCGTGGAAGTTGCCGGCCGAAACGACGAGGTCTTCGTCCGGGAACACCGTCGGGTTATCTGTCACCGAGTTGCTTTCGGCTTCGAAGACGCTGTCCACGTACCATATTGTGTCCTTGGACGCCCCGTGTACCTGCGGTATGCAGCGAAACGAGTACGGGTCTTGGACATCCTTCTTCGGACGAGCCACTATCTCACTACCTTCCATAAACTTGCGGAAGAATGTAGCCGTGTCCGACTGGCCGCGGTGCGCGCGGATGCGGTTGACCGAGTCATTGAAGGGCTCGATGTGGCCGTCGAAGGCATCCAGCGAAATGGCGCCTATGACATCGGCCCATGCCGAAATTCGATGTGCCATGTGCAGCGCCCACGTGCCGTAGGCATTCATAAACTGTGTGCCGTTGAGCAACGCCAGACCTTCCTTGGACTGCAAGTCGATAGGCTCCCAGCCCATCTTGTGCATCACTTCGCCGGCATCCACTACCCTGCCCATGTATTCCACTTCGCCCATTCCGATGAGCGGTAACGACATGTGCGCCAATGGCGCCAAGTCACCCGAAGCACCCAGCGAACCCTGCTGATAGATGACGGGGATGATGTCGTGGTTGTACATATCGATAAGTCGCTGAACGGTAGCTGCTTGCACACCGGAGTGGCCGTAAGCAAGCGATTGAACCTTAAGCAGCATCATCAACTTGACAATCTCGGAGGGCACGCGTTCGCCGGTGCCGCAAGCGTGTGACATAATCAGATTACGCTGCAATGTGGACAAGTCTTTACGGTCTATAGAGACATTGCACAGCGAACCGAAGCCCGTTGTGACACCGTAAATGGGCGTGCCGCCGACGGCTTTTTTGTCCAAGTACTCGCGGCACTTGTGTATGCGCTCCACGGCTTGCTCCGATAGACGCAGCGCCTTGCCCGAGGCAACGATTTCGTATATTTTGGCAGGCGTAATATGCCTTTCGCTAATAGTATGATACATATTCGAGGTAGAATTTGTGGTTTGTAAATTTTTGAGAAGGCGGACAATATTTCCCATGAGCCAAAGTCACGCGAGCGCATCGCGCACCACGTCATCATCGGCGATGTTGGGCATGGTGATGATCATGTCCGGATGAAGAGCCATGGCGCGACGCGCAGCCGACATGGCTCCGTCGTTGCGAGCCCAGCTGCGGCGAGCGATGCCGTTGTTGACGTCCCACAGCATCATCTCGTCTATATGCCGGCGCGCCTCGGCGCTGCCGTCGATAACCATACCGAATCCGCCGTTGACGACTTCGCCCCATCCGACGCCGCCGCCGTTGTGCAGCGACACCCAGGTGGCTCCGCGAAATCCGTCGCCGATGACATTCTGCACGGCCATATCCGCGGTAAAGGCCGAGCCGTCATAAATATTGGACGTCTCACGATAGGGCGAATCGGTGCCCGAGACATCATGGTGGTCACGGCCCAGGACTATGGGCGCCGAGATGCGCCCGTCGGCTATGGCTTCGTTGAAGGCACGAGCTATAGCCATACGGCCCTCTGCATCAGCATATAGGATACGTGCCTGCGATCCGACCACCAAGTTGTTGGCGCCGGCTTCGGCTATCCAATGAATGTTATCTTCGAGCTGTCCGGCAATTTCGGCGGGAGCATCGCGGCGCATATCTTCGAGTACGCGGCGTGCGATGTCGTCACTCTGCGCCAAATCCTCAGGCAGACCCGAGGTGCACACCCAGCGGAATGGCCCGAAGCCGTAATCGAAAAACAGCGGCCCCATAATGTCCTGCACGTATGACGGGTATATAAACTTGCCTTCGGAGTCCACAATGTCAGCTCCGGCGCGCGAGGCCTCCAGCATAAAAGCGTTGCCGTAGTCAAAGAAATACATACCTCGTGCCGTAAGCTTATTTATGGCGGCCACCTGTCGGCGCAGAGACATCTGCACCTGCTGCTTGAATTGTTCCGGATCTTCGGCCATCATCATGCGCGACTGCTCGTAGGTAAGTCCTGCCGGATAATATCCGCCGGCCCACGGGTTGTGCAGCGAGGTCTGGTCGCTGCCCAGGTCTACACGGATGTTCTCATCGGCCAAACGTTCCCAGAGGTCTACAATATTGCCTTGATAAGCCATAGACACCACCTCGGCATCGGCCAAAGCACGTCGTATACGCGGAATCAGCTCATCCAACGAGGTATGCACCTCGTCCACCCATCCCTGGCTGTGACGCTTCTCGACGGCCGCCGGATTGATTTCGGCGACAACGCTTACCACGCCGGCTATATTTCCGGCCTTGGGCTGTGCTCCCGACATTCCGCCCAGTCCGGAAGACACAAACAGCATACGTCGTGTGTCGCCCGGCGCGCGACGCTTACGAGCCGCATTGAGCACCGTAATTGTGGTACCGTGGACTATGCCCTGCGGACCTATATACATGTACGATCCGGCTGTCATCTGGCCGTACTGCGACACACCCATGGCGTTGAAGCGCTCCCAGTCGTCCGGCTTGGAGTAATTGGGTATGACCATACCATTGGTGACCACAACACGTGGCGCGTCCTTGTGCGACGGAAACAGCCCCAACGGATGTCCCGAGTACATTACCAAGGTCTGACACTCGGTCATCTGCGACAAGTATTGCATCGCCAGGCGGTATTGCGCCCAGTTTTGGAACACGGCACCGTTGCCGCCATAAGTGATAAGTTCGTGCGGATGCTGAGCCACGCGCGGGTCCAAATTGTTCTGTATCATCAGCATTATGGCCGCAGCCTGCCGACACTTGGCCGGGTACTCCTCGATGGGCCGGGCGTACATCGGATAATGCGGGCGCAACCGATACATGTATATGCGGCCATAGCGGCGCAGCTCCTCGGCAAATTCCGGGGCCAAGACGGCGTGCTGTTCCTTAGGGAAATAGCGCAACGCATTTTTCAGAGCCAAGGCCTTTTGTGCGGGCGTGAGGATATCCTTGCGCCGCGGAGCGTGGTTGACAGAAGTGTCATATTCCTGCGGTTCGGGCAGTCGGGCCGGAATACCGCCCACGATGTCCTGTTGGAATTGGTTGAGGGTCATAGTCTTTCTTCGATTTCGGATATTAGAGTCTGTTCGCGGCTGTCCGCCTCGGCAGCCAAGGCCTGAGCCTCACCTTTGAGTGCCTTGGCCTTGTCCGTGTCCTTGAGTCCGGCAGCATTTATCATCACGTTGAGCGCCGCACCGCGCACGGCGGCACGAGCGGCAAGTATGGCTACGCCGGCGTCCGATAGCGAATTGGGATTGCCATCCACAGCCATAACATGCGCCACGTCAAATACTTCCATGGCGGCTTTCATAGTCTTCAGCGGCACTTGGGCGGCATATAGTGTAGCCTCCTCGAGGGCGGCGGCACGTGCGGACTTTTCCTCATCCGTGCCCTTGGGCATGGCAAATACGGCCATAATGCGGTTGAAAGCTTCGGTATCCTCGTCCACCAAAGCGAGCAGACGCTGCATCAGCGCATGCCCCTTCACGGCCCAGTCGGAGAAGAATTCCCAGCGGTCGTCCCATCCGGGCTTATGCGCCGACAGGTTGGCGACCATGGTGGCCAAAGCGGCACCCATGGCACCCATATACGCCGATACGGAGCCGCCGCCGGGCGCCGGCGATTCGCAGGCCGTCTCCTCGGCAAAGCCTTGGCAAGTAAAGTCGACGAGTTTCTTGCCGCCCTTAGGAGCCAAGAGGTCTTCAATGACTTTTTCGTGAACCTTGAAAGGTGCCAAATCCTCAAGACCGAGCGACTTGACAGCTATCTTGATAATCTCGTCATCGCTGATACCCAGCGAACGGCATTGCTTGCGCAGAAAATATTTGCCGGCATCCAGCAGACACGAACGCGGCACCAGACCCACGATTTCGGTTCCGGTGACACGCAATCCGCGGCGGTCGGCGGCGCGGCACACCTCCTCGAAAGCCACGTGCAGCGGCGTGGCGCGTATGTCCGTAATATTCATCGACACCTGGGCGATGCCGTATTCTTCGATGTACCATCCTATGGCCTTGCAACCCTTGAGCGTGCCCGGAATCATCACCGGATTACCCTCGGCATCGCGTACAATCTTCCCCGTGATGGGATTACCCTCGCGGCGCGGACGTCCTTTTTCGCGGACATCAAAGGCGATGGCATTGGCGCGGCGAGTGCTGGTCGAATTGAGGTTGAAATTGACAGCAACCAAAAAGTCGCGAGCACCGACGACGGTAGCTCCGCTGCGTGCTGCCTGCCCGGTGAACTCTCCGCCACCGAAGTCCGGCATCTCCGCCGGGTCGGTGATACGCTGAGCCAGAGCCTCGTACTCACCCTTGCGGCATACAGCCAAGTTACGGCGCTCGGGACGCAAAGCCGCCGCCTCATAGCAATACGTCGGTATCGCCAGCTCATCAGCTATACGTTTGGCAAGAGCACGAGCCATCTCGGCGCACTCCTCAAGGGTGACGCCGCTCACCGGCACCAAAGGCAAAACATCTGTGGCGCCTATGCGCGGATGCTCGCCGTGGTGCGTACGCATATCGATAAGTTCGGAAGCCTTCTTGACACTGCGGAAGGCCGCATCCACCACCGCCTCCGGCGTACCGGCAAAGGTCACGACCGTGCGATTGGTCGCCTTTCCGGGGTCCACGTCCAGCAGTCGGACGCCCTCGACGTCCTCGATGCTCTTGACTATCTCTTGTATAACTTCAGGGCGGCGTCCTTCGCTGAAATTGGGGACGCACTCAATGATACGTTTCATGTTCGGGTCTGGCACTTATGTGTTTATTTGTGTTTGGTTTCGATATAGTCTGTTGTATATTCGGTATCGTTCGGTCTTGATATTACCCCCGTCGCTTACGGGAGTTTGGTTTCTCGGGTTCGGTATTTTGCCGCCATCCTCCGCGCCGAAGCCTCACGATGTCATTCGGAGCACTCGGATTGCAACATCAAAGCAACAGAAGCCGTACCATAGGCGTCAATATGCTACCATAGCCGCTTTCGGTTCATAGCTTGCTCGCCGCTTTCACTGGCAAATATAGCACTTTTCCGCCAATAATCCCGCATCATCGCCGAAAACACTGCCACGGACAAAACACCCCCCAAAAAAAGTTTTTTAAGCCTGTATCGCAAAATGATACATGGTGCGGCTACCTTTGCGGTGTAATTCGCTAATAAACAAAAAGATTATGGCATTATTCAAAGTAACCACAAAACGCCTCATTCTCAGCGGAGGCAAGCGTCTCGAAGCCGGCATGACGGCCGAAGTCCCGTTCAATGACTTTACCCTTCCCCTGTACAATTCATCGGTAAAGGAAACAATACGTCATCAATTCGCTATAAAGTATGATTACTGTCCGCTAAACTTTATGAGTCTTTGAAAAAAATAGGGCTGATTCCA
>ERZ779852.2483-NODE-2483-length-14987-cov-2.928543_pt1 | contig 14987 bp, 8 predicted proteins | sample MGYA00511559_ERZ779852 | MGnify/ENA primary metagenome ERZ779852 (study PRJEB29588, sample SAMEA2157977) | human gut metagenome | biome: human gut; feature: human-associated habitat; material: faeces | place: Denmark | collected 2008/2010 ...
AACGCATAAAAATACCCTCCTTACTGGTTGTCCAGTAAAGAGGGTACATATCAGTTTGTGACGTTTTCTTTTTACAAAGAGAGACCCCGCAACTGCAACATTGTGGGGTCTCTCTTTGTGAACTTTTAGATTTTATATGTTACCTAACCAGCTCCAACCTTCTCTCATTTTCTCTATATCTATACAGATTGTATGACAATACTTCGTTTTCGGAAAATGTAATCTCATTGATCTCTGCTATTATTTTACAAATTTCTTTCTCTGATAAAGTTGTTGTCTCAGACAAGATCAACAATTCATCTATTGACTTTGGAATTACATAGAAACCGCCCTTCCCATATATAGCCTTCATTTTTTCGCTTATTTTCTCCAGACATCCAGGATATGCTATAACTGTAGATCCATATACACCATACTCATTGCTTAAAATATAAGCTATATCTGTTGAACTGGTTGCCTCACTTAGGCATTCCTCTCTCATTGCTGCACAGTTCCTTAATATCCACGAATATCCATCAGATTGTCCAGTTGAAAAATTATTGGCAATTTTCTCAATCTCGTTAAGATACCTATCTACGCTATTGATAAAGCCATCATTGTCATGTCCATAGGACTTGATATTTCTACCTGTTGATCCCCATTTTTCGGCAAATAAAACTGGAGTATTCTTTACAGCCATGGAATACAATTCTTCCTCACTATACTCATAATCTCCATTTTTTATTATTACTGTTTTATTTATCCATATTACCAAATGGTATGTAAGAGCCAAGTCCAGCCCCTCTATCCTTCGATGCGGAACCTGCGAAAGCAAATCCTTATTGTGCTCCGCATTGATTAACCGGAAGAACACCTTATCTTCAAAGTCCTGCTTTTCCACCTTGAAACAATTTGAAATATTCAATGTTTCTAACTCCATTTTTATGCATTTTGCTATGTTATCAATGTGTATGTCATAGTTCTCATCTTTCATATAGAGCTCATAGATCGGATGAACCGAAAATTCAAAAGGTACACCCCCTTCTTCCTCAAATTTTACTTTGATTTTTTCTTCCTCTTCTCCATTATAGCTCTGTACAGTGACGCCCAAAATACTCATTGATGATCCGTATAAGCAAAATCTCTCATCTAACTCCCTGATCACCTCATTTTCAAAATCTTTAAAGTTCATTTTTGTACTCATATGTACACTCCTTTCTCCTTGCTCTTTCAAGGTATAAAAAATATTTTGCAACATAAACAAACGCAATGGTTTTGAATTTGCAAAAACAATCTATTTTCTCCTTACTAGATAAATAAAGAACCCACAATAGGGATATTGTGGGTTCTCATGAACTTTTTGATTTGTTGGCTTACTTATACTCTAACTATCTCCAACTTTCCCGTGCTTTTTCTGTATCGGTACAAATTATTTGACAGCCTTTCTCTTTCAGATACTACTAATCTATTAGCAGAACATACAAAATCTGCCAATTCCCTTTCCGTAAAATTTGTCTGACAAGTTGAGATCATCATCTCATGTATTGAACTAGGCAGCATGTAAAAATCTCCAGTTCCGTAAATATCTTCCATTTTTTTGCTTACTCTTTCTAAACATCCGGGATATAGAATCACTGCGGCTCCATCTATATCGTGTTTATTGGTCAACACATACAGTATGTTTTCATTGTCAATAATCCCTGAAACATCAATATATCCTCTTGCAACAAGGAAATCACATAAAGATACAAACATCGTCTCATAAATGATTGGTGTGTTTTTCATTGCCATACGATACAACTCTTCTTCACTGTATCCATATTCATTATTTTTTATAATGAATGATGCAGCACCATCATCATCTAAATTTAACCTTATACGATATGTTACGGCCAGGTCAAGACCGTCTATCATTCGATGCGGAACCTGTGAAAGTAGCTCTTTATTAAGATCTGCATTTATCAGCCTGAAATATATATTTCTCTCAAAATTTTCCTCTATTTTCTGCTTATTAGCTGGAAATTCAGGCTTTTTAAAATTATCCTTGATAAAAGATACTATTTTGTCAATAATTGCATCGTAATTCTCCCCGTGCATATAGATTGAGTAGAATGTACGAATAGGAACGCATGGGCTGATATTTCTTCCTATGCATCTTATTTCAATTTTCTCCTCAAGGATTCCATTATTGACTGGAAGTGTACAAGAAATAAGCTGTACTGGAAATCCTTCCGAACGCAATCTACATGTCAGATCCTCCATTACCTTGTTTTTAAAATCATTAAAGTTCATTGTTGTACTCATAGGTACGCTCCTTTCTCCCTGTCTCAATCAGGGTATAAAAAATAATTTTGCAACACTTAACAAACGGATATATTTCAAGATTGCAAACTTGTTACAGAGATTCTTCTGTATTAACTCCGAATTTGTTATTTATAAAAAACAAAAACCTGCAATATCTCTATTGCAGGTTCAATTTCTTTTGAATTTTTGAGGTTTTAGTAGAATTTGACTATGTGCAACGTTCCTGTACCTTTTTTATACAGATACAAACTATGTGACAAAATTTCTCTTTCATCCACGGAACTATGATTAGCCTCTCTTATCATGTCAATCAGATTGGTCTCTGAAACATTCGTCCGACTAGATAATATCAGTACCTCATGAATCGAACATGGCAGTACATAAAAATCACCAGTTCCATACTTATCTTCCATCTTACGGCTCACCCTTTCCAAGCACCCAGGATAAGCTACCACTGTCGCCCCATTGAGGTTATGCTTATTGCTCAAGACATACAATGTGTCTTCTTTGTCGTCAGCAGTTCTTATACCACAGAATATTTCTTCCAATGATATAAATTCTTCCGGAAACATTCTCGGAGTGTTTTCTACCGCTATGGAATATAATTCCTCTTCAGTATAGTTACAATCCTTCTTTTCAATCAAAGAAGATGCAAGCCCTTCTTTCTCTGAGAAACTAATCATCAAACGATATACTAGAGCCAGATCCTGCCCTATTATTCGATGCGGAACTCGCAAAAGCAATTCCTTGTTAAGATCTGCACTGATCAGGCGGAAAAACACTCTGCGTTCAAAATCCTTTTTCGCATCTTTAAAATTATTCTTCATATCTGGTTTCTCTAAGAATTTTTCTATCGTACCGTCTGTCATCTCTTCAATCTTAACATGGTACTCCTCTTCATCCATTTCAGGAGAATAAAACTGGCGAATCGGAATATAGTATCCAGTATCTTTTCCTGGACACCTTACCTCTATTTTTTCCTCCTGGATCCCATTATTGACCAAAACTGTACTCACAGCAAGCTGTACTGGGTAGCCTTTTGAATGTAACCTACATGTCAGATCCTCCATCACCTTGTCTCTAAAATTCATAAAGTTCATTTTTGTACTCATATGTACGCTCCTTTCTCCCCGTCTCAATCAGGGTATAAAAAATAATTTTGCAACACTTAACAAACGTACATATTTCAAAACTGCAAAGCTTTTTAAAATATATCTATGACTCATGAATTTTGATATTAGAAATGAGGGGAGTTTGAGAGAACTGGTAATAAAAGGGTGAGAGATAAAAAGAATCTGTCGATAATAAAACCCAAATGTATACCAATTAGATATACATCTGGGTCATCCAGGAATTATACTATTCTAATGTTTCCGGTTATTCTATCATAAAGATATATATTGTCGGATAGAAAAAGGTCCTCATAATCATCAGTTGTCAATAATTCTTTCATAACGTCTACTTCAATTTGTGTATTAGCCGATAATATCAGGCACTCATGCACAGATCTTGGTAATATGTAGATATTATCATTCAACCTATCTGCAACTCTTTTCAATACTACAGGAGATATAATCAAGGCTGCTCCATGGCGTCCGTATGAATTTGATAAAACATATAATGTGTCCTCCGGCCGATTCTCATTTGACTTACAAATGGATTCTAAATCATATGGATAATTCGCGTTTTCAAAAATTGAATCCAAGGATGAGAATATGATGCTTTTTTCTACATTTTTTAATGCACTCGAAAAAAGTTCTCTATCGTTCAGCGTAGTGTTTGAGTGATCTATCTGTATAGATATTTCTTTTTCAAAATCATCCACAATCACCATTCGATAGATTATTGCAAAGTCAAGCATTCTTTTATGAGGAATTTGTCTTAACAATTCCTCATTTCCCTTCACACTAATAATCCAAGGCATAACCCTTTTCTTTGCATAATCAATCCTATCGTCTGTCACGCAAATAGGATAAGTAACCATAGATATGATTTTATTCCTGAGTCTCGCAGACATAATACCTATTGCTGCATTCACAAATTTGTGTTTACTGCAATCGCAATATGTATTTCGTATATCTGTGATATCCGAGGCGGTAAGAGATATATCAACCTCTATCCCATCACTCAGTCTAACCCAAAATGCCACTTTTCTTAGGTCATTTTCTACTCTGATAGCTTTCACCTCTGGATTTTCCTTTCGCAACCCCATCACTATGTTAGTCAATACCTCATTTTTCATGTTTCCTGTATACATAAATAGACTCCTTCCTCCCCAGCTCATTTGGGGAATAAAAAATATTATTGCAACAAGAACAAACGTGTATTAACAAAAACCGCAAATTACACACTGCTTTCACTTTTACGAATAGGCCTACAAAAAATAAATTTCGTCATTTTTCACAAAACGCAGATAGAAATCGCAAAAATATTACAAAAGCATTGCAATTCTATGTCTATATTGGTATCCTAAACTTGTTGACAGACAAACGCTTAATAGTAAGGAGGTGACTTGCCTATGTTCAACTGCGTGCTCACGCTTATTATGCAGATTGTTTCAACTGTTATTGAGGGTACCATTTTATCCTCAAGTGGTTAGACAACCATTCCTAATACCTTTAGGTACATAGGAGAGGGTTAAGCCTTCCTCGCACAAACAAAAGGTAGAAAACCCCAGAGTTGCGCCTCTGGGGTTTTCGTTTTGATTTGTTGACTGGCTTTTCATAAGTTGGTAAAAGCCTTTTACATGCTCACGCATATGATTATAAAATCATATTAACTTTTTGTTAAACGTCACAAAAAGCATAGTTTATTGTATAACATAAACCCACAAATTTGTAATCTTAAATTTAATTAATATTTCATTTTTTGCTTTACAAAATTTTTATTTCAAAAATTTACACTATTTTTCCCTTTTATTTTCCTCGTTAAATCATCCTTTTTTATATGTTTTATTCCTATTTGCAATAAAAAATGTATATTATTATCCTTACTATTCAATTGATGAAACGACAATATATACGGAGGATAAAATATGGCTGAATCTCCAGAATGAGTATTTAGTGATTCGCTGAACAAAGACATTTTATTATTGAACGGATTTGGCCGCCTAAAGGAGAAGGACTTGCTCCACTAACCAAAGCCCTATTTTTTGCTTTGCTGGGATAACACAATTATCTCGCTTTTTGTAAAGAATTTTTTGACATTTTCTTGATTGAATGTTAATATACAAATAGAAAAGGTGCTACCGATAGACGGTTGGCCCTTAACTGTTAGTTACAAAAATAACCGCTTAGTTTCTCGGGCTAGGGCGGTTATTTTTTTGATCTTTTGTCTATATGTATCTTGTGAATCTTCTTCACAGCCTTATAAGTGACAGCCACCACTTGTATCACAAACATGAAAATTGTGATTAAGTCTGAAATGATTCCAATTTTATCCATATATTCACCCCCTCGTTTTAGGAGGGGAACCATCGCCCTCCATTTCTCATGAGGGCTAACCGCCTACCGTTATGATAGCACCAGTAAAAGTATACCAGTTGTTTCGATTCATATCAACATATAATCCTAATAAAACGTAAGAATTGTCATTCCCCTGCGACCCTTTTTGTTACCATATTAAGTACCATACCGCCTCAATATCTTACATTACATGTTATTGCTAAACTGACAATCTAGTGATAGACTAATAATAAATAATTTTCTTATTGGGCGTATTTGACCACCTGAAGGAGAGGGACTTACTCCACTAACCAAAGCCCCATTTCAGGAGATGTATCCCCTTATTTTTGATGATGTGTCAAACAACACGAACAGAATCAAGAATAGGTGATACAACCTATTTTTCAGAGACATATAACACAAAGTTAGAATTTATTTCACGGAAACAAATAATCATGGATTTACGTGCAATTGGTATTTTCGACTCAGGATTTGGCGGAATAAGCGTCCTACGAGATATAGCAAAAGTTATGCCAAATGAAAATCTTATATATTATGGAGATTCTGCAAATGCCCCTTATGGCACAAAACCTATTGAGACCATCATGTCCTTATCTGAAAACTGCGCAAACTTTCTCCTGGCAAGGGATGTAAAAGCGATTGTCATCGCTTGCAATACTGCTACCAGCGTTGTTATCTCTATCTTGAGGCAAAAATATCCTACAACACCTATAATAGGCATTGAGCCAGCCCTAAAACCTGCTGTTCTGTGGAGGGAACACGACAAGGTTGCTGTCATGGCAACCCCTGCCACATTGGCACTTCCCAAGTTTCAAGAACTCATGAAACATTATTCAAAAGAATCTGACATTTATCCAATCCCTTGTCCTGGACTTGCTGATTATGTTGAAAATGGCATCTTGGACGGAGAAGAAATAACTGCTTTTATCAGGGATTTACTTGCCCCTGCTCTTGAACATAACATTGATGCGATTGTACTTGGATGTACCCATTATGCATTTGTAGAAAGAGTAATACAGCGCATTGCCGGACCTGATGTGAAGATATTCAACGGAGCACATGGCACAGCCCTGGAGCTGCAGCGTAGACTTCGTATTTCTGAACTTCTCACACCATCCAGCTCAAAAGGTACTGTAGAATTTATCAGTAGTAATCCAGATCCAAATATTATACGTTTATGTCATCAGCTTTTTAATGCTTAATGATCTTTTCTTTGATACGCCCTCTTATATTTTTAATTATGAGGGCAATTATTTTTCTTTTTTGTTTCTACTATTCTACTGTTTGCTCTCATCTTTTCTTAATACCTCTTTTTAGCCGTCTCCTGTCCTCATATTTGGATGTAAATAGCGAGTTCGTAGATTTGCTCATATAAACCTCAATTGGCTTAAATCGCAAAATAAGCGGGCACAGAGAGAAATCTCCATGCCCGCCCGTAAATAGATCCTGTTTACATATTATTCTTTCTTTTTACGTCTTCTAAATCTTACAATAAAGATTACCGCCACTATTGCGACTGTTCCTCCAAATATATAGAGTGCCGCTTTTATTGGACTGTTATCTCCTGTGTTTGGAGTATGATCATATGTAACCCAAACAGACTGAGATGTGCTGTCTAAATCTTCATGTTTTGCTATAAGTTCTCCAGTCTCCGCATCGTAGAAATATTCCAGTACAACATATGTAACAGTTCCCTTTCCTTTCTTCGGTACATTAACTGACAGATCCATAGTTGTTGTTCCTGATACCAGCCCTTTGCCATCAGGTGTAAAATACGACTCAACGGTATCTACAACCTCTTCTGTGTTTCTGTTGACCAGTTTTCCGACCTTTCTAATCTTGGTGCCAGCCGCTATATTACTATAGTCGATTACATCAGTCACTGTATTTACTGCACCCTTGGTCAACTTTTTGCCGCCGTTTACCGTAGCTGTAGTTCCAAGCTCTGGGCTTTCAGGCTTGTTTGGAGTCACAGTCTGTCCACCATCGTTAAGGTCGGTATGCTGTGCTACAAGCTTATTTGTTTCTTCCTCATACAGGTATTCGTAGCATACCAAATCTGCACAACTACCATCCTTACGCATTATATCTACCTCAGATGGAACAAAACTGAAATCAACATCTACCGCCTCGTCTGGAGACTTGCCTGTTTTAAATCTCTTTGTGACCTTATATGCTCTACCATCCTTCTGGATTGCCTTCTCAGTGTCCTTATTGATGATGTATGATTCCAACCTATACTTGGTCTGTTTCTTAAGAGTATAACAATCTACTGTATCAGTAAGATTAACAACCTCATCTCCAGCACTAAATGTCTTATCGTCACTTCCAGACAAATGGAATCTTGTCTTGATAGAAGGATTACTTGTCTTGACCTTTACTGTCTGATCTTCAGATGTTAAATCTTCTTCGTATGCTATTAGATTTACTTCATCAACTGATCCCAGATACAGATACGCATATGCTACTATATCCTCTACATTTCCATCCTTGATTACGCCTGCCTCTTCAAGGTCAAATGATGGATATTCAACATTTACTTTTCCGCTATCATTTTTTGCCTTAAATGACTTTACAGCCTCAATCTGCTTACCATTAAGCATCACCGGTTTGCCTGATGATCTATACTGGAGCTTGTCTACTACTACATAAGTCTGACCACTTACTATCTTTCCAAACTCAACCGTATCTACAAGTTCAGCCTCATAGCTATCATCCAGTTCCTTAGAACCATCTTTCTTGTTAGTCAACACGGTTTTTATGCTAGGATAGGTATTTGTTTGTGGTAAGTCTGTGAGCTCGGAATGAGTCGCTATCTTTTTGTCTTTATACCACAAATCCTCAAAAGCGACTGTGGTTTTACCAATCAGTCCACAGTCAACCGGATTATATTTAAACACTACATTTATCCAGCAATTTTCCTTGTCCGCGACAAATGTGGTAGTCCCCGTAACCTTAGTTCCATCACTTCTGACTACCGGCTTGTTATCTTCCTGGATCATTAATACTCCATCCAGCCTGTATGACTTACCAATTTCCAGATTGGTACACCATACTTTATCCGTTAATTCAACGTCTTTGTCGTATCTCTTCATTCTTTCAAGCGGATCAAGATTGTTGTTAGTTGTTGTCTGTATATGAACAAAGTATATGGTCTGATTCTTGTTGTCTATTTCCTTTTCAGAGGCAAGGAGATTTCCATTTTCATCATATAACTCCTCATATACAACCACTATGCAGCCGTCATATGGAGTTGCATCAAATGAATCAAATACTACATCCTGCTTTTCTGATTCCGAACCAGCGGTAAACTTCTTGCTCTTCTGTAATACCTTACCCCCTATTTTCACAAGGTCTCCCTTTGTAAACGATGCAGCATCGGTAGAAGTTGCAACACTTGGAGATACTACGGCCATAGTTCCTCGGAGCTCGTACTTACTTCCCTTGGTGAGCCCATCCATATCTACCTGGTCGGTTATCTCCGTATCCTTGGTTGCCTGTATACGGTTAGTCTCCGTCTTGGTAGCAAATGCCTTTGTCTTTATGGATATTACCCTAAACGTCTGTGAGCCATCTTCATTCTCGATGTCTGCATGAGCGATAAGCTCTCCCTGATCATTCGTCATTGCTCCACTTGTATCAGGTATGCCATCAAGAATAGTAAGATCTGTAGTATCTGTTCCCTCGTAGAGGTATTCAAATACAACATAATCACTCTTCATATTATTGCTTGAGAATGTAAATTTAACTGCATCCTCCCCCTTCAGGTCATACTTGGCAAGATATTTACCCTCTCCCGCAGGTGTCTTAAATGGGGTAACTGCAGTAATATATTCACCATTATCATCTATGGCAGCCTTTGAAGTCTTCTGATCCATTACAACCGACTTCAAAGTATACTCAGAATTTGATTTGAGCCACTTGAAGTAAACCTCATCTGAAAGATCTACATTATCTCCTCTCTTAACGGTATGCTCCGCAAGAGTAGAAAGCGATGGGTACGGTATATTCTCAAATGAATATGTAAGAGTTGCTGTCTCCGCATTTTCTCCAATGGTAAACTCCTGCGGATCCGCAAGAACATATCCCTTATTCGCATCACAACGCATCTCTTCCACTGTATAAGTTCCATAAGGGAATGATCCTCTTTCAATATTGATAACCGACTTGTCAATATCCTCACATGCAATATCGCTATCTCCGGTAAACCATACTCCATATGATGAATTAACTTCACCCTGTTTATATCCATCTGCAATCTCTTCATACTGCTCACAATTCTTATTGAGATTATCGATGTCTCCATTTGCCTTGGTTTCCTTTGAAGAGAATTTTCCATCTTTATTCGTAACTACATAGTGATATTCTCCAGTCGCATTATCGGTAATTTTGAATACTACATCTGCCATTGCTGAAGTAGAACCATCATCATTCACCTTAACTTTAGAAAACTCCAGCTCGCCTCTCTTTACCGGCTCATAGATCTGTATTGCATTACTCGTAAGCGCATTTCCGTAGTAATAGTTCTTGTTTGAACCATCAAGATAAAATGACACCGAATTTGTTCCCCGGATTGTTTGCGCTCCCTTTGCACTGGCAATTCTGATATAACCAACATTACTTTCGCTTATATTTAAAAATGCATCTGGTGATTTTTCCTCAGTTACAACCATGGTTCCGGCTGGGAGTTTGAACTGTCCATCATTTTCACCAGATAAAATTTCAGGTAATTCACTATCCCCATCTATTTTTATAACACTGTTTTTATTAAACTTTGCTACATACTGCCTACCATCATACTTTGTTTTTATATGCCATATCTTCGGACTTCCTGCCGTTCCATTATCTACTTCTTCCTGCTGTTTACCTTCATAGAACTCCAACTTAAATATGGCATCCGCTAGTGACGCTGCACTATTTATTACTGCCTTACCTGTTTCCGCATCGACTTTTACAAGGTAAATATTTACAGGATCTCCTATTGTATTATCCATTGCAGTGTAGTAAATATTCAGCGCGTTATCTGTTGTTGTCTTCTGACTCCATTTGGACTGACCATTTACCTTGGAAAGTTCCCAGTATGTGAGTCTTTCCCCAGTTCCAGTAACTTCAAGAGTTGCGCTATGCTTTGGATCCTCAGTTTCACAATCTGAAGGAGCGCTCGTCTCCTTGATCGTATATGTACCTATCGGAAGTCCTGTAATCTTTATTCCACCACTCGTAACACTTTTTCCAGATTCATTTACCATACCAAGTGATGGGTATACTTTCTTATTAAGGTATGTAATCTTAGCATAAGTATTATTCTGAGTAGTGAACTTAGCTACTGTATTCTTACCCTCATACATAGTGTATACAGCTCCAGCCTTAAACACTTTATTTCCCTTATCATCAATGATCTTCTTGGACATTTTGAAGGCTCCTGTTATCGCCCTATCAGATGGGGTAAGTGTAACTGTGGCTGTACCGTTTGCTGTTACCTTTGCTGTAGCACTATCTGTAATACCATATGCGCTTTTGATAGATACTCCAGAATCTCTTACCTGTGTACCATCAAAATAATATGCAGTTCCTTTTTCGATTGCAACATATGTTCCAGCTGGAACTCTAATCTTCTGATATGTAAGATCATTGCCATGAGCGTTTTTATAGTTGTCATAATCTGCTCTTGATGCAAAGACAATCTTCTGCCCCTGCTTATTAGCATAACATTTACCGTTCCAAGAACAAATGAAGGAACCTACTCTGTTTCCCTTAGAATCTTCTACACGGAATGCTACACCTTTTCTTTTACCCGTGGCAAATGATGCGGAAGAATTATTGTTATCAGCAAACTTATATCTTGAATATGAAGAGATAACTGTATCTCCACTCTTTTCAAGCATCAAGTACGCTGCACCTTTCCAGGTTATATTGATTTTTGCCGTTGTTGACTTTCCAGTTCCAATAAAACCAATATCCTGAAGGTTTGAATAATCAATCATATATGCATCATATCCGGTCTGTGACTTCAGTGTAATGCTACTTGTTCCCGACTTATCTGCTGGGGCAGTAAAATACACTTTGTATCCATTTTTTAGAACTGCACCAGAGCTACTCTTTTTATAGCTTGCTCCTTTGTTTGTAGTAAGGACATACATAGATATGTTACTTGGAAAAGTTACTGTAGCGTCTCCGCCCTTTATCGTAAATACACTTGATTTTATTGTACCTCCACTTTTATATTCCGATGTTGCAGAAATATTGGTTTTACCATTAACAGTAAATTTTACTTCTGTCTCCGTTGGAGGATAAGGAACAGTGTTGAGGAATGCAACATACTGCTGAGCTGCAGATATGTATGTTCCAAAACCGCCATTATAGCCATTTCCGTCTCTGTTATAGTAATGATCAAGAACGCAACTCATTATCATTACTTTGTCTCCGTCTGATTTGCCATACCAACCAACCCATGATTTTGGTCCATATGGGGAATAGTAAAATGCTCTCGTTATGTTCTTGTTTCCTACTTTCTTCAAAGTTCCTGACTGTCCATAAGGTCCAATCTTTCCTTCTTCCATGCACAGGCCAATACCAATACCGCCATATGTAAGTGAAGAATCTACAGAAAAACTATAAGATATTACATTACCGCCGAGGCCATATCCCTGTTTACGATTTACTGGATATGTGTTTGTCTGCGCCAGGAGCGCAATGCTGCTCTTCAATGAATCTAAGAAATTTCTCTTTGCATCAGTTGACGTCGCGACATCTTCCACAGGCTCTACAGTAGTTACAGTTTCCGTTGTAACCTTTTCTTCCGTAACCCCATTTTCTATTACCTTTGCCTCTTCATTCTCTACCCTTATTGGTATCTTTGCCTCTCTGTCATAGTCAAGGTCAAGAGTATAGATTTCTTCATCTGGAATTACTTTCCCTTCTGTCACCCTGTAATCACTCTGATAAAGGAAAGCTTTCTGCTTAATATAGTAGGTTCCCTTATCAAGCACTACTCTTTTTTCTGTTGTGATACCTGGCATATCATCCCTGCTCTGGTAAATTACAGGATTGTTATCGGTATCTACATAGCTCTTTCCATTATAAGAAAGAACAAATGTGTCGGTTTCATCCGTGCATGCCTTATCTTTATACACGGCATACTGAACCCCCGTGAGATCTGCGCACTTATGCAGCTCATAATCATATTCAGAACCATCCTCTTCTCTTGCTGAGAATGTGAATGAATATGTCTCTTCCTCTTTTACCTCTGTAGCATCCGTTGGAGTTGCCACATCCTCAGCCTTGTTTTCCCTAAAAACAAGGTTGGTAAAGAGAGCCATAATCATGACACAAGCCATAAACAGCGCAACAAATCTCTTTGTTTTTAGACTTATTCTGTCCATCTCTTACTCCTTTCTGAGTTCACATTTACTTGTTCCGATATTAAGTTATCATAAGCATCTTTTTTATTCAAGTAAATATTGTTTTATATTATGTATAATATGGCTAGTATAAAATTAATCTCCCTAATTCAATGCCGTTTTGCAGGTAAAAACACGCTTTCTGTTCCGCTTTGGAGCTTGTTTCAAAGTAGATTCAGCTCGTTTTTGTTCGATATATCTGATTTGTTAGATATATCGTTTTTTGCCAAGTTGCAGTGTGCTTTTGCTATTCAGTTAAATATTTGTTTATATTGTGTATAACTTTATTGTAAACATAAATTATTTTGTTTATAGTCGAAATTTCAATAAAAAATCACCATGCAATTATTTGCATGGTGATTTTCATAATTTTTTACCTATCTTTACTACCTGCCTCTTACTCTAACTTTAAGATTATCAAGCGATACATCCTTATACCCTACAATATAGTAATCTTTCCCATTATGTTCAATACTGGAATGTCTCCATACCGGTACGGATTTGATGTCGCCTTCTTCTGTAATCACTTTCTTGTGATCCAGAAATTCTATCCCTGATCCACTTGTATAGTACATCTCTTCATTTCTAGTACCATACCTGCCGTCAGGTCGAAGTATCAATGTGTCCTCAAATAGTATTGGTCGCTTGAGATAGTTGAGATTAGATAAAACATCTGACAGTACATAAAAATTTCTCATGTACTCTTCTATCTTCTGTAAATCGTCTGGATTTGTCTCATCGTACACTACTTCGGACACGTCTTCATATTCCTTATATCCAGTTTCTTCCATTATTTCCGAGATCTGAACCCTAAGATCTTCCATCTCTCCATTAAGCTTTTTTAATTCTATCACATTCTCCTCCTATTTTGTTGCTCCACACTTGCTGCAAACATAACCACTTATATATTTAGTTGTCTGATTTTCATATTTTTCCGGGTGATGAATTGTCTTTACTTTTTTAGGGAGTATAATAGAACTTGCACCTTCATGAATCGTAATTCCAAGCTCTTCATCATAGTATTCTTTGCCACAATAACCAATGTGATTCGTGTCTCCAGTTATGTCCTTTCCACAATAAGAGCAAAATGCTCTGTCCTCATACACATCTTCATCCCAAGCATCTTCAACCAACACCTTTTCTGTCTTAGTGTCATACTGGGCTACCCAGTTGTGTGAACACTCGGTGGTATTCTCCCTTGTAGTGGTCTCTGTTGTAGTCTGTTCCCTAGTGGTTGGCTGCTCTCTGGTGGTTTTCTCAGTTGTCGGCTGCTCTCTGGTAGTGGACTGCGCCTCTGTCGTAGTCTGTTCTCCAGTAGTTGTCTTCTCCCCAGTTGTTACCTCCACCTTGGTCGAGACCTTTCCTGACTTATCAGCCTTAGTCGTCTCCGCTTTTTCTGACGCAACCCTGGTAGCCTTTTCCGTGGTAGATTTCGTACCCTTGGTTGTGTTCTTGGCCGCCTGAGTTGTCCTTCCCTCAGTCGTCACTGCTGCTCTCTCGGTTGTGTTGTCCCCCTGATGGTTATTTCTGCCGCTCATCGATGGGAGGAGCAGGATCAGGCTGGTGCTGATTACCAGGAAAGCAAGACAGATCAGAACGATAATGGCAATCTTCTTCTTTCTGTCTTCATTGTTTTTTTCGTTGTTATTCATAAAAATCCCTCCTTATCCAGGTGTTATGTTTACAAATAAACAACTCTAAGTTTTTCTCTTTCCTTCTCCTTTTATTAAAATTTTTTTGAAGGAATAATCCCTGTTGTATTCAGGGATTATTCTAACTGCAAGTTACCTAATCTTCTTAACAAGTTCACTATAACATAGAAATTCTAAAAGTAAAGGGG
>ERZ779852.2501-NODE-2501-length-14881-cov-60.054566_pt1 | contig 14881 bp, 9 predicted proteins | sample MGYA00511559_ERZ779852 | MGnify/ENA primary metagenome ERZ779852 (study PRJEB29588, sample SAMEA2157977) | human gut metagenome | biome: human gut; feature: human-associated habitat; material: faeces | place: Denmark | collected 2008/2010 ...
CGTGCTTACAGCGTACAGCTGCTTAGCACATTATTGAATTATTAACGAACTATTGGTATATAAAAACAACAAGATTTCGCACGACATCCTATCGCATTTTGAAGGCGATGAAGAAAGGTAACCATTGAAGACAAGTAAAGAAATAGTCTGCGAAGTTCTATACTTTATAAATAAAAGTTTTTGTGTAATAGTTGTTTAATGACTAAAAGCAGACTTTAGGGAGTGCACTGACTACAGTTTTTAAATTTACGTATGGAAACAGTTATGAAAAGTAGTAAAAAGTAAAACACACACAAATATTATAGTTGATTTGTAAGCAAAAATTTGCTTTTATCATCTTTTTTACTTACCTTTGCGCCCAAAGTAGTTCAAGAAGTGAGGAAAATACGCAGATAACTGGCGTAAACCGACCTAAATTAGAACGAATAGCTAAAGATATATTATGTAATGCAGACAGTAAAAGAAGAATCATATCAAGCGATATTTAGGAAGTACTACCCTCGAATGTTTTATTATGCTAAACGTATCGTAGGGGAGGATGCTGCCGATGATGTAGTTCAAGAAGCTTTTCTTGAATTGTGGAATCGTATGGATGCATTGGAGACGGATGTCCCGCAGATAGAATCATACCTCTATAAGACGATTTATTCTAGAGGATTGAATTACTTGAAGCGCTATAAGAAAGTCAATACTGCAGCCATTGAAGATATCAACGAAATGCGTATGTCGTGCTATTTCTCTTCGTTGGGAGATGGAGAACAGGACATGGAAAACATGGAGTTGAGAAGAAAAATCAATCAGGCTATAGGGGAACTTCCTGATAAATGCAGGGAAATATTCGTTTTGAGCTATCTCAAGGATATGAAAAATAGTGAGATTGCTCTGATGATGAACGTATCCGTACGTACCGTTGAAGCTCATATTTATAAGGCTTTAAAGTCTCTTAGGGCTCGTTTGGGAATATTTTTTGTGTTTTTTGTACCTTTTTTATAGGTTATTGAGTAAGTGTTTTCTCAACAATTATTGTTGTGGTATTTAATTAGATTGTTAATTAATTAAGGATATTAAGCACGATTGTTATATGATAAATGAGGAATTAAAGGTGAGATTCTTGGCAGGTGAGTGCACGGAAGAGGAGCTCATCGCATTAAGGGATATATTAAAAAATTCTCCGGAGGAAAAACAAGAACTTTTCAAAGAAGAAAAGTTGAGCGATGAGTTCAAGGCGCAGTTCATGCCAAGGACCCAACTGATGCTTGCTGAACAGAGAATGCAGGCTAAGATCAGGGAGATGAAGGCTGAACAGCAGGCTGAGCATCATGCGCATATAAATAGGTATGTGGCGTCGGGCTGCTGCGATTGCTGTGGTCTGCGTATTGGGTGGATTGGCCTGGTTCTATCTCCAGCACAATCCGATTTCTAATATGCAGATGCAGGTGGTGATGGCCAGTGCCGACAATGATACGACGGTTACTTTACCTGATGGAACTAAGGTCTGGCTCAACAAACTTGCTTCCATCAAATATCCGAAAGAGTTTGATGGTTCCGACCGTAAGGTAGAGATAGACGGTGAAGGTTATTTTGAGGTGACCAAAAATCCGCACAAGCCTTTCATCGTAGAGAGCGATGTGATGAGTGTTAAGGTGCTCGGTACCGTTTTCAATTTCCATGTGGATAAGGCTCATCAGCAGGCTTCCGTCAGTTTGCTCGAAGGTAAGGTAAGGGTAGAAGGAAATCATGATGAGGGTATGATCGTCTTGAAACCAGGACAGAAGGCATGTGTGGATGCGCGCTTAGGTAGCATGACGGTTTCTGAAACCGATGTCTATAAGGATGCAATGTGGCATGAGCACAAGACTTCCTTCAATAATGCAAGCGTGAATGAAATTGCCAAGATGCTGGAGAATATCTACGATGTGCAGGTGGTTGTTGATCCTACCATCAACCAGGAGAATACTTACTCCGGTGTCATCAAAGAGAAGGAGACCATCGACTCGGTTCTCGATCTCTTGCAGAACACCCTGCCTATCCACTATCACGTGAAAGGCAGTAAGGTATTTATCACGAAGTAGTGAATCAGTAAGGTTTACACCTTAATTATATACTGTTATACGAGAAAAAGAGAGCACTTATTCAAAAAAATAATTTTTTGGGTAAGTGTTTTTTTGTTTTTTGCTGTTATATATTTAAAATTAATAACAACAAAAGGTAGTTATAATAACTTAAATGCTAAAAACAAGGATTATGACACATTGGTATCATTTACAAAAAACTAAAACCGCAGCTGCAGCCTTGGCTCTGATGTTGGTTTCCAGTTCCTGGACATCTGTAAAAGCCCAGATTTCGTTGAATGTTTCTCAGACCACTTTGGGAGCAGTCATCCAGAAAATCCAGAAACAGTCTAAATACCAGTTTACTTACGACGACAACTTGTCAAAGATGCAGGTGAATGCCGTTCAGGTGAAGAACGGTAAGGTAGAGGATGTTTTAAACAAGCTCTTGAAGAATAAGGGTGTATCTTATGTGATTAAGGATGGAATCATCTATCTGAAGAAAAAGGAAATTACTACAACTCCAAGCACCCAGCAACCAAGACAGAAACGTACATATAAGGGTACGCTTCTCGATGAAAACAAGGAACCTCTCATTGGCGCTACCATCCTCGTAAAAGGCACCAATCATCGTGCTGTAACTGATATGGATGGTAATTTTACCATCGAGACCGATGAACCTGCCCCTGTCTTGCAGTTTACATATCTCGGATATAAGACGATGGATATGGCTGCAAAGGAAGGACATAACGTGAACGCACAGATGCTTCCTGACTCTCAGGCGTTGAAGGAAGTGGTGGTTACTGCCCTCGGTATCAAGCGTGAGAAGAAGATGTTGGGATATTCCGTACAGGATGTCAAGGCGGATGCTCTCAATACGACTGGCGACCCTTCTGTGACTGGTGCCCTCGACGGTAAGGTGGCTGGTCTGCAGATGAATACTTCCAGTACGGGTCTCGGTGGTTCTACCAAGATCACTATCCGTGGAAACTCTTCTCTTACTGATAATAACCAGCCTCTTTGGGTGGTAGATGGTGTTCCTTTTACCGACAACCAGAGTTCTGATGTTTCTGCTTATGGCGGATACGACCGTGGTGGCACTTCTCTGGACATCAACCCAGAGGATATCGAGTCTATCTCGGTACTCAAAGGTGCCAACGCTGCAGCCCTCTATGGTTCACGTGCAGGTAATGGTGTGATCTATGTTACAACCAAGAAGGGTAGTCATAAGCAGGGCTTCGGCATCACATACAACGGTAACTTTACTTGGAGTAAGGTGGCTGAAACAATCCCTATGCAGAAGCAGTACGGACAGGGCTCTCAGGGTGCTACGGTTTATAAAACTGATGAGGATGGCAACAAGACGCTTTCCAGCGAGTTGGCATTCGGTGCTCCGCTTGATGGCAGAATGGAACCTTCTTTTCTCGGTGAGAACATCGCTTACCGCTATTATGGCGATAAGTTGAAGGATTACTTCAATACAGGTTTCTCCCAGTTCCATACCGTAGCTCTCGGAAATTCTGATGAGAAAGGTCATTTCCGTCTCTCTTTAGGTTTCAACGACAATAAGGGTCTTTTCGATGGAGAGAAATTGGATAAGCTGATAGTTGACCTTAATGCAGGTAGAACTATCAATAAGTATCTTTCTACAGATAGCAAGATTTCTGTTTCTCGCATGAAAGCTGAGAACCGTCCGATGACTGGTCTCAATGGAGAGGTAGCCCAGTTGCTTTTCATTCCAGGCAACGTGCGTTTGCAGGATCTTCAGACTTATACAACTCAGGACCAATTGCATCGCAACTGGTTCGGACCAGATATGCAGTATGCCAACCCATACTATGTTCGTCATCGCTTCCAGAATAGCGATGAGCGTTGGCGTGCCTTCGGTTACTATGGTGCTAATGTCAACGTAACCGACTGGTTGAAGTTTAATGCTAAATATGCTTTCGATTATTATCGCACACGCATCCAGGCCACAGACTTGAGTTTGGGTAACTCTGCTGTGAGCATTCCGGGCAGACACTGGAGCGAGATCGTTACCGATGATAATATGAGCCGTTCGGAGGAAAACAACTTCGAGCACAATATCTCTTTCCTCTTCTTGGGTGACAATCAGGTGACCAAGGATTTGCGCTTGGGTTACAATCTGGGCGCCAACATCATGTACCAGAAGTACGAGTTGCTGAGTGCTGCTACCAAGAATATGTTGGAGAAGGATAATTGGATTTTCAATACAGGTTATCAGTTGACCAATGCCAGTGAGAATGGCCATGAGCGCTCTATGTACTCAGCCTTCGGTTCTTTGCAGTTGGCTTTCCGTGAGTATCTTTCATTGGATCTTACAGCCCGCAACGACTGGTCATCTACCTTGCCAAAGGACAACCGTTCTTTCTTCTATCCAAGTGCAAGTGTGAGCTATATCTTCAGCGATTTCATGCGCTCTATCAACCATTCGTTGCCAGCGTGGATGACTTTCGCCAAGACTCGTCTGTCTTTCGCTCAGGTAGGTAAGGACCCAAACCCATACAATCTCTACAACACCCGTTCTTATACCTATGAGAATGGCATCCGTGTGCCAATTCCACAGACCGTGAAGAAGAACAGCAACCTGAAACCAGAGATCAAGTCTTCCTTCGAGTGGGGTCTTGAGATGAAGTTCCTGGAGAACCGTTTGGGATTTGATTTCACCTATTATTATACCAAGACCAAGAACCAGGCTATGCTTGTAGATGTATCTGCTCCTTGGACACAGCAATGGGTGAATGCAGGTAAGATTACCAACAAGGGTATTGAGCTGATGCTTTACGGCACACCTGTCAAGACCAAGGACCTCAAGTTCGATCTCACCATGAATATTTCCAAGAATATCTCCCGTGTAGATGAACTGGCTAATGGCGTGGATCACATCTACTTTAATGGCGATGGCGACATGCCAGTCAAGGTAGGTGCGAAGGCAGGAGGTAAGTTGGGCGATATCTATGCCAATAACCTCATCAAGCGCGATGCGAATGGTCAGATGGTGATTGGCGAGAACGGTCTTCCAATGCCTGTTACCAGTAGTGATGCAGGCGGAAATTTGGAGCAGTATATCCTCGATCATCCTATCGGAAACATCGAGCCAAAGCTTCTCATGTCTGTTACTCCAAGTCTGAACTATAAGGGTGTAAGTCTCACTGCGATGTTTGATATGCGATTTGGCGGCGATATCGTGAGCGTATCAGAAGGTATGGCTACTGCTGTAGGAACTTCAGAGCGTTCGGCTTATCGTGGTGAGTACAAGGAGTTGAATGGTGTGAGCGACTACTATATGGTAGTTCCTGGTGTGACAGCCGACGGACAGGTGAATACCAAGGAGGTAAGTGCACAGTCTTACTATTCCAACATCGGTTTGTACAAGTCGCAGAAGGGTTATGCAGAGATGTTTATCCACAGTGCTTCCTATATCAAGTTGAAGGAACTCGCATTGGGTTACAGCCTCCCAAAGAGCGTGCTCAAGAAGACTCCTCTTACCAATGTGAAGTTGTCATTTGTGGCACGTAATCTCTGCTTCCTGCTGAAACATACACCAGGCAATCCTGATGGAGGTTATGATACTTCTATGTTCTCACAGGCCCTTGACTTTGCCGCAGTGCCATATACCCGCACCTTCGGTTTCTCAGTCAATGTAGGCTTCTAAATACTATCAACTACAACATAAACAGTTCAAGACAATGAAAAAGACGATTATATTCAAGACGATGCTTGTGTCCATGGCATTGGTAAGTTTATCTTCCTGCTATGACATGGATGAGATGAGCAAGAATCCATACGAATTGCCTGATAACACTACTGGCGGCGGTGAAGAGCAGCCTGGTGAAGAGGACAATACCAAGTATGCCGATATCAATATCGACTATAAGGTGAGCAAGGAAGACTCCTTGGCGTTGAAGAGTGAGTTGAGCTCTGCCAACTCTGTTTTCCGCAACTTCCTCTATGAGGGATTTTTCAATGACTATCAGATCACTACCAACTTGAGTCATGATATCTATGCAGGTTTCGTTGCCAATAACCAGCCTAAGCATGGTGGTGCATCTCCTGATTATTCATATAAAGATGGATGGAGTGCTGCGCGCTGGAGACATTTCTATACCGACCGCAGCAGTGAGTATCATACCTTGTTGCGTGCCTATAAGTTCAATGAAAATACCAACAAGTACAAGAACTTATTCTACGTCACACGTATCTACTATGCTTTCTTAGCGCTTGCCAACACCGATACTTATGGCGATATGCCTTTCAAGGAGTATGTACAGGCTAAGATTCCTGAGACCAACAATGTGGCTTATAATACTCAGGCAGAGGTTTACGATGCCATGTTCCGTATGTTGGAGCAGGCTGTTGATAGCATCAAGCCAAACGATGCAACTCAGATAGGTTACGCTACCGATGATATCTGCTATCATGGTGACTGGAACAAGTGGCTCCGCTTTGCCAATTCTTTGCGCCTTCGCATGGCTTTGCGTATTTCCAATGTAGATCCTGCCCGTGCTAAGGAGGAGGCTCAAAATGCTCTCAACAACCAGTATGGTCTGATGCAGAGCAATGAAGACAATATGCAGATTGTTCCTAAGTATGCTCCTGTAAGCCAGGGCGGTACAGATGACGTTGGTAACGAGCATCCTCTGGTGATGTGTAGTGTCTGCTACAATGGTGAGAGCGTAATGTCTAAAGATCTGGAGAACTTCTATCGCAATGCCAGTGAAGGTGGAGCAGAATATAAGATCAAGACAGGTAGAAATAACTATGTCACCAAGAAGATAGACCCACGTTGCTTGGTAAGCTGGTATCGCATCAAGATGACAGAGAGTACTTTGCAGGCTGGTGAAGATAGCCAGAGAGAAGACTTCGTAGGTTGTGAGCGTGGTGCTCAGGCTCCTGTCATAGACATGGGAACCTTGAATTATTCACTCACCCGTACTGCGCCTAAGAGTCTGGGCAAGAACTTGAATCCTAACTACTTCTTCAGTCGTGAGCGTGCTTACCTCCTCTTGGGCTATGCTGAGTCTGAGTTCCTGAAGGCAGAGGCTGTTTTGCGTGGATGGGCTGGCATGGAACTTACAGGTACCGTAGAGGATTACTATAAGTCTGGTATCAAGGCATCTATGGACTACTACGGCATTGCCAATGACAAGGCACAGGCTTACATCGATGGTGAGAAGGCCCTTACGGGTAAGGTGTTCGAGGGTAAGGGCAAGGAGAAGCAGCTTGAAGCAATCATCACTCAGAAGTGGATGGCTATCTTCCCTAATGGTAATGAGGGATGGGCTGAGTTCCGTCGCACCGACTATCCTGCTTTGGCAAATCAGTTGACCAACAATAGTGGAGGTGACGTGCCTATGGGTAAGAATATCAAGCGCATTCTCTATCCTTTCAGCGAGAATAACAACACTTACTTCACTTCTCATCCAGAACTCCAGAAGGTGAATACTCAGGGCACAAGACTCTGGTGGGATGTGGCTGATACCAATGACGCTGACGGCCATCGCCTGCAGCCAAACAATTTCAGATAATCATTCAGACTGTTGTCTATGAAAAGAAAATCAGTTTTGTTCATATTTGTATTCTTCACCTTGATAGCGCAAGCCGTCAGGGTGAATGTACAGAATGCGGTAGATTTTGTGCAGCCTCTCATGGGTTCCGATTCCGACCATGAACTTTCCACAGGCAATACTTATCCTGCCATCGCCATGCCTTGGGGCATGAATTTCTGGGTTCCACAGACAGGAAAGATGGGCGACGGATGGCAATATACCTATGCAGCTAAGAAGATAAGGGGTTTGAAGCAGACGCATCAACCGAGTCCCTGGATCAATGATTACGGTCAGTTTTCATTGATGCCTATCGTGGGTAAACCGGTATTTGATGAGGAGCAGCGTGCCAGCTGGTTCTCTCATAAGGCAGAGAAGGCTACACCTTATTATTATAGTGTCTATCTCGCCGACTATGATGTGACGGCAGAACTCTGTCCTACGGAACGTGCAGCCCTGATGTCCTTCACCTTTCCTCAGACCGATAGTGCTCATGTGGTAGTTGATGCTTTCGACAAGGGCAGCTTCATCAAGGTTTTCCCGAAGGAGCGAAAGGTGGTGGGCTTTTCTACCCGCAATAGTGGAGGTGTTCCTGAGAATTTCAGAAATTACTTCGTTATTGAGTTCGACCATGATTTTGAGGCTTTCGTCAATGTGAAGGATGGTCAATACCAGGGTATGGTTCAGGGCGGTTATCAGGAGACTTACCAGCAGGAAGGCAATCATGTGGGCACCATCATCTCCTTCAAGATTCGTCAGAGAGGCGAGAAGGTTGTGGCTCGTGTGGCTTCTTCCTTCATCAGTGAGTCACAGGCCTGGCAAAACCTTCAGGAATTGGGACAGGCAGATATGCAGCAGCTCTGTCAGCAGGGTAGAAACCGCTGGAATGAGGTACTCGGCAAGATAGAAGTGGAGGATGAGGACATTGACCATCTCCGTACTTTCTATAGCTGTCTCTACCGCTCCGTTCTCTTCCCTCGTGCTTTCTATGAGAAGAATGCAGCCGGTGAGGTGGTTCACTACAGTCCTTACAACGGAACCGTACAGAAGGGCTATATGTTTACCGATACCGGTTTCTGGGATACTTTCCGCTGCCTTTTTCCACTGCTCAATCTGATGTATCCTTCTGTGAATGAGAAAATTCAGGCGGGTCTTGCAAATACCTATCTCGAGAGCGGATTCCTGCCAGAGTGGGCGAGTCCGGGGCATCGCGGTTGCATGGTGGGCAACAACTCAGCCTCTGTGGTGGCCGATGCTTATCTTTCCGGTTTACGTGGTTATGATGCAGAGACCCTTTGGCAGGCTGTGGTTCATGGAGCCAATGCTGTTCATCCTGAAGTGAATTCTACCGGACGTCATGGTTTTGAGTACTACAATAAGTTGGGCTATGTGCCTTATGATGTGAAAATCAATGAAAGTGTGGCCCGTACCTTGGAATATGCCTATGATGACTGGTGCATCTACCAGTTTGGCAAGGCGCTCGGCAAGTCAAAGAAGGAACTGAAACCTTTTGCCAAACGAGCGATGAACTATGAGAAGGTGTTCGACAGGGAGAGTGGTCTGATGCGCGGAAGATTGCTGAATGGAAAATTCCAGTCTCCTTTCAATCCGCTCAAGTGGGGCGATGCCTTTACCGAGGGAAATGCCTGGCATTATACCTGGTCGGTATTCCACGATCCTGAAGGACTCATCCGTCTGATGGGCGGAAAGGAGAAGTTCAACCAGATGCTTGACTCGGTATTCCTTCTCCCTCCTGTTTTCGATAATAGCTATTACGGATTTACCATCCATGAAATCAGAGAGATGCAGGTGATGAACATGGGCAATTATGCACACGGCAACCAGCCTATCCAGCACGCCATCTATCTCTATGATTATAGCGGACAACCTTGGAAGTGCCAGTATTGGGTGCGACAGGTGATGGACCGCCTCTACACACCGACACCAGATGGTTATTGCGGCGATGAGGACAACGGTCAGACTTCAGCCTGGTATGTTTTCTCTGCGATGGGCTTCTATCCGGTTTGCCCTGGTTCAGGACAGTATGCATTGGGTACTCCTTACTTCAAGTCTATGAAACTCCATCTGGAGAACGGACTGCAGGTAAGCATACAGTCGGAAGGTGACGGATGCTATGTTGATGACATGCAGATGAACGGAAAAAAGTATGATCTTAATTATCTCGACCTGAATTCTCTGAGGCAGGGTGCGCAGATCTCTTTCCGCCTTTCTGAAAAACCGAATTTGCAGAGAGGTATTCTGGAGTCAGATGCGCCATACTCTTTCTCAAAATTCATGAAATAGTATCATTAAAATATATCTTAAATTCAGAAAATGAGAAGAAGATTCTTTCCTATATTATTATTGTTGGCTTGTGTGATAGGTGGAGACTATCCACAAGCCGCTTTTGCTCATGATAAAGCTCAGGCAACCTCCTGTCTGACCCAATTTGTCAATCCAAGAATCGGAACGGGCGGTCATGGTCATGTATTCCTCGGTGCCAACGTACCTTTCGGTTATATCCAGCTGGGACCTACTGAGCATACCCGTGGTTGGGACTGGTGTTCCGGTTATCATCAGTCAGACTCCATTCTCATCGGCTTTGGTCATCAGCACCTCAGCGGAACGGGTATCGGAGAATTAGGCGATGTTGCTTTCCTCCCGGTGACAGATGCTCATCAGAAGAAAGTGCTCTTCCATCATGCCAATGAGAATGTTCGCCCGGGCTATTATGCGGTGAAATTGCAGCAGCCGAATGTATGGGTGGAACTTACCGCCACCAAGCGTGCTGGTTTCCATCGCTATACCTTTGGGGCAGACGTGAAGAAGGCACAGTTGGTACTCGACCTTTTTCAGGGTATCGGATGGGATAAACCTACCGATTATGCGCTGGATGAGGTGAAGGAAACTGCAGTGGCTGGTCATCGCTTCTCTACAGGATGGGCGAAGGACCAGAAGAATTTCTTCGTGGCTGAGTTCTCTCAACCGGTTCAAGTACAACCGCTCGATAGTGGACGCTGGCTGGTTCAGGTGGCAGATGCCACCCGCCCTCTGATGATCAAGGTTGGTCTCTCTGCAGTCAGCATTGCCAATGCCCGACAGAATCTGCAAACAGAGATTCCTGACTGGAATTTTCATCAGGTAGTGGCGCAGGCTGACGAGGCATGGAATCGGGAATTGGCTAAGGTGAAGGTGGAAACTTCAGATTCCATTGCCCGCTGCATTTTCTATACAGCCATGTATCATTCGATGACCGCTCCATCCGTATTCTCTGATGTCAACGGAGAATATCGCGGTGCCGACGGTAAGGTGCATCAGGGTGATTTCACCAATTATACCACCCTTTCACTCTGGGATACTTATCGTGCAGCCCATCCGCTGATGACGCTCATCCACAAGGAAATGCTCCCAGACGTGGCAAGTACCTTTATCAACATCTATCGCCAGCAGGGTAAGCTCCCGGTATGGCATCTGATGGGCAATGAGACCGACTGCATGGTGGGCAATCCGGGCATCCCGGTGCTTGCCGACCTGGTGCTCAAAGGATATGTCAAGGATAAGGAGGGAGCCTATGAGGCCATGAAACAGTCGGCATTGCGTGAAGACAGAGGCCTCGGTCTTCTCAAGAAATATGGTTACCTGCCTTATGACAAGGATCCGGAAATGGAGACTGTGGCTAAGGGACTGGAATATGCGCTGGCTGATGACTGCGTGGCGAAAGTGGCCCGACTCTTAGGCAAGAAGGCGGATGCGAAGTATTTCGCAGAACGTGCCCAGAGTTATCGTAAATATTTCGACCCGAAGACCGGTTTTATGCGTGGCATCGGTACCGACGGCAAGTTCCGCGAACCGTTTAATCCTTTCTCAGCCGTTCATCGTCAGGATGATTATACCGAGGGAAATGCCTGGCAATATACCTGGCTCGTTCCGCATGATGTGCATGGACTGGTGAAGCTCTTCGGTAATGAACAGAAATTTGTGACCAAGCTCGACTCCCTTTTCATCGTAACGGGCAATATGGGCGATAATGCCTCTCCTGATATTTCTGGTCTCATCGGACAGTATGCCCACGGTAATGAACCGAGTCATCAGGTACTCTATATGTATAATTATGTAGGTCAGCCTTGGAAGGCAGCCCGTCTTATTCGCCAGACCATGAATGAGATGTATAAGGATGATTTCGACGGTTTGAGTGGAAACGAGGATGTGGGTCAGATGTCAGCCTGGTATATTCTCTCTGCGATGGGACTCTATCAGGTAGAACCTGCAGGCGGCAAGTATATCATCGGCAGTCCGATCATGGACAAGGCTACCATCAGCTTAGGCGACGGCAAGAACTTCTCCATTATCTGCAAGAACAACAGTTCGGAAAATATCTACGTGCAGTCTGCCAAACTCAACGGTAAAACCTATACCAAGTCGTATATCATGTACCAGGATATGATGAAGGGAGGAACCCTCGAACTCCAGATGGGCAATCAGCCATCCAAGTGGGGAACCCGTGGTGCAGATAGACCTTAAAAGAAATCACAATTAAAATCGAAACATAAATAAACCCAGACAATGAGAAAAACAATATTTGCAATAGCCCTGATGTCGGCAATGTCGGCGATGGCACAAAAGCATGCTGAGGTAGATGTTCATGCCCGCTACACTAAGGTGGTAACACCTGTCAATGGCAAGTATGAGTCCAAGCGTCCGCCTGTAGCTGAGCGTCTCTTTACTTCAGAGGCAGTGGAGAAGAAAATCAAGGAAGTACAGAAACTCCTCAAGAAGAATCCGAAACTCGCCTGGATGTTCGCCAACTGTTATCCGAACACGCTGGAAAGTACGGTGCATTATCGCCAGTTGGCTAATGGCGATGACGATACCTTCGTCTATACAGGTGATATTCCAGCCATGTGGCTCCGCGATTCAGGTGCTCAGGTTTGGCCATATGTAGCCCTTGCCAACAAGGATGAGAAATTGAAGAAGATGCTGCGTGGTGTCATCCTGCGCCAGTTGAAGTGCATCAATATCGACCGTTATGCCAATGCCTATAATGACGGACCTACCGGAGCAGGTTGGCAGAAGGATGATACCGAGATGAAGGCAGAGGTTTTCGAGCGCAAGTATGAGATAGACTCTTTCTGTTATCCTATCCGCCTCGCTTACGAGTACTGGAAGGTAACAGGCGATGACTCCATCTTCGGAGAAGACTGGATGCAGGCTATCGGAAATATCCTCAAGACCTTCCATGAGCAGCAGCGCAAGGAAACAGCCAAGGCTTACCACTTTACCCGCATGACCGATCGTGCCTTCGATACCGTGGGCTGGGATGGTTTCGGAGCTCCTGTCAAGCCAGTTGGTCTCATTGCTTCCCTGTTCCGCCCTTCAGACGATGCCACGATTCTTCCGTTCCTGATTCCTTCCAATTTCATGGCGGTTTCTGCGATGAATAAGGCGGCTGAAATCCTGAAGCATGTGGCAGAGAAATCAGAGACTGAGCAGAAGAATAAGGCACTCGGGATTGCACAGGATTGTTCTGCCTTGGCAGCCGAAGTAAAGGATGCCCTGCAGAAATATGCAGTCTATGATCATCCTAAATATGGCAAGATTTATGCGTATGAGGTAGATGGTTTCGGCAACCGTCTTCTGATGGATGATGCCAATGTTCCATCGCTTTTAGGTATGGGCTATTTGGGTGATGTTGAGATGAATGATCCGATTTATCAGAACACCCGCCGTTTCGTATGGAGCGAGGACAATCCTTGTTTCTTCCGTGGTAAGGCAGGCGAGGGTATCGGCGGTCCTCACATTGGTTATGATATGCCTTGGCCGATGTCTATCATGATGAAGTGCTTCACAGCCCAGAGTGATGATGAGATTCGCTGGTGTATGAAGACCCTCCTGAATACCGATGCAGGGATGGGATTCATCCATGAATCTTTCCATAAGGATGATGCTTCGAAATACACGCGTGCCTGGTTTGCATGGCAGAACACCCTCTTCGGAGAGTTGGTCATCAAGCTCATCAATGATGGTAAGGTAGATTTGCTCAACAGTCTCTAATTGATTTCCAAAAAAGTCACTAATTGATTTTTCTAAAAAGTAACGACAATGAAAGAAATTAAAATCATAGGTTCTGCTCTTCCCAACATTCCTTGGGAAGACAGACCAGAAGGCAGCAGCGTGCCGCTCTGGCGCTATTCTCAGAACCCTATTATCAAGCGTAATCAGCTACCCGACTCCAATAGTATCTTCAATAGTGCAGTAGTTAAGTTTAAGGATGGTTTTGCAGGTGTATTCAGATGTGATGACAAGAATCGTCGTATGACTCTTCATGCCGGTTTCAGCAAGGATGCCGTACATTGGGACATTGATGAGGACACCATCCATTTCGAGTGTGATGATCCCGAGGTAGGAGAGTGGGTTTATGGTTACGACCCTCGTGTGTGCAAAATAGGCGAAAAGTATTATGTCACCTGGTGCAATGGTTATCATGGACCAACGATTGGTGTGGCATGGACAGAGGATTTCAAGACCTTTCATCAGTTGGAGAATGCTTTCTTGCCTTACAACCGCAATGGTGTGATATTTCCTCGCAAAATCAATGGCAAGTTTGCCATGCTGAGTCGTCCGAGTGATACTGGTCATACTGCCTTCGGTGACATCTTCTATAGCGAGTCACCTGATTTGGAGTATTGGGGGCATCATCGTCATGTGATGGCTCCTGCAGCTTTCGAGGAGAGTGCTTGGCAGTGCATGAAGATTGGTGCTGGCCCGGTGCCTATCGAGACTTCCGAGGGTTGGTTGCTGCTTTATCATGGTGTGCTCCATTCCTGCAATGGATATGTTTATGCTTTTGGTGCAGCCTTGCTCGATTTGGATGAACCGTGGAAAGTATTGGGCCGTTCAGGTCAGTATTTGATTACTCCTCAGGAGCTCTACGAGTGTGTAGGAGATGTACCTAATGTCTGCTTCCCATGCGCATCTCTCTGTGATGCAGAGACGGGTCGCATTGCAGTATATTATGGTTGTGCAGATACCGTTACCGGATTAGCCTTCGGTTATGTACCGGAAATCATCGACTTCATCCGCCGTACCAATATTATCAAGTAGAATCTTCAGAAAACATATTGATTTTTTTATGAAAAACGGTGTATTTCATAAAAAGCAGATTTATCAATAAGGCTATAAATTGATGTTAGGTTAAGATGTATTATTTATCTCTAATTTCCGCAACACTATAATTTAATATTTTTTATAAGCACCTGAGCAACA
>ERZ779852.2503-NODE-2503-length-14849-cov-5.360687_pt1 | contig 14849 bp, 13 predicted proteins | sample MGYA00511559_ERZ779852 | MGnify/ENA primary metagenome ERZ779852 (study PRJEB29588, sample SAMEA2157977) | human gut metagenome | biome: human gut; feature: human-associated habitat; material: faeces | place: Denmark | collected 2008/2010 ...
CTATTGTGAGATTATCCGAATATGGCTGCGAGGTCGTCAAATCTCGCGGCATTATCCGCTCCGAAACGAGCGACGGAAGCTCGCGCCTGTGCCGGAGTCTTTTCGACTTGCGGATGGCTTTTGCTGTAAAACTTGTCGGCATAGCATACGAGGCGTTCGAGCAATGTCTCCGGCATGTAGTCGCCCGGGGGCATGGGAAGGTGATATTCGGCAATGTCTTTGGCTGTGATACCGGTGCCGGTGTGCCTTTCGGCCACTCGGGCAAGCCATTCGGGGGCGCCGGCCTTACGTAGCATGGCCGCTCCGAGGACGCCGTGGCGCAGGTAGTGCTCCGTTCCGTGGCAATGTATGCCGGGAGCATTGGTGGCGATGATGCCTATGTCGTGGAGCATGGCTGCAGCTACGATATCGCCGTCGGCGAGGGGTAGGGCATGGGTGTGTGCAATCTCAAGTGCTTTCCGTGCCACTTGCAGGCTGTGCGTTACCAATAATTCTTTGAGCTTTTGCGTCTCGCTGTCGTCGGCGCTGTAGGCATTGTCAATATACGCCATATAGTTTACCGCTGATGGCGGTAGACCATATGGCGTATATTGTTGTGTGTCTGTGGTGGTCGGCATTAAAGCACGGTGTTCCAGCCGTGTACATCCTCGATTTCGCCATACTGGATGGCGCGGAGGGTGTTGTACAGCTTGGTGGTGACGGGACCGGGCTTGCCGTCTTTGGCGATTACGTATTGATGTCCGGTGTCAAGGTCGTCTATGCGGTGTATGGGCGAGCATACGGCGGCTGTGCCGCAAGCGGCAGCCTCTTGCACTTCGGCCAATTCCTCGACGGGAATGTGGCGTGCTTCGACTTCCATGCCCATATCGCGTACCAGTTGCTGTAGGCTCATGTTGGTGATGGACGGAAGTATAGATTCGCTGGCCGGGGTAATGTACTTATTGCCTTTGATGGCAAAGAAGTTGGCCGGACCGCATTCGTCGAGATATTTCTTTTCTTTGGGGTCGAGATATAGTACTGCCGAATAACCTTTGTCGTGCGCCATGCATCCGGCCTTGAGAGATGCAGCATAGTTGCCGCCGGTCTTGAAACGACCCGTGCCCTTGGGCGCTACGCGATCGTATTCGCGGGTGATGCATATGTCAGTGACGCCGAATCCTGTCTTGAAGTACGGGCCTACGGGCGATACAAAGATGATAAAGGTGTATTCGGTGGCCGGGTTGACACCCACGCGGGCGCTGACACCTATCTCGAGGGGGCGGATATATAGCGAGGCGCCGCTGCCATAAGGCGGGATAAAGCGCTCGTTCAGCTGTACAGCCTTTATGGTCATTTCGCGGAAAATTTCAAGCGGCACGGGTGCCATCATCAGCGCCTCGGCCGAGCTGCGCAGGCGCTTGGCGTTTTCTTCGAGGCGGAAGATGCGTATTTTCCCGTCGGCACCGCGGAAGGCCTTGAGACCTTCAAATATTTCCTGGCCGTAGTGCAGTGCTGTGGCGGCGATGTGCATGTCTATTGTCGGCGATTGTGACACTTCGATTTCGCCCCATTTGCCATCACGGTAGGTGCAACGTACGTTGTAATCTGTGGGAATATAGCCAAAAGGAAGTTTTGACCATTCAAGGTCCGGAATGTTGTTGTTGCTCATATCGGTTGTCTGTTAAATGTTTTGTTTGTTTTTCTGTTGATGCAAGGACTGCCGTAGGGCAGCTTGTTTTAATCTTTAAGAAGATTTTACCTTGCAAATATAGACTATATTTTGATAAGGTGCAACTTTGTTTATGAAATTTAATGGCCCAAATATCTTGTGACGTGCTCGTCGGCAAAAGTGTGATGGCGATTGGACATGGCGATTGGCGTTATCGCGGTGGTTGCCTGACAGGGCCTCTCCGGGCTTTGGATGTGTAAGTATTAAAGATCTGCGTATATGCCCTTGCTCGGCGGGATATTGTGATGCGGTTTTTTTTGCTCGGTTAAGGTGCTGATGTATAGTGTGGTGGCGGTTAGGTGCGAAATTTAGCCGAAAAAATGTTGAGAAAAAATTTGTCAGTTCCGGAAAAGTGCGTACCTTTGCAGTGCTTTTGAAAGCAACCTCGGGGTGTAGCTCAGTTGGTTAGAGTACGCGTCTGGGGGGCGTGAGGTCGCTAGTTCGAGTCTAGTCACCCCGACTAAAAGACAAATAGCTTGAGCATCGCAAGATGTCGAAAAGCAAGACTCCGTAGCTCAGTTGGTAGAGCAACTGACTCTTAATCAGTGGGTCGAGAGTTCGAGCCTCTCCGGGGTCACCACTAAAATCCGCAAGTCATTGGTTTTCAATGCTTGCGGATTTTTTTTGCTATTCGCCCGACACTGATCCCCATCCCCCTAAAACATCGGCGCATGATCAAAGCTAAAGCTTTGATAACTAAAAAAAACTTTACATAAGAGAGGAGGAAAGGAGGAAGAATTTTGGGTCAATGTTTAAGTTCTGAAATTGCCTCTTTTATGGCATCGTGTAAGGAGGGGATGTTCGTTGAGACTGTCTCATAGACAATCTCGGCGTCAAGTTCAAAGTAGCCGTGGGCTATATGGTTACGCATGCCTACGATAGCTTTCCATGGAATGTCGGGATAGGTTGATTCCAAAAATTCCGGCAAACTCCGTTTAATTCGATTTATTCCTTCTCCAATTGCGGTTAACAACATGCAAGTTGCGGCTAATAACTGCATACCTCCGGGCGAGTCGCAATAGTCTTCGGAAGATTTAACGGATTTATTCCATTCTTCCAATTGGCTCAAGGTCTCATCGATTGAGAGCAATGTTTCCAGGGCTCTTGCTTTGTCTATATCAGAGTAGAGTGATTCCATCGCGGGCTATGTTGTTTAGAAATCTTGTCGACATATGCGAATGGCGTCGAATCAGATCAACCGAGGTATTCAATATATTTTCAAGGAAATCTTTGAGATCAGTCATTAATGTGATTTTCGGAGGCATATCCACAAGTATGTCCACATCGCTGTCCGATTTGTTGTCTCCTCTTGCCATAGAGCCGAAAAGGCATAACCCGGTGACCTCATATTCTTTTCGGATATAAGGCATGTTCTCCTTCAGGATTTTTATGCATTTGTTGGAGTCGCACATTCTGATTTTCCTTTACTTCTGCAAAAATAAGAAAAAATTGGATTTGCTGCAATTTCCGGCGGAAATGTATGCGAGTGAATATGCAGGAGCAGTGAGGGCGCAATATTGCGCTCGCACTGCTCCTGCTTATGTTTTTTTGCTCCGGTGTTGCTCCTGCTGAGGTTTCTTTGCGCCGGGGCTGCTCCCGGCGATGGTTTGGGGGGGATCAGAAGGAGGTGAGGCGGTTGATGCGGCGGATGGTGGCGGAGAGCATCAGACGGAAGATGCCGAAGCAGATGAGCGAGATGCCGAGCCAGAGCCATACGGTGACTGCGCCTACCAGGGGCTGTGACAGGAAGACTACGGCGAGGATGATGACGGCAATGAGGTCGAGGATCATCCACACGAGCCAGCTGCGCGAGTAGCTCGACATGACGATTGCTTCACACATGCCGTTGACAGCCACGCACATAAGCCATATGCCGGCTACGAAGATGAAGACTGCCGACATTTCGGCTACGGGCATGAAGAACATCCAGCCGCCGGCTATGAGTTCGAGGATGCCGGTGGCCAGGGTCCAGCCCCACTTGGGGAAGCCGGAGGCTGCGATGGCGAAGCCTACGTTGAAGCACCCTGCGATGAGGAGACAGATGGCGAAGGCGAAGGCCAGAACGGGGATAGATTCGGCGGGGCAGCAGATGGTCCAGATGCCCAGCGCGATGCAGATAAGACCTGTAAGGAGGGGAACCCACCAGTAGGAGGTTATGCCGCGAGATTTGATGGTAAGTGACATAGTATTTTTGTGTTTTTAATTGTCATTATAGTAACAAGGGTGGGGGCGTTAGGTTTTTGGCATGGGGGGAGACTTCGGACTTCGTCCTCAGCACTGTGCTGAGAACGGAAACGGGAAAAAAGGGAAAGGGGATGGCGGGAAGAGGGGGAAAAAAAGGAAAAAGGTGGCGGCGCGAAGATGGAAATAAAGGAAGGGGGACGGCGGAGAAATGGGAAAATAAAAGGAGGGGAAAGGGGGGAATATTAGCGAATTATCGCTAAATTTGTGGGGGAAAAGTAAAATTGGGAGGGGAGATAACCAAAATAGAGTCTTAGAAACCGATCATGAAAGCATTTAACGACGAAAATTTTTTGCTGGAGACCAAAACGGCTGAAAGATTATACCATGACTATGCTGAGGGGTTGCCGATCATCGACTACCATTGTCATCTCAATCCTGAATATGTGGCTTCGGACCATGTGTTTGAGAATCTGTCGAAAATATGGCTGGAGGGGGACCACTATAAGTGGCGCGCGCTGCGCACCAACGGTGTGGAGGAGCGATATATCACCGGAACGGACACCACCGACTGGGAAAAGTTTGAAAAATGGGCTGAGACGGTGCCTTACACCATGCGCAATCCGCTCTACCACTGGACGCACCTGGAGCTGAAGACCGCTTTCGGGGTGGAGAAACTGCTCAACCCGTCGACGGCGCGCGAAATCTACGATTATTGCACGGCGATGCTGCAGCGTCCCGAGCGCTCGGCGCGCGGACTGATGCAGCACTACAATGTGGAGGTGGTGTGCACCACCGACGACCCCATTGACTCTCTGGAGCATCATATCAAGGTGAAAAACGACGGTTTCGGCGTGAAGATGCTCCCCACCTGGCGCCCCGACAAGGCGATGGCGGTGGAGAATCCCGCTGCATTCCGCTCGTATGTCGACCGCTTGGCCGAGGTGTCGGGAGTGGCTATCAGCAGTTTTGCCGACCTGATGGCCGCGCTGCAGAAGCGTCACGATTTCTTCGGTTCGGTAGGTTGCCGCCTTAGCGACCACGGGCTGGGAGCCTTCTATGCCGAGGATTACACCGAGGCCGAAGTAGACAGCATCTTCAAGAAGGTTTACTCCGGCGAGGCGCTCACCGACAGTGAGATAGGGAAGTTCAAGACCGCGATGCTGGTGGAATTCGGCATCATGGACCACGACGCCGGCTGGACGCAGCAGTTCCACTACGGCGCTTTGCGCAACAACAACTCGCTGATGATGGCCAAGATCGGTCCTGATACCGGTTTCGACTCGATAGGCGACTACACCGTGGGCGAGAAGATGTCGAAGTATCTCGACATGCTCGCTTCGCGCGACAAGCTGGGCAAGACCATCATCTACAACCTCAATCCGCGCGACAACGAGCTGGTGGCCACGATGATAGGCAACTTCCAGGATGGCCGCTACGGGGCCGGGAAGATACAGTTTGGCTCCGGTTGGTGGTTCCTCGACCAGAAAGACGGCATGGAGCGCCAGATGACGGCTCTGTCGAATCTGGGTCTGCTGAGCCGCTTCGTGGGGATGCTCACCGACAGCCGCTCGTTCCTCTCCTATCCGCGTCACGAATATTTCCGTCGCACGCTCTGCAACCTCTTAGGCCGCGATGTGGAAGCCGGATTGCTGCCCGCGTCGGAGCTCGACTTCATCGGCCGGGAGATAGTGGCGAAAGTGTGCTACGGCAACGCCAAAGAGTATTTCAAATTTTAAACACACACAGATACCTTCTAATTCATGGCAAAAATCAACACGGTCGCCGGGCAGATGCGCGCCACCAACTTCCGCTGGGTGATCTGCGGGCTTCTGTTCTTAGCAACCACCGTCAATTATCTCGACCGCCAGGTGCTGTCGCTGACCTGGAAAGACTTCATCGCACCCGAATTTCACTGGACCGACGCCGACTACGGCCTCATAGCAGCCACATTCTCAATAATCTACGCAGCAGCGAACCTCTTTTCCGGCCGCTTCATCGACTGGATGGGCCCCCGCCGCGGCTACATGTGGGCGATAGCGGTGTGGTCGGCCGGCGCCTGCCTGCATGCGCTCTGCGGCTGGGCCACGGAGCACACCCTTGGCTACGGCGACGCCGCGCAGATGGTCGACGCCATCGGCGTGGGCTCAGCAGCGATCTCCACCGTGAGCGTGTACTTCTTTATCGCCGCGCGCTGCGTGCTGGCCATCGGCGAGTCGGGCAACTTCCCTTCGGCCGTGAAGGTGACAGCCGAATATTTCCCCAAGCGCGACCGCGCGTTTGCCACCAGTATCTTCAACGCCGGCTCCACTATCGGCGCGCTGATAGCACCGCTGTGCATCCCGCCTCTGGCGCGCTATTTCCAACGCCTCGGCGTGGGCAACGGCTGGGAGATGGCCTTCGTCGTCATCGGTCTTTTAGGCTTTGTGTGGATGGGTCTGTGGCTCATCTATTATCGCGATCCGGCCCACAGCAAGCATGTCAATGCTGCCGAACTGGCTTACATAGAGCAGGATAGCCATGACAAGGGTGAAATACCCCGCGAGGAGGCCGAGGAGGAGGACAGCAGCAAGGCGCCCCGAATCCCCTATTGGAAAGTCTTCACCTACCGGCAGACCTGGGCAGTGTTTTTCGGCAAATTCCTCACCGACGGCGTGTGGTGGTTTTTCCTCTTCTGGATCCCCGCCTATATCAGCGACGTCTACGGCATGCCGAGCGACAATCCCACCGCCATGCTGCTGATCTTCGTGCTCTACGCTATCACCATGCTATCGCTCTACGGCGGCAAGCTGCCAACGATCATCATGAACCGCACCGGGCTCAACCCCTACGCCGCCCGCATGCGCGCCATGTTTATCTTCGCACTGTTTCCGCTGTTGGCAGTTGTGGCACAGCCCCTTGGCAACTACTCCTACTGGTGGCCGGTGATTATCATCGGCATATGCGGCGCCGCACATCAGTCGTGGTCGGCCAACCTTTACTCCGTGGCCAGCGACCTCTTCCCCAAGAGCACCGTGGGTACCATCACCGGTATCAACGGCATGGCCGGAGGCGCCGCCTCGTTCCTGATCAACTATTTCTCGGGTCGCCTCTTCCAGTATGCAGGTGAGACCGGACTGCAGTTTATGGGCTTCGAGGGTAAGCCGGCGGGCTATTTCATCGTGTTCTGCTTCTGCGGCGTGAGCTACCTGCTGGGTTGGAGCGTGATGACGCTGCTCGTACCGAAATACAAGCCGGTGACGATCAAGTAAAAAGTCATTGTAATCCCCGGATAGTGCCTATTGACCCTAAAATATCTGCTGCCATGGGTTGACACAATTTGTTGCGTTGCGTGTTGTATTAGAAAAACAAAAGGTCGGGGTCAATGTTCACCTTTGCGACATTCGTCGTATATTTGCAGGAGAATGAACCCGTAAGAAACAATTTAAAGTCTAAGCATATGCGTATTACGAACTTAATGAAGACGGCAGTTGTTGCTACTATAGCAATGTTAGCTGCAAATTTTGATATGGAAGCAAAGAATATTAAGCTGCCGGCTCCGGAGCGCGCCGGCGGTATGCCTATGAATGAAGTAGTGGCCAACCGCCACAGTGTCAGAGTCTTCGACCCCGCCCGCGAGGTGGAGACAGCCAAGCTCGGTCAGGCCCTGTGGCTGAGCGTGGGCGTGAACCGCCCCGATGCAAAGCCCGAAAAGAACGGCCACGCCGCCAACCGCAGCAATCCTACGGCCATGAACTGGCAGGAGATCGAGACCTACGTCTTCGGCAAGGCCGGTGTATGGAAATATGAGCCCGCAACACATGCGCTGACGCAGGTATGCGAGGGCGATCACCGCAGCCTGATAGCCGGCACTGCGGAGTTCAGCCAGGATTTCGTGCTTGATGCGCCCTACAGCGTGGTGTTCGTGGCCAATATGGAGGGGCTGCCCGAGGGTGACCGCACAAGCATGATGGCGATGGTGGATGCCGGTATCGCCTGTGAGAACTTCAATTTGGCCGCGGTGTCGCTGGGCCTTGCCACCGTGCCCCGCGCCACAATGGACAGCGCTGCGATAGCGCGCCTGCTGGGCCTCACTGAGGCGCAGGTGCCCGTTATCAACAATCCCGTAGGCTACGCAAAGTAACTCATTGAGACAGATACAGCAACCGGCGTGTCGGTGGCCTTGAGGGCCGCCGACACGCCGGTTGGCGTTTATGTGCTGTCGGATGGTTACTTTATGACGGTCAAAGCGCCGCTGCGGATGTAGAGGCCCGGGGCGGGATTGGTGACGGGGCGCCCCTGAAGGTCGTAGAGCGTATCGTCGGCCGAGAGGGCGAGCAGGAGCGGAAGTAGATGCTTTTTCAAAGGGTAATGTTCTATGATTGTGGTAAATAATGCCACAAAGATACGAAAAGATTCTCAAAAAGTTAGCGCCGACCTCCCGGCGAGGGAAATTGGCGCTAAAATGTCGTAAAATTAGGGGTTTATTACATCGCGAAGGCATTGAAGCCGCCGTCGACGATGGCCACCGTGCCGGTGACGAAGGCCGAGGCGTCGCTAATGAGATACTGGATGGTGCCGCAGAGCTCCTCGGGGCGTCCGAACCGCTTGAAGGGGGTCTGGCGGATCACGTCGGCGCCGCGCTGCGTGAGCGAGCCGTCGGGATTGGTGAGCAGGGCGCGATTCTGATTGGTGAGGAAGAAGCCCGGGGCGATGGCGTTGACGCGGATGCCGGGGGAGAACTTGGTGGCCACCTCAGTGGCGAGGAACTGGGTGAAATTGGAGATGCCGGCTTTGGCGGCGGCATATCCCATCACGCGGGTGAGGGGGCGGAAGGCGGCCATGGAGGAGAAATTGACGATGGCGCCCTTGCCGGCTGCCACCATCGGGCGCATGAACACCTGCGAGGGGATGACGGTGCCCACGAGGTTCACTCCGAGCACCTTCTCGAAGGCCTCGACGTCGATGTCGAGGAAAGTTTTGTCGGGCGGAATGGTGGCACCGGCCTGATTGCCTCCGGCGGCATTGAGCAGGGCATCGACGCGGCCATAGCTGGCCATGACGGCATCGCAGGCGGCCTGCACGGCCTCTACATTCATCACATCGGCGGCGATAAACATCGCTTCGCCGGCGCGGTCGGCGATCTCTTTGACTATGGCATCGCCTTCGGCCTGACGGCGGCCGAGGATCACCACTTTTGCGCCTTCATCGGCGAGGTAGGCGGCGATGCAGCGGCCCAGCACTCCGGTGCCTCCTGTGATCACCACCACTTTATCTTTTACGGAAAATAGTTCGTTCATTGTTGATTTACAGGTATTAGTTTGCATTACAGGTTTCAGCCGGCGCTTCGGGCGCGTTGACGGCGGCCATGATGCCCGACACCATGCCCAGGGCGAGCATGCGCCCGTGGAAGGAGTATCCGGCATTGTAGCCCAGTTTTTCATCGCCGAGCATCAGCGGGGCGTGGTCCACGCGCATCGGCACTCCGGGGCGCTCCTTCTCGAAGATGCGCACCACCTCCACCAGGCGCGGATCGAGATGCGACGACTCCTTGAAGTCGCCGTTGGGCATCACGCGGCATATGCGGGCGTGCACGAAGTGGGTGCGGGAGGCATATTTGCGGGCCAGGGCCACCACATCGTTGTGCGCTCCGGCGCTGAGCGAGCCGCAGCAGAAGGTGAGGCCGTTGTGCGGGTCGGGCACGGCGTCGAGGAAGGCGCGGATGTCGGCGTCGCAGGTGACGATGCGGGGGAGGCCGAGGATCTGCAGCGGCGGGTCGTCGGGGTGCACGCACATGTTGATGTCGTACTTATTGCACACGGGCATGATGGCGCGCAGGAAGTAGGCCATATTATCGCGCAGCTTGTCGGCGTCGATGCCGTCGTAGAGGGCGAGGAGCTGGCGGAACTTCTCCACCGGGTCGAGGTCGTGCTCGGAGATGTTGCCGTTGACAAATCCCTGGGTCTTGACGATGATATTCTCCACCAGCCGGCGCTCGGCCTCCTTGTCCATCCGGGCCTTTAGGGCCTCCACGCGGGCGAGGGTGGCCTCGTCGTAGTCCTTGGCGGCGTCTTTGCGGCCGAGGATGTAGATGTCGAAGTAGGCGAACTCGGCGCGGTTGAAGTAGAGGTTTGAGGTGCCGTCGGGGTTGGGGTAGGTGAGGTCGGTGCGGGCCCAGTCGAGCACGGGCATGAAGTTGTAGCAGATGGTGCGCACACCGGCTTTGCCGAGGTTTTCGAGGCTGACGATGTATTTCTCAATCAGCTCGTCGCGGTCGGGTCCGGCATATTTGATCGATTCGCTCACCGGCAGACTCTCCACCACCGACCATCGCAGGCCGTGGGCCTCGATGTAGTCTTTCATCTTGTTCACCTCCTCGAAGGTCCAGATCTCGCCGTTGGGGATGTGATGGAGCGCGGTGACGATACCTTCCACCCCTATCTGGCGGAGCATATCGAGTGTGATAGGATCGGACGGGCCGAACCATCTCCAGGTTTTTTCCATATCTTACTGTTTGATTATGAGACTGTGTGGGGGGGGATTTATTTCATATAGCCGAGCGCCTCGGTGCATTTGGCCGTGATGTAGGCCCAGTCGGCGGCTGCCACGCGGTCTTTGGGGAAGAGCTTCGAGCCCATACCCACATAGTCGGCGCCGGCGCTGCGCCAGGCGGTGAGATTTTCAGCGGTAGGCTCCACGCCTCCGGTGACCATGATCTTCGACCAGGGCATCGGGGCCTTGAGCCCTTTGACGAATTTCGGACCGAGCACATCGCCCGGGAACACCTTGCACACCTCGCAGCCGGCCTCCTGGGCGTAGCCTATCTCGGTGACGCTGCCGCAGCCGGGGATGTAGGGCACCTGGCGGCGGTTGCACACGCGGGCCACCTCGGGGTTGAACAGCGGGCCCACCACGAAGCAGGCGCCGAGCTGCATGTAGAGCGAGGCTGTGCCGGGGTCGACTACCGACCCTACGCCGATGGCCATGGCCGGACACTCGCGCGCGGCGAATTTCACCACCGCTTCAAACACCTCGTGGGCGAAGTCGCCGCGGTTGGTAAACTCGAAGCAGCGCACTCCGCCGTCGTAGCATGCCTTGACTACGGCGCAGGCGGTGTCGGCGTCGCTGTGGTAGAACACCGGCACCATCGGCGCCTGGTCCATCTTATTGAGCACTTTTATCTTAGAGAACTTTGCCATCTTATTCTATGATGAATGAGGGATTAGGGGTTAGGGGTTAGGGATCAGCGCTGCACGCGGCCGTTGGCGGCGCCGCCGGCGAGGGCCTTCACCTCGGCCTCGCTCACCAGATTGAAGTCGCCGTTGATGGTCTGCTTCAGAGCCGAAGCTGCCACGGCAAATTCGAGCGCCTCACCCTGGGTAGGCATCGTCAGCAGGCCGTGGATCAGGCCGCCCGAGAAGCTGTCGCCACCGCCCACACGGTCGATGATGGGGTTGATGTCGTAGCGCTTGCTCTCGTAAAACTCCTTGCCGTTGTAGATCATGGCCTTCCAGCCGTTGTGTGTGGCGGAGAAGCTCTCGCGCAGGGTGGAGGCTACATATTTGAAGCCGAACTCGCGCGCCATGGCTGCGAAGATCCCCTTGTAGCCCTCGGCATCGGTGTTGCCACCCTCCACATCGGCGTCGGGCTTGAAGCCCAGACACAGCTCGGCGTCCTCCTCGTTGCCGATGCACACATCCACATATTTCATCAGCGGACGCATCACGCTCTGCGCTTTCTCGCTGGTCCACAGCTTTTTGCGGAAATTGAGGTCACAGCTCACGGTGACGCCGTGGCGCTTGGCAGCCTCGCAGGCCAGACGGGTCAGTTCGGCGGCGCGGTCGCTGATGGCAGGGGTGATGCCGCTCCAGTGAAACCAGTCGGCGCCCTCCATGATAGCATCGAAGTCGAAATCCTCAGGCAGCGCCTCAGCGATGGCCGACCCGGCGCGGTCGTAGATCACCTTCGAGGGGCGCATCGAAGCGCCGGTCTCGCAGTAGTAGATCCCCACACGGTTGCCTCCGCGGGCTATGTAGTCGGTGTGCACCCCGTAGCGGCGCAGGGCGTTGACCGCCGCCTGGCCGATCTCGTGTGTCGGAAGTTTGCTGACGAAGTAGGCATCGTGGCCATAATTGGCGCAGCTCACGGCCACATTGGCCTCGCCCCCGCCCCAGATCACGTCGAACGCATCGACCTGCACAAATCGCTTGCTCCCCTCGGGGGAAAGGCGGAGCATGATTTCACCTAAAGTGATGATTTTCATAAAATTTTGTTTTTTGTTGAAAAATCACCCAAATCCACCGCAAATTTAGCGATTTCCCCCGACACTTCCGCCCCTCCCCTTTTTCCGCCCCATTCCCGCGATATTTAATAGATTTCTCAACAAGATAATATACTTCGGGAGCTGCGCTAAGCTGATTCTTTTCTCTTGTATCTGAGAAAATTAAATGTTAATTTCTTGTCGTAATTTTGCCACGTTAGAAAACAGTATTACCTTTGCAACACAAAAGTGCCGGTGCAGACTTCGTCGCTGCATCCTTGCACTATAAAAAAAGGTAAAGTCGAGGCTGCCACTTTGTCGGGTAGCCTCGCTTATTTTTATCTCCTTATTCAAATTGAATAAACAAAGTTTAACATTGGAGTGCAAGAATATGGCACATTCAGCGACTAATTTTGCAGTCGAGGACTATATCAGCCCTCCTTGAAACTTCAAAATCTTTCGCTATATGTCATTCTTAATTATGCTCCTTATATTTCCGGCTTGGCTGCTTCAAGCACTCAAAGACGGAGGTAAAGTTAAGTGAAATCACTTCACATTTACCCGATTAGATTGTGATTATTAGCGAAAAAATTGCTAACTTTGCAGTCTAACAAGAACTTCATCTGTAAATGACCCGATAAATAAATCAAAGACATACGGCGAGAGCCGAAACATTTTTGAGAATACCTTAGTAGTTGTTACAGGCTTTGGTCAGCCTTCAGATGCTACTGGGGTATTCTTTTTATTACATGGCAAAGAAAACCAAATCATATTCACAGGTGCAGGCTACCGACGAATTGGAGCAGCTTGGTAAGCGTGGCACATCGGCGCCGGAGTTCATTTATGATCTCCTGCGCATCTTCGCCGGATATGGCGATGGTCAGATACGCCGTACCAAGGATGGTCCCGGCAATCTTGCCAAGGATGGTGAAACCGTCCTTATCAAGAACCTTGTCGCATATCGCGAGGCAGTTGTCAATACTCTCGACGGCGATTGCTCTAAGATGTACGACGTAATCAATGCTATGCGCGATGATGCGAAGATTGCCAAGCACTCTCCACGTCTTTACATCACAAGCAATGGTGTTTTCGTTGTGGCATACGACCCGAAAGAAAATGACTGGTACGAAAACAGCATTGAGCTTCTCTGGAAAGACTTTGAGTTTTTCACACCCCTTGCAGGTATTGAAAAAATTCAGTTCTCCGAGGAAGCCGAGGCCGATGTTAAGTCAGCCGAGCTGATGGCGAAACTCTTTGATGATATTCGTCGTTACAATGACATCCGCGACCCTCAGACCGTTCATGCGCTCAATGTGTTTATGTCGCGTCTGCTTTTCTGCTTCTTTGCCGAAGACACAGGCCTTTTCCCCGAGGATAACCTGTTTACCAACACGCTCAAAACTCACACAAAGGAGGACGGCTCCGACCTCGGCGAGTTTATTGACCGTGCGTTCCTTGCCATGTCGACCAACGACCCCGCAGTACTTTCTACTTTGCCGAAACTCTACGAGGTCTTTCCATACGTCAATGGCGGTCTGTTCCGCGACCGCTATCCCATACCGGTGCTTTCGCGCCGTGCCCGCACTCTAATTCTCAACTGCGGTGAATACAACTGGCGCGAAATCAACCCTGACATCTTCGGCTCGATGATTCAGGCAGTTGTTACTCCTGAACATCGCGCCGGTCTCGGTATGCACTACACATCTGTGCCGAACATTGAAAAGGTTATACGCCCACTTTTCCTCGATGCTCTCGAAGAAGAATTTGAGGCCGCCTGTGCCGAAGCTCGCGAAAAGATTGCCAAAAAGATAAACCACGACCGCGCATCTCAGCGGTTGCGTAATCTGCTTAACCGCTTGGCAAATATCAAGTTCCTTGACCCTGCCTGCGGTAGTGGCAACTTCCTCATCATCGCTTATAAGCGACTTCGAGAACTCGAAATACGCATTTGGGAAGCGATGCGCGAGATTACAGGCATGGCAATTCTGCCATTCCCGAATATAACGCTGACGCAGTTTTATGGCATAGAACTCGACGAGTATGCCGCCGATACCGCCACACTATCAATGTGGCTTGCAGAGCATCAGATGAACGTCAAGTTTCAGGAAGAACTCTTTGTCCTCCCTGAAACCTTGCCATTGAAACCATCCGGCCATATAGTCTGCGGCAACGCCTGTCGCCTCGACTGGAACACCGTCTGCCCCCACACCTCCGAGGATGAAGTCTACATCATGGGCAATCCGCCGTATTTAGGCTATAGCAAGCAAGATGCTAAGCAAAAATCAGATCTCGAATTTTGCCTTAATGAGATTGATGGGTATAAGAAACTTGATTATATATCTCCTTGGTTTATTAAAGCCGCTGAATTTATCCGAAACGCAAAAGCTAAATACGCTTTTGTAACTACAAATTCTATTACTCAGGGAGAACAAGTATCTATAATATGGCCGATAATATTGAGCGATCTTGATATATTCTTTGCATATAAACCCTTTATGTGGAAGAATAACGCAAAGCATAATGCAGCGGTCGCAGTAACAATTATTGGCGTAAAACGTAAAACTGATATCCAAACAAAGAGATTTTTTATTGAAGGCTCCTCCAAAGCAGTTTCTAATATCAATCCTTATTTGATAGAAATGGATGATATTTTTGTTACGCCTACATTATCTGAGTTTTCCCTAAAAAAGTAACTAAATCTCCTGAGCCTCAGTTTTCGGA
>ERZ779852.2507-NODE-2507-length-14842-cov-3.710218_pt1 | contig 14842 bp, 10 predicted proteins | sample MGYA00511559_ERZ779852 | MGnify/ENA primary metagenome ERZ779852 (study PRJEB29588, sample SAMEA2157977) | human gut metagenome | biome: human gut; feature: human-associated habitat; material: faeces | place: Denmark | collected 2008/2010 ...
CACCTGTGCTCTCACAGAGCTTTGCATCAGCCTCAAGATCTCTTGGATAGCTCTCAAGATCCTCGTTTGGTCCAAACTGTATAGGATTTACAAATACGCTTACAACTGTTCTGTCGTTCTGCTCCACTGACTTCTTGATAAGACTCTGATGTCCCTCGTGAAGATAACCCATTGTAGGAACAAGACCAACTGTAAGTCCCTGCTTCTTCCACTCTTTAACCTGCGCTCTTACCTCATCTATCTTCTTTAAAATTACCATGATCGTTTTCTCCTTTAGTATAACTTCTCTATTACTTCATCGTCTATCTTGTATGTGTGCTCAGGGCCCGGGAATGTTCCGGCATTTATCTCATCGATATAAGCCTTAACCGCACCTCTCATAACATCGCCCACATTTGCAAACTGCTTTACGAACTTTGGAACAAAGTCTGAATACATGCCAAACATATCCTGATTTACAAGCACCTGTCCATCGCAGTAACGGCCTGCGCCTATTCCTATGGTAGGGATGCTTACTGTCTCTGTGACTATCTTCGCAAGCTTCTCCGGTACGCACTCCATTACGAGCATGAATGCGCCTGCCTCCTCAACAGCCTTTGCATCCTCTATGAGCTTCTTGGCTGCAGCCTCTGTCTTGCCCTGCACCTTGAATCCGCCAAATGCGTTGATTGACTGTGGTGTGAGTCCAAGATGTGCACATACAGGTATGCTCGCCTTGACTATGGCGCTTATCTGCGGACACATGTCCTGACCGCCCTCAAGCTTCACCGCTCCGGCACGTCCTTCCTTCATTATCCTTCCGGCATTGACAACCGCGTCATACACGCTTGTCTGATAGGACATAAATGGCATATCTGTGATAACAAGAGCATTCTTTGCGCCCCTTGCCACCGCTGCACTGTGATGTATCATATCATCAACAGTTACAGAGATCGTGTCCTCATATCCGAGGATAGTGTTGCCCAGGGAATCTCCAACAAGAATAGTGTTGACTCCTGACTCATCCACGATCTTCGCCATGGTGTAATCATACGCTGTGATCATGGATATCTTCTTGTCTGTTCCCTTCATCTGCCTGAGTGTTGCCGTCGTGTTCTTCATAATTAAATTCTCCTATTCCGTTCAGTAGATGTATCAAACCGCTATAATCTCTGTCCGGGTGCTTTCTCTCTGCCACCGGCACAAGGCATCTGGACACCGCAGCATATGCGCTCCGTTCATCTCCGCTCAATGCATTCAGATGCTTTCTCACAGTTTCTGTATCGCATCTCTCAACAGGCCCTGTCAGGCTGTCAACCGTTCCCCTGTCAGCCGCAGCTTTCGCATTGCCGAGGAACAAAGGCACTATAGCCCTCTGTGCCTCCTCCGCCGAGAAGCCGCACTGTGTCAGAAGCTCCTGTGAAACCGCCAGCAGCCCTGTTACCAGATTGCTTGCAAACACCGCAGCGCCGTGATACTTCACCTTGTCGGTACCATCAATGCGCACACAGCTATTGCCGAGGGCTCTTATGACAGAACATACCTTATCGACATGTCTGTCATCTCCCTCAACTGTAAAAAATGAATTGTCCAGTTCTTTATAGGATTCGTACTTTGAACTTATTGCATACATAGGATGAATCGAATAACCAAAGGCTCCCGCCTCTGTTATACCTGAGAAAATATCTGATGTCATCGCCCCACTGGCGTGACAAATGATCCTGCCACGAATGTCAAGATCCTTTATACTCTTCCACACCTCTCCTATCTGTCCGTCAGGAACGGTGAGAAAAATAATTTCACTATACTCACACAGCTGCTCCAGGCTGTCGTACACACAGGTCTCGGTAAACTCTGCTGCAAGCTCCGCACTCTGTCTGCTGGCGCTAAAATATCCACCAACCTCCAGGCACAATGCTCCATCCGTTTTCTCTCTGACAAGCTCTCTCTTCTCTGCGATATACCTGCCAAATGTGAATCCGACTTTTCCAGCTCCAATAAATCCAATCCTCATACAATCACCTGCTTAAATCTGTTGTCAGTATCCGTGTATGCGCTTCCTGTGGAAGCATGATTCAGGTACAGCTTCTTTCGAATACCATCCATCCAACATACTAACATTCCACTTTTTAATTGTAAAGTTAGTACTTAAACTTTTCTATTACTTCTTCGTTAGCTTTCATGGCAGCCTTTTCCATGTCTCTACGCTCATCCTGAAGCTTTAATCTGACTGCCTCGTTGTTGACACCGATTATCTGAAGGGCAAGATATGCAGCATTCTTGCTTCCGTTTATCGCAACTGTTGCAACAGGGATTCCTGAAGGCATCTGAACGATAGAAAGAAGTGCATCCATTCCATCAAGAGTTGCGCCTGAGAGAGGTACTCCAATAACAGGGAGAACTGTCTGTGATGCCACAACTCCAGGGAGTGCTGCCGCCATTCCTGCAGCTGCGATTATGACCTCTGTTCCGTTATTGTTAGCTTCCTCGATGAATTCTGAAAGTCCTGCGTGTGCTCTGTGTGCTGAAAGGCATCTCACATCGACCTCCACACCGTAATTCTTAAGAATTGATACTGCCGGCTCAACCTTTGGCAGATCACTTGTTGATCCCATGATAATTGCTACTCTCATTTTTCATTTCCTCTTTTCTTGTTTATTTATATTGCAGCGCAGGCTTATTTTGCCTGCGCACTTTATATAATGTTAGATACTGTTGAGATACTGGTCTATCATCTCGCTGGAGGTCTGGTAATCTCCGGTTCCCACATACTCCTTAAGTGCAGTGAAGAACTCTGTGTCTATATCTCCGTAGGAGTACCTGTCAATATCACGTATAAGGTCCTCCACAGGTTCGCGGTCCCCCGCTCTCAAGAATGCCCTGAGCTCCTTGAGCTTGCTCTTGTTTATTCCATCCCGGACTTCCTTCTCAGCAGGCTCCTCCACATGATTTATCTTTGACATGTACTTGTCTATCTGCTTGAAGAAGTCGTTCATCATAGCTATAAAATCGCGGGTATTATCGCGGGCATACTGCTGGTTTCCGATATTTATCGCAGACTCCAGGTTGGCCGCCTTGCGCTCGATTCCGTAAGCCCCGATATTTGCACTGCTGCTCTTGATGTCATGGATTATATTTTTGTACTTTCTCACATCGTCGTCTATATATTTTCTGAGCTGCTGTACCTCTTCCCGGTACTCATCCCTGTAATTTCTGACAAATGTGTTAAAGGTTCTGAAGCTTCCACCCATGGCTTTGACGGAATCTTCCACGGACACAAATCTTCCAAGCAGGACTGCATCCTCCATATAGTTGATGTCATCATCGGACTGGGAAAGCTCTGTGTCTCTCTCCTTTATCTTGTCCTCCGATATATAAGTCCTCAGCATGGATTCTGCCTGATCGAGCTCTATCGGCTTAACTATGACATCGTTGAAGCCCGATGTGAGTATCTCCTCTCTGGATGTCTCGACCGTGTTGGCGGACAGCGCAATGATAGGCATCTTCTTGTACTCCTCACCGTCAAGATTTCTCATCTCCCTGACGGTATCCAGTCCATCCATGACAGGCATAACGGTGTCGATAAATACCATATCGTAATTCTCCACCATGACCTTATCAAGTGCATCAAATCCCGATGTGGCTGTGTCGCACGCCAGACCATATGTATCAAATATGGTCTTCTCCACCTGTAATGCAAGCTCTGAGTCGTCCACTATAAGTATGCGGGCATCCGGCAGCCACAGATGTGAATCGGCATTTCTTCTCGCCATCTCCTTGCGCTTTCTCTCATTGTAGTTGACATAACTATAATCAAACACTGACTGCTTGATGCTGAAGCGTATGGTCGTTCCTGCGCCATATATGCTCTCTGCGCTGATGCTTCCATCCAGCATACGCACAAGCTCCTTGGCTATGGCAAGGCCAAGACTGACTCTGAACATTCCTATATCTGATCTCTCATAGGAGTCATCCAGCTCAAACAATGTTCCAAGTCTCTCTTCCTTAACTCCAAGTCCTGTATCCGATATCTTGAAGTCCAGATATATCTCATCGTGATCCCTGTCAAATATTCGGGATATCTCAGTCTCCGGTTCCTCTATGAGCTCCGAGAATTCACTGACTGTGTAATCCTCGGCCTCCGCCTCATCTACATCCTCGTCAGCTCTTCTGGCTATACGCCAGTCAATGTCTATGCTTATATAGCCCTCTTTTGTAGTATTTGCGGACCATGCAAATATGTTCTCAAGAATCTCTCTCACCGCCGTCATATCTCCTATGAGTCCGTTCGGTATCTTGTCCTCAATGCTGACCTTGAGATCGATGAGATCACTGTTCACCATGGACTTGAATTCGTCGGAGAGCTCATCTATGAGATCCGAGGCAAAATACTGCTTGTACTCCGGCTCTATGATGTCGTCCTTGAGGTTTGAAAGCTTCGATATTCCATCGGACATATCGAGTATCTCTCTTCCCGCAGCATACATGGCACCGTACTGTGCATACTCATCACTCTGGGTATCCTGACAGTTTCTCATGGCAAGCTCTGAGATGGCGATTATGTTATTGAGTGGAGTCCTTATCTCATGATTAAGATAGTTTACATAATCATTCTTTGCCTGATTTGACTTCTCCGCCTCCTCACTCTTCTTGCTGAGCTCTTCCACCTGCTCGTTCTGTCTTCTGAGAAGCTTGAAGATACTTCTCGCAACAGCTATTCCCACTAAGATAAGAAGAACTATAAATATCACAAGGAGCATCTTTGCCAGATTCGTCTCGAAAAAACCAAGTTCCTTGTCTATGACAAATGTAAGCGGCTGTTCACACTCCACGCCGTCCGCATTTTTTGCAGTTAACATAAAACGGTAAGTACCTCCCTCAAGATTGGTGTACTCGACCTCCATCTTGTCAGTTCCCGTGAGCGTTCTCTTCTCGCTCTCAAAGCCCTCAAGGTAATACTCCACTGATATGTCAGCACGGTTTACATAACTAAGGACTGAGAACTTGATAGTTATTCTGTTGGTGTTCTTCGGCACATCTATCTGTCCGTCAAGATCTGAGAACTGATGCTCAGTTCCATCCACCTCTATGGAGGCAATACGAACCCTAGGAGCTACCTCGTTCACATACTCTGAATTGAGATTTATCCTGCACAGCCCTTCATCGCAGCACACATACACAACGCCTGTCTTTGACACATAGTTGGTTGATTTCTCTGTTATGTTGGATATTATTCCGTCGTTCTTCGTAAAGCTTATATATTCAGGTGAGGCATTGCTCAGTATATCCTTCTCATAATATCTGTATAAACCTCTGGAACCAAACATCCACAGGTATCCCTGATCGTCCATTATGAGATCGTATATACCGTTGGTGTTATCCACGGTGGTGACCTGTCTGACGGTTCCCTCCTGATAATACAGACCATTGTCCGTTCCTATCCACAAACCGCTGCTTCCGCGGACCATACTTGACACAACGCTCATCTTCTGGGTATCATCCAGCTTCATCTTGCCGACAGTATAATCCGTGTCAACTATAAACACGCCAGCGCCGTTGGAACCGGCATACAGCTCGCCGGTCTCGTCTGCGTACAGGCTGATTATGTCAGGGTTATCAAGTCCATCCAGTCTCGATATGCTCTTTACGACATCATCGCCCTCTATCACAGATATACCGTTCTCTGTTCCAACCGCCACCGTTCCCGGCTTTATCTCAGTTATACAGTTCACGGCATTGCTTATGAGTGATGACTCTCCACGGCTGTAGCTCTTGTACTGCCAGTTTCGGCTCACCTTTATTACACCATATATCTTATATGTAGCTATCCACAGATGATCGTCCGAATCCACATACAGATCTCGTATACTTATACCGCTGAGCTTTGATACGAGCTCATTTTCCGCACTCGTCACAAGCTTGCCATTTGAATCTACGATATACAGACCTTCATCAGTTCCTATAAACGTGTTGCCATTGTAGCTCGTCACACAGTTCACGATGGAGCTGTCTATGCCGTACTTCATGGTGACATTCTGGAACTTGCTCCTCTCCAACTGAAGAATACCTTTTCTGTATGACGTAAACCAGTAATTGCCCTCAAAGTCTATGATCATATCGCTCATCGACTCGTTAAAGCTCAGTCCCCCGATGGCTGTCACATTACCCTTTGATGAGATATATCCAACACCGTCATCGGCAAGCGCCCAGATGTTGTCGCCATCCGAATATATCTTGTTGATTCCGTGAAGGTTGCCCGTGTTGATGATCTCATTCTTGCCGTCTGTTCCTATCTTAAGGATGCTGTATCCGGCGGATCCATAATATCTGTTGCCATTCTCGTCAACATACAGTGAGTTTATATCGTCGACCCTGTACTCTGACTTGTTGGTTATGGAGACATGTCTTTCAGGATCAACGGTTATCAAAATATCATTATTGGCTATTGCATACACATAGTCCCCATGTCCTGATATATTTCCCACGCTGAGTCCTGACACGACATCATCAGCCAGAGCTTCCGCACCGTCAGATGACAGACGAAATATTCCCGACGAGGCCGCTATCCACAGATTCTTGTTATCGTCCTCGTACATGGCGTTGATGGTCGACACACCCAGATTGTACATCTCGGAAACTCTCTGAAAGGTTCCGTTATCATACATGTAGAGTCCATAGTTGTCCGTTCCAACATACAGCTTCTCATCACTTGTGAGATAAATGCAGTTGATCGAATATTTCGTGGCATCCTCGTCACCGTCCAGTGAGAACAGTGTAAATTCACTTCCGTCATACCTGTAAAGTCCGTTGTCCGTACCTATCCATATGTATCCACTCACAGACTGGCACACACAATTTGCCTCTCCACTGTCAAACCCATCGGTATCGGAGAATGTCCTCTGGTTATAATTTGATGTAAAATCCTCATCTGCAAACACACTAAGCCGTGGCCACATCACTGTCGCCACGGCAAGTATTATCACGTATATGATAAGTTTCTTTTGATGATCTCTCATTTTTTCCTCCGAAGATATGTCCGCTCCTACGCCTCTTTGAGGAATGCAACATATCCTTTCTTGGTCTCATATATATCTGCCTTGGATGTCACTTCCCATGGTGCATGCATGTTGAGTACAGCCACGCCACAGTCTATTACCTCCATACCATACAGTGAAAGTATATATGCGATGGTTCCGCCGCCACCGACATCTACCTTGCCGAGCTCGGCTGTCTGGTATGTGATCTCCGCATCATCCATGATCTTTCTTATAGCCGCCATGTATTCTGCATTTGCGTCATTTGATCCTGACTTTCCTCTTGATCCTGTGAACTTGTTAAATACCATTCCCTCACCGAAGATAGCCGCATTCTTCTTGTCAAATGCTGACTCAAATGTAGGATCAAAGCCCGCAGATACATCCGATGACAGCATCCTTGACGATGCAAGACATCTTCTGAGTGAGATCTCTGAGAAGCCACCCATGGCGTTCATGATCTCAGCTACAGTATTCTCAAAGAAGTGTGACTGCATTCCTGTTGCTCCAACACTTCCTATCTCCTCCTTGTCAGTGAGCAGACAGCAGGTCGTCTTCTCCGGATCGTCAGCCTCAAGCATGGCGACAAGGGATGTGTATGCACACACTCTGTCGTCCTGGCCATATGCCATGATCATACTCTCGTCTATACCGCAGTTCCTTGCCTTTCCAGCAGGAACGATCTCGAGCTCTGCTGAGAGGAAATCCTCCTCCTTCATATTGTACTTCTTCTCAAGGAGCGCAAGTACAGCTTCCTTTACAGCCTCCTTCTCCTTGCCCTCAAGCGGTCTGCTTGCAAACAGTATGTCAAGCTGCTCTCCCTCTATCACTGAATCCGCTCTCTTCTTGAGCTGCTCCTGAGAGAGATGTATGAGAAGATCTGTAACACAGAATACCGGATCATTCTTGTCCTCTCCTATGTTCACTGTCATAACGTCACCATTTGTCTTTGCAACAACACCGTGTATGGCAAGTGGGAGTGTTACCCACTGATACTTCTTGATTCCGCCGTAATAGTGAGTGTCGAGATATGCAAATCCGCCCTTCTCATAAAGCGGATTCTGCTTCACATCCATTCGAGGGGAATCAATGTGTGCACCGAGTATGTTCATGCCCTTCTCAAGCTTCTTCTTTCCTATATTGAACATGGCGACCGTCTTGTTCATCCACACGGCATACACTTTATCTCCAGCTGCAAGGCTCTCCTTGTTCTTAATGATCTTCTTCAGATCTCTGTAGCCGTGATCCTCTGCCTGTCTGACGATCTCTTTAACGCATTCTCTCTCTGTCTTGCCATTGTCAAGGAATTCCCTGTAGTCCTTACACAGGCTCTCCAGCTCCTTTATCTCATCCTTCTTGTATTTGTTCCACGCATTTTTCTGTGCCATTTTCATTGCCTCCTGTTAATAACTGTACACATCAGTGTCTATATTCCACGCACTCCTGCGCATAGTAATACTGCGCAGGATAACGAGTATAGCTCCCATTATTATAAAGAAAATAATATATACTGCATATGACGGGATCATTGTAAACTTGAAAACAAGATATCCTGCCACACACAAAACAATTGCTATAACAATTGCAATAGCCATATTAAAGAATGCATTCAGATTGCCTCTGAGCGCACCGTATTCATCCTCCCAGTCAAGCTTCGGATGTGTTGAATCGAGAAGCACACCTGTGTATGTGCAAATGCCCGAGCCGAGGATTCCCAGCACAACATAATACACACTGTCTATAACACTACACTCCATATATATACAGAGGATAACCGTGGTAACCGCGATCGTCACTCCGCTGAACAGCATGCTAACCCAGACCTTTGCGCGGATCTGGAGATCATATGACATCGGGATGTGCTTTATAAATGATATATGGCTTCCCTCTCTGGTGAACGCCGTGGATGCGATACTGTTCATCGCTGTTGCAAAGAATGCCAGGGCGATGACCGCAACCAGCATAACCATGTCAGCCAGGAAAAGCCCTCTTCCAAATGTGTCTCTGAATGCCCTGATCGAATCCGCAGTTGCAGGTATATTGAACAATGCCACAACGAGTATCGGCCATATCAGGTTGACCACAACGCAATACTTCCTGTATGCCGGAGTCCTCACCAGTGTCTTTATCTCCTTTGCCATATATGATCTGAACGGTGTCTTTATGGCAAAGTCCTGCAGCCCGACAACTTCCTTCTGGCGGCGTCCTGACCTTCCGGTGGATGACACAAGGTATACGCCCCTGAGGTACAGCAGATTTCCAAGGAAAAACAGAAGTGCCACACAGCCAGCGTTCACAAGCACAAAGAGCAACATATACACGATGTTGTTACTGCCCAATGCCTTCAGGAACAGCGGAACCGTGAAAAATATATTGTTCATTACCTTTATGAATATATTGTCACCATTTTTAAGGCTGTCTATGTAATTATTTATATTCACAGAGTCCATCTGTGCAAATGACCATATGAAAAGGCCTGCAAACACTACAACCGCAAGTCCCACCATGAAGTCCACATTTCTGAGCAGTTTGAGTCTGCTGAAAAACGCCATGACTATCAGTGCAAATATACCACAGTACACCAGCGGCAGAACCGGAAGTAAAAATACGCCAAGTAATGAGGTTATCACGGATACCGGCTTTATCTCTGCGGCTACAAAGTAACCGATAAATCCACAGAAGAGAACCATAAACTCCATGACGCTCTCGGCAAAATATGCGTGTGTAAACTTGGCGGCCACAAGCTCTGCCGGTTTCACAGGCAGCGGCAGTAAATGATCAAGATCAGATGAAAAATAAAGCAGATTGAATATGACCATTATACTGAATAGAACGCCGAACACCGACATGAGCTGGATAACGAGGTTGAGTCCCTCTGTACAGCCTCCCGCCTCCATGAGTGCGGCAGTCATTATGTAAACTATAAATCCCACAACGATACAGCACGGGATCATGATACAGCACATGGCGATGATTCCCATGACCTTATATGCCTTTGCCTTGTCCCCATGCTCCGGCATCTCCATATCATTATTCCTGCTTATCATACTGAGCAATATCCTAAAATTCTTCATGCGTCATCTCCACAAATATCTCTTCAAGAGATTTGTTCCTGTGCTGTGTCTCAAGCTCATCCAGAGTTCCCTGGTATATATCCTTTCCCTTTCTTATCATGATTATCTTGTCGCAGAGCTTCTCTGCAACCTCGAGAACATGTGTTGAAAAGAATACACAGTTTCCTGCGTCGGCATGTTCACGCATCATTTTCTTGAGCTCATATGCCGCATTCGGATCAAGTCCCGTCATAGGCTCGTCGAGTATCCATACAGGTGGATTGTGCACAAGCGCAGCTATGACCATCATCTTCTGGCGCATACCGTGGGAATAGCTGACCATCTGTCTGTTCAGGCTGTCCTCCATACCAAAGCGTTCAGCCATCTGCTCTATCCTCTGCTTTCTCTCGGTGGTCGATACTCCATATATATCAGCGATGAAATTGACATACTCAAGTCCCGTAAGTCTGAGAAATATATCAGGATTGTCGGCTATATAACCCATGGACTGCTTGGCCTCCATCGGCTTTTCTCTCATGTCGAAACCATTTATCTTTACTCTGCCCTCCGTCGGCATAAGTATACCTGTCAGCATCTTGATGGTAGTTGTCTTACCCGCACCATTCTGTCCAACAAATCCTACAATCTCACCCTTGTGTATATGGAAACTGAGATCATCAACTGATACAATGTCTCCGCCATACACCTTCTTAAGATTCTCTGCTATTATCATGCGCATGTCCTTTCATCACTATATCGTTTTTGCATACCCGGTCTTATTATATCAATTCAGCGTACGGTTTACAAGTTTACCGTTGTATCAAGACAGAATGAATATATGACCTTCTCCTTAACCTTCATGCCGGTGAGCTGTTCAAGCACATCGGCGTATTTGTCGAGCTGGACATGGTATCTCTTAACCAGCTCCGACGCATCCTTCACGCTGTCTGTCTTGTAATCCAGAAGGACTATATCTCCATTCTCCTCGAAATATGCATCTATGATTCCCTGTACAACTATCGTCTCGTCTCCGCAGTCCTTAAGTGAGTTCATTATATCTCCAGGCTCCATCATCATGTAGAACTGTCTCTCACGGTACAGTCTGTCCGACTTGCCCGCAGCTGCCATGCGTTGTCCTATCTCACTGTGTATCATCTTATATATCTTCTTTGGTCTTATCCGCTCTCTGTACAGTTCATCAAATAACCCAAGCTCAAACACTCTGTCGACATCCTTCTCCGCATCCGCAACAGTTTTCCCTGAGAAGTCTGCAAGCTCCATGATCTTGTGATAAATGTTTCCTATCTCATTTCCATGGACTATCCTCTCCTCACTCATAAACGCAGGTATCGGAACTTCACTTCTGGCACTGTACTCCCTGCTGGTTAGGATATCCGGTGTAATGGCATCCTCACCGTGCGCCTGAAGTCTCTTTATCTCGGTTATGGACATCTTGCTCTTAAGCCCCGAATGTCTGTAGCCATACCTGAATTCCAGTCCATTCTTCACATGGTCATACAGTTCTTTGTCGAGCTTCACTTCAGAGGCTTCCACTGTCATATTTTCTGCTTCATCCTGATCAGTCTCAGGAGACATAAAGCTGTCGGCCTCCACCTCTATACTCTTCACATAATCACACTCCCCCACATACCTGAGTGCGGTATATATCCATGCAGCATAACCATTTGCCTTCATGATGGACACATAGTTCATACTGTCTCCAATAATGTACATATCACAGGCTTCCCTGAACTTATCAGCGTTCTTCACACAGCCCGTCATGTACAGCTTTTCCTTTGCTCTGGTTAACGCCACATACAGGACTCTCATCTCCTCGGCATAGGTCTCCGCAATGATATTCTTACTCATTATCCGCTTGAAAAATGACATTCTCCTGGCTCTCGTCCTGAGATCCACCTGGTCGCACGCCAGATAATGATCCTGGTGGACAAGCACATTTGATCTGGTGTCCATCAAATTAAACTCCTTGCCGAGCCCGGACACAAATACCACCGGAAACTCCAGTCCCTTGCTCTTGTGCATGGTCATAACCCGGACGACATCCTCATCCTCACTGACCACATCCGCCTCGGCAAAATCCAGATCATTTGTCTTGAGCTCATCCACGTATCTGATAAAGTTGAACACGCCCTTGCTGTTCTCCTCAAAATCATCCGCCTTCTTGATCAGCATATCGATATTTGCCTGACGTCTTTTTCCCATCGGCCTTGCGCCGACAAACCAGTAAAATCCGGTGGTGTCCAGCACATATCTTATTATGTCGCTTATGGACATATAGTTTTTATTTTTCTTGAGATAGTCAAGCATGCGGAGGAATTCCCACAGTCTGTCCACAGCGTGTTTTTTCTCGCCCACATGGGTGTCCATATAATCTATGACCTTGTCATAAAGTCTGGCGTTCCAGTCCGTGCCGTTCTTCTCGTATCTGCTGCGGTATTCACCCACTATAACCGCAAGCTCCTCCTCATCAAGGCCCACCAGTGGCGACCTTAAGACAGCAGCCAGGTCGTAATCCACGTAGCTGTTATCAACTATGGAGAGCATGCTGACCAGTGTCCGTATCTCAGCAGCATCAAAGTAGCCACTCTCACTCTCAATATACAGAGGTATGCCCTTCTCCTGAAATACCCTGTCAAATATGGTGGATGCTGTGGACACACTTCTAAGCAGTATGACGATATCCTTATATCTGACAGGTCTCCTGTCAGCACCACTTCCAACATACAGAGGTTCACTTCCGTCAACAATATCACGTATCTTACCGGCGATATAATTCGCCTCAACCTCAGGATTGCCATACTCCTCAGATACATCCGCTTCTCTCATATTGTTGTCTATGAGTATGAACTCTGATACAGGGCCATGATCCACGTCATCCGGCTCCGTCATCCCTTCTCCGTCACTTATGGCAAATCTGGAATTGAGCTTTGCGCCCTCATCGTACTCTATGTCTCCTATCTCTCGCCTCATGAGCTGGGCAAATATTGAGTTCACCGTCTTTAACACATTTATCTCACTTCGAAAGTTTCTGGTCAGCAGTATGCTGTTGCCATCTATGTCCGGGTCCGCTATGTCAGCATCACCCAGCCTGCGGTAGCTGTCATACTTCTCTATGAACAGATCCGGTCTCGCCATTCTGAATCTGTATATGCTCTGCTTAACATCGCCGACCATGAATGTGTTGTGGATATCCTCACCGTGTCCCGACACACTTGCCAGAATATATTCCTGCAGAAAGTTACTGTCCTGATACTCATCTATAAGTATCTCCCTGTACCGCCTTGAGACTTCCTTTCCAATCTCTGAAGGGACAGCCCTGTCATCCTCTATTCCATCGCAAAGTATCCTGAACGCGAACTCCTCTATGTCGTGGAACTCGAACATATTCTTGTCCATCTTGACCTTCATCAGCTCATCCATATAAAGCTCAGTGAGCTTCAAAAGTGATGATATCACTGGCTCAGTCATGGCTGCCTGCCTCAGAATGTCATCCACATCCAGGACGACCGAAACTATGTCGTCTATGATCGACTTATACACATCCCGCCTTGATTTGACAAATTCCTTCTTCTCCGGGTCAGCTCCACCGCCCGGGTTCACAAATCTGTCAAATGCATAGCATATACTCCGGCCCTGGGCATCCTTCTCCATCTTGAGTCCCTCCGGTCTCAATGACGATCTGTATATATCTCTGAGTTCAAACAGGTCAACATGCAGGTCGTCTTCCCCGCCACAGCTTCTGAGCATGTGTGTTATCAGCTCAACATCCTTATCCACACGGAGTCCGTACGCCTCAAGGCCATACGCCTCCGTTGCATATTTCTGGCACTCCCTGACCATATCATCCGCAGTTCTGAGCATCATGTACACCCTGTCTGCAAATGTTCTGACCATCGGAAGCCCCATGACTTCTCTTCTCTTCTCCTCCTCAGTGGATGATGTATCCACGGCAAATTTCATGGCATCCGCCGCCTGCGCAAGCCATTTCTTCGGCTCCGGATAGCTGGATATAACCTTTATTATCCTCTCAACGATATCCGGCACGGCACTGTCACTCTCATTTCTCGCAAACGTCATTATCAGCCTGTCGAAACCGGGCACGACCGATTCATCCTCATAGCACATCTCCATGACCTGATCCATCACGTCGTGCTTTATGATCTTCATCTCCGTGTCGTCCGCTATGCCAAATGCACAGTCGAGCTCCACCCTCGCAAAGTATTCCTTCACTATCCTAAGGCAAAAGCTGTCTATGGTGCAGATGTCAGCATGGTTGATCAATGTCATCTGCTTTATAAGATGCTCGTCATATTCGCCCTTCGCCATCATCTCATCTATCTTTTTCTGCAGTGCCTGTCCTATCTTCTCCTTCATCTGGGCCGCTGCCGCATTTGTAAATGTAACGACAAGAAGCTCATCCACAGATACCGGCTCGCTTCCCTCTATTCTGTCACCACGCGAATTTCTTCCGGCCACCATCTCTATGATACGCCGCCGTCTTCCCTGCCCCCGCCGCTGCAGATACAAGAAGATTGCCATGCCTTGTGTCGATGACATGCGCCTGCTGGTCTGTCCACTTTATTCCATTGTCAGTCTTCATATCTTTTCCCATGTCATCATTCCTCACTTATCTCTATATCGAACTCAGCAGCTCTCTTCACTATCTGTTCAGACAGTTCCCTCAGTTCCTCAAGATACACCCTCTCCTCCGCAAGCTTCCTGCCGGTGCTCTCGAGAGTATCCCTCATCTTCTGT
>ERZ779852.2512-NODE-2512-length-14821-cov-5.399160_pt1 | contig 14821 bp, 16 predicted proteins | sample MGYA00511559_ERZ779852 | MGnify/ENA primary metagenome ERZ779852 (study PRJEB29588, sample SAMEA2157977) | human gut metagenome | biome: human gut; feature: human-associated habitat; material: faeces | place: Denmark | collected 2008/2010 ...
GCCGGCTCTGGCGGGATCTCCGCACCAGCGGGAGCGCCGCCCTTATCCACGGCAGGCTTCTCCGGGATGGGCTTGCTTTGGGACTTTTTGTCCCGAGGTTTGGGCGGCTTTGCCTTATCGGGAGCGGCCTTGCCATCCTTGGGCGGTCGGTCTCTGCCGGGTTTGGCGGTCTTGTCCTTTTCCGTGGGCGGCTTCTGCTTGACCGCCTTTTTCTCCTCCTTGGCCGCCTCGTCACGGGCAGCGGCAAAATCCACCACCTTGCCGGAATGTGACGGGGCGGGTGCATCCTTGCCGGGAGCAGGCGGCTGCTTCTGTTTCTTTTCAGCCTTGGGGACTTCGGGAGCGGCAGGCTCCTCCACCTCGGCGTGGGTAACAGCGTCGGCGGGATCAGGTACGGCATCGCCCATTTCAAAGAGCGCCGCCTGCCCCTCATGCTCCAGCATGACCACCTCTGCATCGGTCAGCGCAGGCTCGGGCGCAGGCTGCTCCGGCACAACGGCATTTTCTACCGTGGGAGCGGGAGCCTCGGCGGGCGGGGCTGCTTCGGGAATGTTTTTCTTATCATCTGCCATTTGCAAACCTCCTTTTTGTGGCATGAAAAAAAGCCAGTCCGCAGACTGGCCGGGTGGAAGTGACCTCCCTTCGTGGTGTTATACATGAACACGCCCCATAGTCTCTGTTTGGGGTAGTGCTACATTCAAAAGTGTGATATGATGTTAAAAATTTTTAGATATAAGGGGTGTGAAGAAATGATCGAACAACTCGTGAATGAAATCAATGGCCTTTTGCGAGATGGCTACCCATATTCGGCGTTGGGCATTGCGTTAACTCTTCCAGATATTTGCGGGAATATTGCCTATCCAAATACAAAAGTAGCTGACCACTATAAGAAGTGGTATAGTGAATATGTAAATCCGATAAGTGCGCTTAAATTCAAAGATGGTTTTGATGAGGAAATTTGCTATAAATTGCGCTGTGCATATCTCCATAGCGGTAATTTTGATTTAGGTAATGCTGATGCAGTAAAGAATATTAATAAGTTTGAAATTCATTATAATCGAGATCCAGACCTCAGATTTGTCCAAGCTGCACAGGCAACTGATGGAAAACTGAGTTTGGATATTGATTTGGGTGTTTTGTGTTGGCAACTGTGTACTGCTGCGACGGATTTTTATAAAGCCCATCAGAGCGAATGCAGTAAAGCAACGATTGAGATTGAAGATACTACTCCATCCGAGGACGAAAGGAAAGCGCTCCGAAAGCTAATAGAAGAAAAATGCGGCTACACCTTTGAGGAACTAAAAGAAATGAAAAGGAAAGATTCCTCATTTGAATTGGACTTTGATTTTCTAAAATAGCCCCCAAACAGTAAGCTCCCGCTGCCTATAAAGATTTAGGCAACGGGAGCTTACCGTTAGAATAAAAACCTCTTGCTGACTGCCAGATTAATACTTTCAATTTTAGTCCGTTGTAGTTTTATTTGCTGCTCGCATCTCTTCGTCCAAGTCGGCAAACATCAGCTTTAGCAAGATGTCTGCCATGCTTTCACCGTCTTTCCTGTACCGTGGCTCAACGATAAAAACTCGACCGCCAATTTCGTATCGTTGGGTCTCTCCGGCAATATATTCTTTTCCCATGCCTGCACCTCCTTTCCAACATGGACACAAAAATTATATCATGCCGTGGAGGGACGCAAAGCAGAAAAATTATTTTCCTTGATATACGGGCTTTCTTTGACTATAATGAAAGACATTCAGGGTGTGTTTTGGGGTTGCCCGCGTATTGAAGCGCTCTTTTGACCCGGTTTAGGGGGGTATGTAACCGCACTAACCGGGAGAGCGCTTGACTGGCAGTCAAGAGGTCAGCGGTTCGATCCCGCTTATCTCCACCAATCGGGTGCGCTGAGTATTCTTAATAAATGCTTGCTTTGAAAAAAGCAAGTTTTTTGTTTTATGTCCGCTTCCCTTTTGAAGCGGGCTTTTTTTATGCGGCGATTGCCGAAATGTCCAGTCCAGCGCTGAACTGCTCAAAGTCAATGTTGAAGTCGATATGCAGCCGATAGTCCCGATACACCTCCACACGCCGGATCAGGCAGCTCACGATCATTTTCTTTGACTCCATGCTGGCACTGTCGTACATATCCGCCCATGAAATAATATCGTCATACTGAGCGTTTAAGGCGTCCAGCATAGCCTGTCCCTCGTCGTAGGCCGCCTGCGCCGCCTCCATAGTGTGCTGAACTTCGAGACATTTTGTCTCACAGTCAGAAATCAAAGAACCAAGCAAGTCCTGCGAAAAAGCACTTTCGCCCCGGAGGGATTTAATAACCTCTGCCCGGAGCGTATCAAGCTCGGCGGCGGCTTTGGCGTAGTCTGATTTTGCACTTTTGAGAAGCGTTTTCCGTTCTTCCATCTTTTCACGATAGCGGATATTGACGATCTCACTTTTAGGGATTGCTTTCATTCGCTCGAAGATCTGCCGCACCACTTTATCAATGATACCGTCAAGAATATGCGCTGTGTAGCCAGTCTGCCCATCACATTCGGTTTGCTTGCGTGTCTTGCCGTAGCAGATATACCGCACACGCTTTACAATGCGGTGAGCATCTTCCTTGCACGGATAAGCCTTGCCGTTGGTGGTGAGCGCCAGCCGGGAGCCACAATGCCCGCAAAAGACATTCCCGGCCAGCAAGGACTGACCACGGGTATTCAGCGGTACACGCCGTTCCTGTTCGGCGGAGTTGGCACGGGAGGTACGAATGTGTTGTGCGGCCTCGAATAGCTCCGGCGTTATGATTTGCAAGTGGGGCAGCGTTTGGGAGCGGCTTTCGCCGCTGCGAAGCACCCCGGTATATGTCAGATTGCAAATGATACCCCGGACGCTGGCGTGATGCCACATTTTACCCGTTCTCGCCCGATAGCCGAGGTTATTTAAGTAGGTGGCGATCCGTTGAGCGCCGAAACCCTCATGCACATACTTGTCAAAGATAATCCGTACTACAGCGGCCTCGGCTTCATTGATAGCCAGCTCAAAAACCTCGTGCTTGCGTTTATTGAAGCGTCCGCTTTTTACAAGGTCATACCCATAGGGAGCAAGACCGCCCTTGAAACCGCCGTCCTCGACAAGCTGGCCGAGAGCGGTTTTTGTGCGAATTGAAGTCTTTTCGCTTTCGCCGTCGGCCTGCCAGAAGCGGATGTAGTTGGTGAGCTTGTCCGTGTGATTATCAAAACGCTGCTCACCCTCCTGCGTACTCCAGACCCGGATGCCGTTCTTAACAAACCATTCCACCACAAAAGGCGTTTCGTCAGCGATACGCCCGATGCGGTCAAACATGAACACAAGCAGAATATCGAATTTTCCCTGCTTGGCTCGTTCCTTGATGATTTGCAGCTTGTCCCGGTTTTCGGCTCTAACCTTATGCCCGGACACGCCGTCCTCCTGCTCCTCGTGAACAATCGTCCAGCCCATTTTTTCACAGAAGCGATGGCACTCTCTGCGCTGCATGGGAATGTCGGCGTGGCTTTTGTCGTTGTAGTCCACCTGCTTGTCGGTAGACACGCGGTATAGGCAATCGACCCGATTACCTGTCATCATTCTGTTTTCTATCATATTGATCCGTCCTTTCATTTGTCGATGGGTCAATGAAAAAACGCAATCAATACGCGGGGAATATGAAGTTTTCAAGGTACATAGGGACTACCCCCACTATTATTATCCCTCTGTTCGGGAGGGATTGCAAGGATGTCGCCGGAGCTATTTTTTGCCGTATTGTTGGCAAAGGAAGATAGTAAAATCTGCTTTATATGATGGAGCGCTGCCGCATTTTTGCAGTCTGCAAAGCTGGCGGTGATGGCGTAGCCATCCACAGCAAATGCGGTATGTTGTTTTCTCTGCTGCATAAAGACCTCCTTTTCAATTCTCGGCAACAGGGAAAGGCCAGCGCCTCATAAAAGCGCTGGCCTGCGGCTTATGACCTTGGGACGAAATGTCCCAAGGTGTTTTTGAAAGGTGGGAGCGCCGCACCCGCTCCTGTTGGCCTGTCATAAGACAGCTCATATTCAATGCGGCGCTCCCTCACAGCGGACAGCGACGATCCGTGACGGAGCATCAACTACTTTGCTGCGGAGAGGTGAAAACTACCTCTCATATACCAAGGACAAAAATCGGGCAAATGGAGCCTCACTCACAGAACTTTTTTCAAATATTTTTTCATAGCAGCCATGCCGCGCTTCACCGAGCGTCGGACAACGCTCTTGTCCACATCCTGCTCTTGGGCAATCTGGCGGTAGCTCTTGCCGAGGATCAGATGCGCCTCCACCCGGACGCCCTGCACCTCCGGCAGAGAGTTGAGGGCGTTCCAGAGGTGGACGAACAGCTCCATACGATCCAGAAGCTCCTGCGGGGTCGGCTCATGCAGGCAGGCCGAGTATTCGATCCCATCGTCACAGTCGAGGGAATACTGCGCCTTGTTGCGGGTCGTGCGCCGCTGATGGGCTGCCTCATACAGCTTGTCCGCCTTCAGCTCGGCGGCCACTTCGTCGGAAACTTCGATGTATTCATCATGGGTGTACCAAGCGTAAAAGTCCTTCAGATTGATGGTCGTCATTTGTATTTCCTCCATTCAGTTCATGTGTGGGTGGGTGAACAGAACGGAGGCACGGCGGAGATCGGCAGCCAGGACTATCTGCTTTGGGACAAATTGTCCCAAGGTGCAGGTATATAAAAACGCCCGCACAGCATGACGCTATGCGGACGCGCGAAACAACATTTTCACTTACATACTGACAAATTTCGCATCCACAGTCGTATAGCCCCGACGGAGGAAGTGCGCTTTTTTTAGCCAGTATGAATCAAGAACATTATAAAAACCAGAAATAGACACAGCGATACCTCCCGGGCACCGCTGCGTATAAAAACAGCGGCCTTGAATTACTTCAAAACCGCTGAATAGAATGTAGTATCTCTATTTAGGCGCACATTTTCGGCCTGCCTAAACAGCGGTTTTTTTATATGCCGCTGGGCAAGCTCAAAGGTTTGCACGATAAGCCGCGAATGATTTGGTGGGCTATCCTCGAAAACGACGCTTCATTTCATCCGCAGGGGGTGTGCCAAGCTGTCCATCTTCAATCGCATATATCTCATCGCATAGAGTTTCGATGTCCTCATAATTGTGGGAGGTCATTAGTATTGTTTTTCCCTCTGCGTGCAAGGTGCGGATAATTTCTTTTACATCGTTATAGGTCTTGTAGTCTAATGCGTTAAACGGTTCATCCAGAACAAGAATATCCTGTCCCTCCATGATTGCTTGTGCTAAGCCGAGTTTTTGTTTCATGCCGAGAGAATAGTGCTCAACCTTGGTGCGATCTTCCGGGTCAAGGCCGACCTTCTTCATAGCATCACGAATTTCTTGATCACCAATGACTCCCCGAATCCCTGCCAGATACCGCAGATTCTGTAATCCCGTGTCTAAATTGATAAAGCCGGGCGAATTGATTAGTACCCCCATGTTTTCAGGAAAGTCTCTGCTGTTGCCCAACGCTTGATCACGCACAGAAACAATTCCACTATCCGGCACAAGAAAACCACAAATAATCTGGAAAAGGACAGATTTACCGCTTCCGTTAGAGCCAACAATTCCAACCGTACGTCCAGCCTCTACCGAGAGTGAAACATCCTTTAGGATTACTCTCCGTGAAAACGCCTTGCTGACTTTATCTAACTTGATAATTGTACTCATCGTTTAACCTCCACTTTTCCAAAGAGATACCGGGCCCCATAGTACCAGATCCAAGTCAACAGGATCAAATTGCAGACAACGAGCTCGACCGTCGTTGTGACAGGCAGAAATGTTCCGCCTGTACCCTCGATACGCAGGCGCAACAGGCTTGATGCCCCGACTGGAAGCCACGGAATCGGCAGCAGACTTAGAAGATGCAGTAGAACAACGACCAGAAAACCAAATGTGGGATTCCTGTTTAAGCAAAGGAACAGGAAAATTACAAGGAATTGAAACACCATATCAAGAAATCGGAGCATAGTTGCCTCTAATACCAGCTCTACGGGGATAACGTAGTTCAAAGCAAAAATTGGAATGACCTCCGCCATCAACAAGCTCCCACAACAGCAAGCTATCCATTCCGTCGATACACAGAGTAATGATCGCAACATATTGTTCCGCCGCTTTGATCGTATCATCAGAAAAGCCGAGTTTTCGCTTGTTGCCTGTATAAGAAATCGGCCCACCGGCCATAAAGGGAGCAACTCCGCCAGTAACAATGCCATAAATCCGAGCGGATAGAAATATCCTGTGCCATGTCCGGCCAGCAGCCGAATGACCCACTCACGACCATCAATCGGAACTCCGCCAGAACACCAGACCCACCCAACCAGCAAAGCAAGCGATATGGCAAGTACAAGAAAATTACTTGCAGAGAACAGAATATGCCGATAATATGCAGGTAGCCCTTTGGATATGCGGTGATGATGCGCAGCACTTCGCCAACCACCTTGTATGCTGCAAATAACTGTTACGACAAACAGAAGCGTTACTATGACAGTCAAAGGGAAGCGCCAGCCCGCCGTCAGATTATGAAGCAACAAGACCCAATGGTTGATTCCGGTCAAATAGCAAAAAGGCGGTCTGGACATGATAGGCAGTTTAATGCTCAAAATGGTGAGTATATAAAGTGCCAGCAAGACTTTGATTGCCTTTTTGCGTTGCAGGAAGTGTCCGAGCCAAAGAGTCAACAACGCAATCAGCCAATAGCCCATCAACATATATACTGCGGCACAGAACACTGCCACCCATGCTCCTGGGAAGCTCTTGACTAATAGCGGAGCAATATCTTTAAGCAAACTGCTTCCTGAAAAATTGTCCCATCCTTGTTTTATGACGGAAAGCCCTGCACCAGTCACAAATAGAATGGTTATTTGCCCCAGCCATAGGCCGCTGCATAACACGCCGAGAGATCTCCATTTCGCTGTGAAGTAATGCTTGTATGATTCATAGCGAAAGACAAAGATGATTGGGTCATCTTCCATAACGCTTCCGCAAAAAAACAGTAGTATAGGGAGAATCGCAAATATGAAATAATACTGGTTATATAGCAACGATAGCATGTGGCTCGACAGAGCAGAGCACATACTTGTTCGGCGGCTCAACCCAAAGGCTAAAGAGAAGCCCCAAAACAGCAGAGGTTTTCCGAAGCCGATTTGCCGGCAAAATCTCTTAGTCATAATCTCTATATCGTATAAATTGCCTGTCTCTTAACTTTTGTGTAATAGAGGATGATCGCTCCGATCACAAGACACATTAACACGGGGCCGAAAATAAAAGAGCCAAGGTTGATGTATTCCTTGCAGGTGGGCTCAAACGCAGTTACGAAGCGGTAAGTTGCTAAATCGAGAGATGCAGACGAAAGGGAGGCTAAAATAAAGTTTTCTAAAATGACATACACAAAGGGTGCTGTCAAAATTACAAATATGTTCCGAGAAAATAGGGCCAGCACAAATCCAAAGGTCATTGTCAGAACACCTAATAGCGCTTTCCATGCAGAAAGAAGTAAGCCGTAGATCAATGGGAACTGTACATATAGGGTCAGCAAGAAATGACTATATTTATCATGTGGCGGGAGTACGTTTGCAGGAGTAACTACATAAAGCGCGCAAAGCAGCGACATAACATACGGAATAAAAAGGATACAGAATCCAGACAGCGCGCAAGCTGCCCATTTAATACTCAAATACTTTTGCTTTGAAATTCGAGGAAGTGTATAAACAATAAAGCGGTCGCGCCGTTCATAATAGAGCTGCCAACACACTGGTATCGTAACGAACAAGGGAAAGAGCAATGCAATATATTCAGTTCCAATTTCCCATGCGTCGATATGGAAATAAACGGTATAGTCTCTTTGGAGAACGCAGGTAAGGATACAGGTCAGGACGGTCAATATCGCAGTTGTGGTGATGACGGGTTTGAAAATCTTGCCAAGTTCTAATTTCAAAAGCCGCAGCATAGAATCACATCCTTTTGAACTAATTTTATCTATTCTCACAAGTATGTGCAAGTCAGATGGAACAAACAAGGGGTTTAAGGGAATGAAATCCCCGAAACCCCTTGCTTGTTACTTTATGAAATCAAGGCACCGATGGTCAAATAGTTCTGCCCGTTTTTCTCCTCGTTTTTAACAATAATTTTCCCGCCGTGCTGCTCTACCATTTTGCGAACATTATATAGTCCATATCCCCGGCCCTGATCCGCCTTTGTTGACCAACCGCGTCTAAACATTTCTGTCATTTCCGTTCGAGAGATTGGTGGACAAGGGTTTGATACCAGAAGCAAAAGAGCGTTCACCTCGTCCTCGGCTTGAAGATACACAGTATCTCCACCGGATGACGCCTCTAAAGCGTTATCCAATAGAATCCCAAGTAAATCAATCCAGTCACTCTCGGATAAAGAACGATGCAAAAATGAACCGCCAATGGATATTCGGAGTTGAATATGCTGCATCTGTGCTTGCATTATTTTTCCAAATAGCATTCCGCACAGCAATTTGCTGTCGCACTTTAATAACTCGCGATCTGAGGGGCTCAAGCTGATCTGTCCGGTCAATTCTGTGATTTTTGCTTTAGCCTCGTCCAGCGTTCCCGTAGTCATCACTGCTGCTGATATTGCCATCATGCGATTATTGTACTCATGCTGTCGGGCTCGTACAGACTCCACCAATTCTTCCACCATGGGAAGATACTGCTCCAACAGGCGCCCTCTGCGTTGAAATTGGATGCGGCTCTGATCCCAAAGAAGAACCATGCCGTCTATCAAAACCAATAATGCCAAAAGAGTTGCCAAGATTGGAAACCACAGATTTGTGCGCAGCAGATCTGCCTGCCATATCCACCAGACAAGCAACAAAATGAGAAAAGAATTTCCAATGATAATACAGAGCGGTGTATCGCCTTCTTTTAGCTGTTCTCTTATCCAACGGAGTAATCCGGTTCCCCACAGAGCCGCCCACAAAAGGAGCGAAAGTATACGTACCCCATATACAGGCCAAAAACCGACGCTTAGATCAAGTAGTCCAAGTACAACGAAGCACACTTCTCTCAGAAGCAGGAAAAGCGCAAATTGCATGGTAGTTCCCCAAAAGATATGCGCTTCTCTCGAATCAAAGCAAACACTATTCAAAAGGAGTACGGCTAAAAGCAGGAATAATACATAAACGAAATTGTCCAGCGGGACAACAGCATAGGAAACAGGATCTGTGCTGTATCCTGTAAGGCGGGATAGTAGGCATATAACAAAATTCCCGGCAAGCACGCAGTTCATCAATCGTCCTTGCCAGCCAAGCGTTCCAAATACACAGGCACTCAAAAGGGCTGAATCCAAAAACACTTGAACAAACAATTCGACTCCCATCATAAAGCTCGCTCCCTCAAGTTGTGCTGGTACTTTTCTCCAATAGGGATAGTCTCTTTACAATCTTTCAGCCACAGCTCTTTTGCACCTTTGTCGATTTTTTTGATGAATACCGGATTGATTAAAAAACTTTTGTGACATTGAATCAGATTATCTTTCCCTGCTAACTCCAGCAATCGCATCAGGCTGTAACCAGAAATCTGGTCTGCCAGATCTTCCCCTTGTGAGATACTATGAATGACAAGCCGTTTTCCAAAAGATTCTATATAACGAATTTGCTTTAGTTCATATTCAAATAAAAATTGCTTCTGCTCAATTCGGAGTATGGACTCTGGCTTCTTCATTTGCTGTCCCATATCAAGTGCAGTCGAAACAGCTCTTAGGAATTGCTCTTGCGTAAAAGGCTTAATGAGAAAGTCATAGCATTTGATCTCGCGGTAAGCCGCTAACTCCTCACCACCTAATTCTGTTGTAAAGAGGATTGGCGTAAATCGATACTCTGGCATAGCACGGATATATTTTCCCAACTCGGTTCCGCGATAGTCCGGCAGTTGAATGTCCAAAATAAACAAATCAATATGATGCTTACCAGCCCAATCAAAAGCATCTGTTGCAGTAGCGCAGATTGTGATCTGATGGTCACTATATAACGCTTTCATGTATTGACATATCAGCGCTGCGGCTGCCGCGTTATCCTCGACTAAAAGTATCTGCGCCATCCTGATCACCTCATTTTCCTCTCTCAATGCCAAAACAATTATATAAGAAACATATATGAAATGCAAATGCCATATAAACCAACGCAAAGTTTCCGGGGAACGCACTAACGGCAAGCAGGGCAAGTGTAGCCACACTTGCTATTTTTGCATCCCGGCGGGCTGCAAAAACGCTTGTTGGGGAGCCTCCCCAAACCCGGCTTTGGGACAAAATGTCCCAAAGTAATTTGTCTGCGTCACCGTGCGCTATCGCTCCCGTTCCTTTTTGCGCTGGCTGTCCGTAACGCCCAGCAGATGGTCAATGTTGGCCTTGACCGCCACGGCCTGCCGCATTTCCTCCTGCGCCGTTCGGTAGTCAGCGTAAAGTGCCTTTTTCCGCGCCGCCAGTTGGCGGCGTTTTTCTTTTAGCTCTGCCATTTTGGGCAGCTTCTCACCGCCCAGCAACTCTCCCATTGTAGCCTTGGCTGCCCGATAGTCCGCCAGCTCCGCCTCATGCTCGGCAAGATATTTTCGGCTGTACTTTGCGGCCTTGTACCCGTCAAAGACGGGGCGGGTCTTGGCGTGCTGCACCACGGCTCCCATCAGCTCGGAGGTATGGGAAAGGTCGGCCTCGGTCTGCCGAAGCTGTTCCGTCAGCGTATGAAAAAGGGAAACGGCGTCCTCGGCCTTGGCGGAGAGTTGGTCATATTCGGTGATGTTCTGCTCCTGCATGAATTGAAGCGCCGCCGCCATTTGTTTAAGGTTATAGACCTTTGCCCACCGTGCATAGGCCGCACCCTTGCCGGAGCGCAGCCGCTCCTGTATATCCACGATCAGATTGACACGGCGAGGGGCGGCAGGCGCAGGAACAGGCTGCTCCGGGATCGGGCGCTCCCCGGCGATGACGGCCTTGATGTCCTCGGGATCGTAACCGTCCCCGAGGGTGGACGCCCGCAGCCTGGTCGCCCGCTCCTGCCCTGGAACAAGAAAAGAGATCGTACCGCCGCGCCCATACTTGACCGTGAAGCCGGATGCCTCCATGAGCCGGAGAAAAGCGTCAAAGTCGGCGGGGCGTTTGGCAAGAGCTTCATTGATGGCAAGCCGTAGCCGCTCCTTGTATGAGGGCTGCCGCTCCGTCCCCAGCCATGCCCCATAATGGAGAAAGCGCCCTTTGCTGTGCAATTTGGGGTTTGTGATGACGGACAGATCATTTTCAAGGCAAATGCGGTCAGAGAGCCGCCGCACCGCACGGCCAGAGCCGATGAAGTCCCGGAACTTCCGGGTGCAGTCCAGCGAGGTCGAGTTGTAATAAATGTGATTGTGAATGTGCGCCTTGTCCGTGTGGGTGGCAACGAAAAAGGCGTACTTGCCCTTTGTCCAGCGCATCGCCGTTTCATAGCCGATGCGGTTGGCCTCCTCCGCCGTCACCTCACCGTGAGGGAACGCCTGCCGGATCTGGTAGCACAGCGCCCCGTGTCCGGCCCTGCGGTCAGTTTCGCCCTGATACTGATTTTTGACCAGCATGAACTCGGCGTGTGCCGTGGCCGGATCGCAGAGGTAGGAGGAAACGGCCCCCAGCTTCTCCGGGTTCAGGCCATAGTCAAAGCGGTCTTTCAGGCTTTGCAGGGCCGTCCGCTTATCGGCCCGCTTGTGGGATTTGAGGTAGGTTGTGGCCGTAGGCATCCCTCCTTTCCATACGACAAACGGCGGATGGGATCAGCCGCCGTTTTCTGCATCTTCTGGCCACCGTGACCAGAACTCAGCCCATGATGAAGCCCCGCAGGGAGCCGTTCAGCTCGTCCAGCTTGGCAAGCAGCCATCCGGCCAGCGCAGGCAGGCCAAAGGGCGAAATAGCAAACGCCATCAGCAGCCCCGCGATCCCCGTGGAAATGTCTTTCTCCACAAACAGCATCAGGACACTCAGCAGCCCCAGCACCGACGCGAGGATGGAGAGCAAACCAGCGGAAAGACTCAGCAGGAACGAGAGCACGGCCACAAGCAGGGTCAGCACCAGCACAAAGGGAGCGGCAAGGATTTTGAATATGATCCGCATAGGGGGTTCCTCCTTTTTCCTGTATATGTCTATTATAACTCTGAAAAAATCGGCACTCAAGGATGTCCCGGCCCTCCGCACTTCTGGTCTCGTCGCCACAAACTGCGTTTTGCTCCTTTGTCCGCAAGCGGCCAAAATCCGCACACTCCGTTGCGGCTCCTCTTCCCACAAAGTCAAATGACTTTGTGGGAGCCCTTTTATCCAGAAGCAGGGACAGCCGGGGAACGGCGCGGGGCCGTTCCCCCCTGTGTCACATCGTTACAATGGCGGAGAGCTGGGCCAGCAAATCAGACAGCGGCCCCCACAGGTCAGCATAGTCCTTTTGCAGACGTTTCAGCTCATCCGGGTACAGGCCGCCGTAGCTGTTGGCATGGATGGCCGCCTGATTGAGATTGTTTGCACAGCGCCGCTGGAGCGACACAAGCTCCTTGACGGGTTCAAGGTCAACGTGGAGCACATAGCCGCCCAGCGCCATTTTTCGGATATAGGCGCTCATGTTGCGGATACCCGCCTCGGCCATGCGCTCCCGAATGACCTCCAGCTCGTCAGGCCGTACCCACACATAGATGGGGACGCTGCGGACGCGCTTCTTTGTCAACGCTCCTCACGCTCCCGGCTGCGGCGCTTGGGCGGATGTTCCCGTACCTTGTCCAGCGGCTTATCCTCCGGGGGCGGCACAGGCAGATTGTTGATGATGCCGTCAATCTGATTATAGTTCTGCTCCATAGAAAGCTCGGCGTTCTTGTTGGGATTGCGTTCCTGATCCATAAATGTCCTCCTATCTGTCGCCCCGGTCAGGGGCATTTTTCTTTGGGGCAGCTTGGCCCCGGTCAGCCTCGGCCTGCTTTGCGGCGGTTTTCATCTGTTCCCGGATCGAACGGGGCCTGTCGGGATTGTCAGGCGCAGGCCGCAGCTCATAGTCAGACGCCTGCCGTTTTGTCAATGGCCGTGTGTAGGTCAAATGCCCCCACGCCAGAAACGATCCATTTTCAACCGGGACGCGCTGATCGTAGTTGACGATCTCATCCGGGGCGTTGCGGGGCGGCTTGGGGAATGTCCCAATGTCCACAGGGCGCTGGGTAGAGTAATACTTGTAAAGGCCGGGAGCCTCGACCTGCCTGACATCGACGTTGTAAAGGCGCTGGTATTCCTGCACCCGCGCCGCAAAGTCCTGTTCCAGAGCGGCACGGTCGCTGCCGTAATGCCCCCATTCATACTGCCGCTGGCCGTCCTTGTCGTCATAGCAAGCCCATGTGACATAGGGCGAGGGAGCGGTAGGATGATGCCCCAGCGCAAAGCCCCTGCCGTTTTCCAGCATGACGGCCTTGATGATCTCATAGCCTTGGTTTTTGTCCATATACCCTCCTCACCGTGATACATCTTTCTCCGCCCGTTTCGCAAAGGGCTGGAGCTGATAGGGACTTTTGCCGTCCTCCGGGCGCAGGAAGTCCAACCTTGCGGCGGCGCGGATGGCGTTCTGATTGAGCTGCCGCTGCCATGCCCCTTGGCTGGGCGCCCACTTGAAGCCCTCGCTTTTGAGCGCCTGCCGGGTGTCGGCATCCGGCTTATCCTTAAAAATGAGCTGCAAGCGGTTCTCCGCCTCATTGACCTTGGCCTCACCGCCGGGGAATGTCCAGCCCACAAACTCCGCCTTGTGGCTCAGCTCCTCGATGCGCTGGCGCACACGGCGGATATTGGCGTTATTGTTGGTGAGCAGATAGGACGGAAACGGAACGGGGTCTTTGCGCCAGTCTTGGGACATAGACGCCTTGACCTTTTCCACCTGCTCCGCCGTCAGCTCGGGGCAGCCCTCCAGCGTCTTGTGCTTGCGGTAGTAGGCATTGACCGCCTTCATCATGGCCTGCTGGGACTCCATCCCCTCCAGTTTTTTTGTGAGCTTTTCCACGGCAAGATCATCGTCGGCGCTGATCCCGCCCCGGCCTGTGGAGCGGATCTTGTCCAGCAGCTTTTCAATTTCGGCATACTCGCCGTAATTTCGATCCCGGGCGGCGTTCTGCTTGGCCTTTTTCGCCACGGGGAAATTGCCGCCCCCGGTGATCAGAATGGACGGCACACGGGCGTCAATGGCGTTGCGCTCGTTGAGGTTTTCAGCCAGCCTGCGGGCGTAGCGGTCAACAAGAGCGTCGATCTTATCGTGGTACATGGGATCGACCCGCGCTTTCTGCTTCTCTGCCAGCGCATAGGCTTCATCCACCATCGCCCGGTAGCCCGCCGTGGCCGAGCCGGGGGCATAGTCGGAATAGCTGTTCATGTCCTTTGCCCGCTTTGCCGCCGCCTCGCTGATCTCATAGTATTTAGGCATAATTCCTCCTTTCAGACGGGACTTCTGGACAAAATGTCCCAAAGTCCCAGCGCTTGGATGTGGAAAGCATTTCTGTGAAAACAGGGGCGGACGGGAAAACATACCGCCCACCCCAAAAGTGCCCCGGAAAAGCCTTGTAAATGCGGGCGTTTTTCGGGGCTTTTTTTCCACGCACTACCTCCGCTTGCGGCGCATATATGCCCGCTTCTGCTCCCGCAGGGCAGTCCCGGCGCAGGCCGGGGAGCAGTACCGCTGCCGCCCATCCGGGAGGAAAGCCCTGCCGCACACCGGGCAAGGCCGGGTTTCCGTGATACGCTCCACGGTCAGCGACCTTT
>ERZ779852.2516-NODE-2516-length-14801-cov-19.195850_pt1 | contig 14801 bp, 15 predicted proteins | sample MGYA00511559_ERZ779852 | MGnify/ENA primary metagenome ERZ779852 (study PRJEB29588, sample SAMEA2157977) | human gut metagenome | biome: human gut; feature: human-associated habitat; material: faeces | place: Denmark | collected 2008/2010 ...
ATTTTCTAAAATAAGCTGACCATTATGTTGTTCCATAATCGAATTTGTAATATATAGACCCATACCAAAGTGTAACTTTGAATTGCGGCTTTGATCGCCCATATAGAACCGTTCCTGTGCGTGGCATAATGCCTCTTTAGAAAACCCCATTCCCTCGTCTGTGACTGAAATTTCCACGAAACCGTTGTTACTCTGAACATCCACATAAAGCGTTCCGCCTTGCGGGGAGTAGTCCAGCCCATTACTGATAACATTCATAATAGCACGTTCTATCAGCACCCTATCAAATTTCAGCATTTGAGGGAGTGAAACAGTATTCATTTGCAGCCGGATTTCTTTTGTCCGGCATAGTGATTCCATATAACCGAACAAGTGCTGCATGAACGCTGGCAAGTCTATACTTTCAATATGGAGCTGATAACCAACCGCCGCCCGTGATATATCAATCAGGGTTTGAATATATGACTGCATCTGGCCGGAGCTTTCCACGACGTAACCAGCGTATAATCGTTGCTCATCATCAAGATTTGTTTCTGTGAGTAAATCAGCATTTCCTTGAATAACCGTCAGAGGCGTTTTCAAATCATGGGCAAGCGCGGCGATTTGCTCTTTCTGTGTCTGTTCGGTTTTCCATTGCCGTTCTAACGAAATTTTCAGATTATCTTTCATATCTGAAAAAGATGCAAGGACATCTTCAAACTCTTTGATTTTGGCGTGTCCTACTTCAAAATCAAGGTTTTGCTTTGAAACCTCCGCAGTTGCTTCAAAAAGCGGGGTCAGTTGTGTACGCAGGTTCTTAGCAAATCTGGCGGTCAGTATGATAATGACCAGCAGCGAATTTACAGCCATCAGGATAAACGCAAGCGTGTCAGGAGATGGAAAATATTCCGGTAGCCATGACACTGTAAATTGAGAACCAATATAATACCTTAAAACGCAAAATTCGTTTTCCCGGACAACAAGTGCAAACTGCCTCCCCGTAGCATATTCAATATATTCTCCCTTTGCGTACAGCAGGGCAATTTCTTTTTCATCATCGTCCATATTGCTGTAAAGCTCATTAAAGTTCTTGTCCAGAATTAAGTAGCCGCATCCCTGTGGAATCACAACCTTTGTAATATCCGGGGCAATCGTCAGCGTTGGAATGATCTCTTTTACCTGCAATTCACTTAGATTTGCTCTTGTAGCTAATCCAGCATTTACAGCAAGTCCCTCCAAACCAGAAGGGACAATAATTGCCGCTACCAGCATGACAATGAGGGAGATAGCAAACTGGCGAAACAATATTTTCAATGTAGGTTTCTTTTTCACTCCCATTTATATCCTATCCCCCATACGGTGCTGATCGGACTTATTTTGAAATGCTCCAATTTCGCACGAATATTTTTTATATGCGTTGAGATCGTAGAGTTATCGCCTATTCCATCAAACCCGAAAACGGCTTCATAGATTTGTTCTTTTGTAAAAACCTGTCCCCGGTTTTTCGCAAGGTATTCACAGATTGAATACTCGCTTTTGGTAAGGGGAACCGGCTGTTCTGAAACATACAGTACCTTTGCGGAAAGGTCAAATCTTATATCAGGCTCAAATGAAAGTGTGCTGTGATGCTCCCTTTTTTCTCTGCGTAAATGTGCCGCGACACGGGCGCGAAGCTCCTGAATACGAAAAGGTTTCGTAATATAATCATCCGCACCGATGCCCAATCCAAACAATATATCTTCCTCTAATGTCTTTGCGGTCAGAAAGAGAATCGGGCAGTCTACCATATTCCTGATCTGTTTGCAAAACTCAAACCCGTCTGTGCCAGGCATCATCACATCCAAAAGAATGAGGTCATAGAAATGCAGCTTTTTGATGTCTACATCATCCGCATTTTGACAGACTGTTATCAAATATCCATCTTTCCCCAAACTGTTCTTAATCAATTCCAAGATAGAAACTTCATCGTCAACTACAAGTAAGTGGGTCAAAAAATCACCTCCCGCCCCATTATACCACATTGTCGAGGTTAAGGATTGTTGCCATAGTATCGCCTCCTAGCTTTTTTAGTATATCATAACCCATAAAGGCAGAAAAACAAAAATCGGTCATTGACGCTTTGCAATATAGTAGCGGTCATTTATCTGTACTGCAACGGCTTCGGTCTTTTCTGTACCATGAATTTCATAAATATCTTTGTAAATCCATTGTTCCCGATGTTGTCCGGCGTTTTCCCCATACCAGTCAATTTTTCTTAGTTCCTCCTTTGACAAAGGAATTTTTGTTTCTGCATTAAATATGACATTTTCCGCAAGAATACCAATGTAACTTCCCAATTCATTATTTGATACAGTATCAGAAGTTACTTGATAAACCGTCCCATCACAAAGAAGCTGCGTTGCATTTTGAGGATTGATTTCAAACTTGCCACTCATAGATTGCTCTATATCCTTAAAGTCAAAAACTGTATCTGTGCCTTTGATATTTTCATCTATAACAGCTTTGTGATACCCTCCATTTATATCTACAATCAGATAGTCGTCAGCGTTAGGAGCTGCATACACATTTAAGAATGGAATAATATAGGCGTCATTAGGGGCTTTATCCACTAAATCTGCTAAATCTGCCAACGTCTGAAAGGTAGCAGTTTTGAGATTTTCTTGAAGTAATATTTTTCCTGATTCGTCTACAGCCGCAAGTTGTTGGATATACCCAATCCATTCCCCGAGTCCACTATTAGAGACAGTATCCGCTAAAATCGTGTAGTCATTTCCCTTATAGGAAAATTGCGTCACATTTTCCTTATTCAGATAGCATTGCTCTCTGGAATAGTCCCCGATTTTGTCCTGTAAAGAACAGCCTGCAAGAGATAAACATATAATAACAGCAATATCATCATTTTTTTACTCATTTTCTTTTGCTCCTTCCCATCTCTGAAACCACACTAACTCATCATTATTTTTAATGTCAGCTTTCCGATATTCATTGTTGATATTTACAGCTACGGCATTGCTTATATCCACATCCACAATACTGTAAACGTAGCCGAAACTGAAATCTTCCCCCGCCACATTTTTGAAGCGTTTCGATACCTGCCCGATTTCTTCTTGCAGTTCTGACATTTCAAGACATTCATCCGTTATGGTATATGTCAGGCCGTTATATGAAATTTCATCATAGTTTGCGGCGTTCAGCTCATAATACGGCAGAGATTCATTTAACGCCTTATTTTTATCGGCGGTATCGCGGAGCGCACCGCAGGCCGATAAGCATATAAGACTTACAAGCACAATTACCACGGCAAACAGGCACTTTTTATTCACTGTTTTTACCTCCCTCCCAACCATGAAACCAAACCAAACTGGCAATCAGCAGACAAACAGTGCAGCATACAGAAATAATCATACCGCTGAAAAAATCGGTTTTTACCTGTGCATACAGTTGGGGGCTATCCCATGCAAGCACAGTGTAATCCATAGCACGAACGCCCCAGGCCCAGGGAATATATTTCCATGTAGCGTCACCAAGCCCTGTTATCATAAGGGCAGCTATTAAACTCCCTGCAATTCCCAATCCCATAGATGCACCTTTTCCGAAGCTCATTCCCACAAACAAATGAATCAGGTAAATGGGAAGCATGGTAATCAACAATAGAATCCCTGCTTTCAGGTAAAGGCTTGCCGGAGCATCCCTATATAGTGCAGCGAATGTTCCTAACGCTAAAAATGTTGCGCCAAAAGCACAGATCATCAGAAAACCAAGTTTACCAATATACGTTGCCATGCGAGATGGGATTGTTCCCAACAAAAGCTGATAATGCCCGGCCTGATTTTCGATCTGAACAACCAGGCCCACAATAATGCCGATCAGAAACGGGAACGCAACGGCCAGCACTTCCAGATAGGCACTGATTTTGGTTGCCAGTTCCCATCTGGATATATGATAGTAACCCGCAAAAATCGCCGCACATATAATCGGAATCATGCTGTGCATATAGAGCAAAATGCTATGTTTACACTTCTGATATTCTGCTTTCCAGCAGCGAACCACAGATACCATAGTTACCCCACCTCCTTTTTCTCAAACCATCTTGCAGTTAAAAATGACAGCGCCGCAAACCAGGCCAGCGAAATGACCAATACAAGTATAATCATCCAAAATGCCATTGCCGTACTCTGATCTGCAACCGGCTCACCATTAGGCAAAATACCTAACACGGAAATCATAAGATGCGGCACCCAGCTATACGGGCAGATCATCCACAAAGAGGTTGTAGCCGTGAAAATCCCTAAAACGCTTCCAAGTCCGGCATTAAGAATAACCGTGACAAAGATACCAACTTTTTTTGATAACCATAAGCACAGCGGAACTTCCCATAGGCTTGCAATGACAATACAAGCTGTTCCGGCCGCAGCCTGCCAAATTCCGATTGTCAGGGGAATTTCGTTGATAACTAATATTGCAAAACCGCCCAACAGATTTAGCGCCAGGAAAATGAAATTCCCCACACAGGAGTAAATACCGGCCACTCCAATTTTTGCTTTCCAGACTTTGTTCTGCGAAACAGGCAATGAAGCAACGGCACGATATTTTAGTTTGCCATTATCCCGCTGTTCAATCAAGGCACAGGTGAGCGTAAGGAATCCAGGATAAAGCAGGATATACCACCAATTATAAGAATTGAGCTGGAACCAAAGAGGGGCAAAAAAGTTCATAAGCGCAGTTACAAACGGGGCCAGAACGATCAGCGTTTTTGTGAAAGTTCTCTTATGCTTTAGGTTCTCTGCCTGAATATATGCCATCTCCATTTAATATCCCTCCTTACCATTTCTGCGAATAACATCCATAAAGAGTTGTTCCAAATCTTCACCGGCGCGAAGCTCTCCCTCATATCCAAGGACGCCGCCAGCAATGATACCCACATGATCTGCAATCTGCTGGACTTCTGACAGAATATGGCTGGACAAAATAACTGTAATCCCTTTGCAGGGAAAAGAGCGAATTAACTCTCGAAGTTCCTCAATCCCTAAAGGGTCAAGGCCGTTAGTCGGTTCATCCAGAATCAAAAGCTGGGGACTGTTCAGCAATGCAATAGCAATACCAAGCCGCTGCTTCATACCAAGAGAAAACTGCCCGGCCCGTTTCTTGCCGGTATTCGTGAGCTGGACAATTTGCAATACCTCGTTAATTCGTGCATCGTCCAGGCCGAGCAATGTAGTTCTGACTTTGAGATTTTCGTATGCAGTCAGATTTTCGTAAAGCGGGGGCATCTCAATCAAAGCACCGATATGCTCCAGATCATTCCGCTTCCACGGGTGGCCGTCAAACTCGATGCTTCCCGATGTGGGGCGCAAAATGCCGGTGAGCATTTTTAAGATCGTGGATTTGCCAGCCCCATTCGGCCCCAGCAGACCATAAACCGAGTTGCGCCGGATGTTCAGTGACACATTGTTTACCGCCATTTGCCCCTTGAAATTTTTGCAGAGGTCAGTCGTTTTCAAAATCATATCCATATAATCAAGTCCTTTCTTTGATTTTACGGATAGCATACCGGGCAATTTTGAAGATTTCATAAAGATTCCCGAAAACAGAATATGAACAATACACCGTAACCGTGGAGCATATCGCAACAAAGCACCAACCTACGCATTTAGGGCCTTAAAAAGCCCTATATTTCAAGGTTTTTCCCGCATAGTCGGCGGGGTATGTGAGTGTTTTATCCTATCCCCGCCATAGTGCCGCTCTAAATGCGTAGAATTTACCAGCAGAAAATCGTCGGTTTCTCTGGCTCCATACTCCCAGATATGGTATCATGGAAAAAATCAATCTGACGGGGGTATCAGGATGGACGGACAAGAAAAGCTGCTGGACTATGAAACAATCAAAGCCGCCGTTGCCGGTGAGAAGTGGGCCACAGAAAAGGTGCTGGCCCACTATGCGGACTACATCGACGAGCTTTCCACGGTGGAGATCAGGCAGCCGGGCGGCAAAGTGAAAAAAGTCATTGACGAGGATATGCGGCAGCACATTTCCTTAAAGCTGCTGGAAGCGTTGCCGAGCTTCCCGCTGGAACAAGAATAACGATCAAGAGGGCTGCACCCTCTTACGCCGCTTTGCGGCTATCACCTGCACACCCCCGAAACAGATACACCCGCTGCGCGTCTGTACCTGTTTCGGGGGCTAATAATGACTGTAACCTACGCCTTTCGGGGCTGATAACCGCCAGTTTCAAGGCTTCTCCCGCACGTTTGCAGAGGTGGGCGAATACTTTATCCTATCCCCGTCAATACTGGGTTCTAAATGCGTAGGAACAGGCAAAAAGAAAAGACGCCGGACGCAAGCGGCCACATGGCCGCCGCGCCCGGCGTCTGCTGTTATTTATTTGTTCTCGTCTGTGAAATAGAATTTCTGGCTGTCATAGTCAGAATCCGTCATACGTTTCAGCTTGGAAAGGGTCTGCTGGGCCAGCGTCCACATATCCCCGTCCATACCCGGCATGGCTGCGGTGATCTTGCCTATCGTCCTGCGTCGGTCTGCGTTGTGGTACATACAGATCAAATTTTCTTCTTCCACGGTAAAGTGCATCATTCCTCATACCTCCAATTCATTTTTCTTGGTTCTGGCCGCCGCCTTTTTCGGGCTGGTGGCCTGTTTGCTGTCGGCAAGCTGCTTGCGGATAGATGGCCGGGGCTTGCGAATACTCACATCACGGCGCTCATCTTTGTTAATCATGGCATATACCCCGTGTCGGTCTTTTATGCTGGTAAAGCACAGGGACTTATAGGGCAGCATAGCAAAGAGCCGGTCATTGTCCTTGGTGGAAGCCAGTGCGTCAAAGTGCGGTGAGATCTCCACCATAAAATGTGTCTTGTTGGGGCTGTTGGGCGCGGACAGATCTTTCAGCTTATCCACGATGCGCCGGGCCTCGGTTTCAATCCGGCTGTCATGCAAAGCCGTAACGTGGGCTTTGAAGTCGCCGGGGACGGCCCGCCCCCGGCTGTGCTGCTCCTGCCGTAAAGCCTCCTGCAGCACAGCCGGGTCATGGGGCTGGGCCTCATACCGCAGGAAATTTCCCAACACCCGGTCAGGGCTTCCGTCAAAATACTGGCCATCCGGGATGTCACGGGTTCCATGCTCATAAAAGAGCCGGTTCACGCTCACCGGCTGGGAGGCTTCAACGACGTGCCGGAAATGCTGCTGATAGTCCAGCTCATAGAGATTACCCCGGATGGTGCCGCCCTGTGTGCCGGTCAACTCCACCGCATAGGCCAGTATCTTGTCACGGGTCTGTTCTCCATAGAACTTCCATGTGTTGTGCTGCCGGGTGCCTTTCAGGAAAACGTCACGCTCCCGAAAACAGTATGTCCCAGAGGGCCGGGACATCCAAAGCAGGGCCTTATCCACGGCCTGATCGCTGGCGGCGTCCCGATGGATAATGCTTTTGTCAATGTCAAAGTCATTCTGATAAGCTCAATATTCCAATATCTTGCCGGAAGCCACGGCTTCGATGTTCGTCTTGTCCGTAGAGTTGACCTCTGCACCGCTCTTGCTCTCGACGGTCATTTCTACCTTGACCAAAGTTGCACTGGAATTTTCATTCTTCACAGCCGCCGCTTCCTTGTCCAGACCGCCGGCGACCACATCGGGTGCGTCGGCACCGTTGACCGTCAGCTTGGAGTTCACCTTACCGTTAGGCATCGTGATGTCTTTACCTGTTTCGCTTTGGTTGGTGATGATGACCAGAGTTGTCTGCGTTGTATCATCTTCCTCGGCGACGATGTTATAAACGCCCGGGGCGATGCCGGTGAAGCTGTATGTACCGTCAGTTGCGGAAGTGGTGGAAGCAACCTGCGTATTGCCCTTCATGAGCTTCACGGAAACGCCGGAAGCGGGGGTGGTGCCGTTGGATTCATAAACCTTGCCGGAAATGCCGTAGTTTTTGGTCGTTTCAGTCCATTTTGCATAGAGCGTGATGTTGCCGGTCACGGTGCCCGCATCAAAATTCCAGCTGTTGGTAAATGCTGCGTCCTTATACCAGCCGTGGAAGGTGTAACCATTCTTCGTGGGCGCATTGGGTGCGGTCAGGTTGCTGTTTTCAGCGACAGTGACAGGCGCAACCGCACTGCCGCCGTTGGCATTGTAGGTCACGGTGTATTTCTTTGCGACGCCGATGACAACTTTTCTTGCGGGCGTCTGGCCGTCCTGCTCAGCAATGTAACGACCCACATCGGAGGAGGCCACTTTACCCTTGGTGGGGGTCTTGATGCACAGAGAGGGTGCGATGGTGATACTGTGGTCTTTGTCTGTCACAACAGCAGCGACATTGCCCTTGGTCTCCGTGCAGACAATGGAGATCGGTGCCCCGATAGACACATCGCCCACGGCAAATACACCGAAGGCACCGACGGTAACGGACAGCTCACCGTCGCTCTTAATGGTAAATGCACCCTCGCTCACAATACCGGAGCCGATATAGGTACCCAGGGCGGTCCCAATTGTGGAGCCGTTGTGCACGGTGTTCTCCGTACCCTTCTTCGTGGTGACGCTCGCATTGGCAGGCAGGAGGATCGCGCCTCTGCCCTCTATATTCGGCTCCGTTGACTGCTTGTTCACGTCAAACGTCGCGCCACTGAGCGTTAGGGTCTTGGTTGTAGCATCCCAACTCCAGCCCTCGTTTCCGTTGGTGTAGATGTCACCGGACTTTGTTGCGCCGAGGGTGTTGCTCTCACTGATATGGGTCAGATCAAGGACGGCGGTTCGAACGGTCTTGCCGTTCTTTGTCCACTTGGCGGTGTAGGTCTTGCCGGCAACTGCGGCTTCCGCATTTTCCAACTCGCTATCGCCATCGAACCAGCCCACGAAGGTGTAGCCCTTGTCATTTTTCGCGCCCTTGGCATAGGTGTTAAATGTGCAGTCTGCTTTGCCCAAGCCGTCGGTGAAGGTGGATGCTGCAGCGGCAGGTTTACTGTTCATCTTGAAAATCAAGAAATCCTTATTTTCGCTGAGCGGCTCCGGCGTGGCGCCCTCTAATGTAACACCTACCGGCTTTCCATCGTTTTCCTGAAGTTCGTATCCTGTGTTTCGCGGCATTTTGAGTATGACGTAATAGGTCTTTGTTCCACTAAAATTCCCAATCGTGTCAGATTTACCATCCGGCTTGTCCATAAAGCCATCTAAAGAGATAGATTTAAAACCGGTGCTGCTGGTCGTTGTAATGGTCGCCTGGTTGAGAGCTGCCCCTGCGGTATAACCGTTCAGCTTCAGTTCAGCAGTGGCATACTGGGCGGGGCTGTCACCTGCCGTATCCACGCCGTTGACATACAGCGTTGTTGCCCCGTCTGCCGCGCTTGCCGTGACCGTTGTCCCGGCGAACAGGCTCATTACCATGCACAGCGTCAGAAGCATGGATAAAATTCGTTTGCATTTCATCAGCAAATTACCTCCTCAAATCATGATTTTTCTGATGGTTCCGTGTTACATCTTCTTTTCAAAAAAACATCCTTTCTTTTTCAAAATGATCTGTCCCATTGTTCCGCATCCTCCATCGTTTTTTTCAGCGCATCGGCAGTGACCGGCGTGATGAGATATCTTGTGCTAAAATCGAACGGCCTTCGCCACTCGAAAAACCCTCCTGTAAAGTTCAGCTTTTCGCTCAAAATCGTTCCCGCAACTATCGCCAAAAAGTTACCGTCACAACGCTGTTCCCAACCGTTTCTCATCCCGATTTTCAACTTCTCTCACAAACGGCCCACGTTCGCTTTCACAGATGAAAGCGTACACTCTCGGCTTTCGGAGAAAGATTGCACACAACGGCTTACACGCCGAAACAGGAGCCTTCCCTCCCCTGGCCACAGCACAGTCTTGAGCTGCCAGCGAAATCGTCACTGAAAGAACAGCCGGAGGAAGCGGATGCACGCCCATGGCGTGTGTCCGCTTCCTCCGGCGTCGCGGCCCCGCTGGGCTGCGTGATCTTTTTTTGCTTCTGTCGAAATTGTGGCTTTATGCCCTGTGCTTAGGGCTTTTCGCGCGTGCGAAAGAGGGGGGTGGTATCATTACCCTCGGAGTGTTCCGCGTGCTGCTGAAACGCTGGACGTCCGCTTGTCAAAAGGGCTCATTTGCCGTTTTCTGAGATCGGGTAGCCTTCATTGATTCCAGCGGTGCAAAAGCAGCAGTTCACGCCAAACAGCCCCGGTCCCCTATGAAAGGGACCGGGGCTGTTTTTTTGCGTCACTTCATGGAGCGTGCCAGGAACGCGGCGATCTGCGCGCGGGTGCAGGTACCGGTGGGGTCGAAATGACCGTTACCCACGCCGGTGGTGATGCCGTTCTCCACGGCCCAAGCCACGGCCTGCGCGTAATAGCTGTCAGTGGGAACATCGGTGAAGTTCGCCGTACCGCCCGCCGTGGGCTGGCCCACGGCCCGCCACAGCATCGTCACCATCTGGGCGCGGTTGATGGCGGCGTTGTGGTTCGCGCCGTCGGAAACGCCCTTGTCCTTGGCCCAATTCTGCGCCTTTTCGTACCAAGTGTTACCGCCGTTCAAGTCCGCGCCGTTCTGCCGCGCAAGGATCGTCCAAAGCTGGGCGCGGGTGGTGGAGTTGTTGGGCGCGTAGATCGTGGCGCTCATGCCGTTCACCAGTCCGCGGGCGCTCACGAAGTCGATCTCGTCCTCGGCCCAGTGGTTCCGGGTGTCGATGAAGCCCTTGGAGTTGTCAACGATCTTCACCGTCGCGCTGCCGTCCACGGTCAACTGGATACCGTCCTCGGTGGGAATGGAATCCTTCAAAATTTCCTCCGTGCCGTCGGGGTGGACGAGCACCGCCACCGTACCGGGGGTCACGTTGGAAACAGGAATTTCCACCTTGGTCTCGCCCGCGCCCTTGGGAAGCTCGATGCTCACCGTGGGGGCGGTGCTGCTGTTCCGGGTGGCCTCGACCTCCACAGGAACCTTGACCGCCTCGCCGTTCTTCTTCGCGTCCTCAACGGCCTTGCCGCTGACCTTGGCCGCCGCCTCGGTCTGGCCGTTTTTGTCGGTTTTCACCGTGCTGGTGGAGCCGTCAGCGGCCTTGTTCTCGGTGACGGAACTGCCGTCCTTCTTCGTCTCGGTCTTGGTCACGGAGCCGTCCTTGCCGGTGGTGGTTTGGGTCACAGAGCCGTCTCTCCGGGTCTCGGTCTTGGTGGTAGAGCCGTCGGTATTGTTCTTCGTCTCCGTTTTAATGACCGGATTGCTGTCATGGCTGTCCCGGTCGGAGGAAGATCCGCCGGAACTGTCGCCCGTAGAGCCGCCGGGCTGAGAGGGCGTTGTGTGAAGGTCCATCTGCAAGACTGCCGCCGTGATCGCCGCCCGCTTCTCCTTCGGCACATCGTAGAGCTTGAGCGAGCAGTCCAGAAAGCGGGAGATCTTGGCGTCCATCGTGAAATACACGTCGCAGGGAACCGACATGAAGCCCCGCATGATACTGGCGGACGCGATCTCCATTTCGTAGAAGTCCTTGGGCTGTGCCTCCGGCAGATAAGGCCCGAAGATGACTTGCAGCCGCTTCGTTGTGCTTTTGTAAAGATATGCCGCGATGGAGGGCAGAGAGTATGCCATCACATACAACTCCCGCAGCGGCTCGGTCAGCTCGGCGATGTGGAGCTGGAGGGCCGTTTCCACGGCGTACAGGAGCACAGGGTCTTGTTCCCCGCTGTGCTGTCCCGCCAGCGCGAATTGCCCGCTGAACATCCGCTGTACCAGCTCCAGCAGCAGCGCCTCCTTACTGGGAAAAACATGGAAGAACGAACTCTGTCCGATGCCCGCCGCCTTTGCGATCTCTCCGGTTGTAGTTCTGGTGTAGCCCTTTTCCAGGAACAACGCCACCGCCGCTCGTAATACCTTCTGCTGCGTCACCAGACCGTTTAACAGTTTTCCTCTTGGCAAGTCAGCACCCCCTTTATAACTTTTCTTGCGATTGCACTTTTATAATACCATGAGCCATTCCATCACGCAAGAAAAATTTGGGGCGCCATGCCAGAAAAATTGGAGTCCCCTGTTCCTGACCCACTTTTGACCCAGAACACGAAAAAAGTGGGCAGTGCTGGACTGAGACAATGGAAAACCCGCCGAACGAACGGCGCTAAAAAGCACAAATCGGAGCCGAAACGACTCCGATTTGTACTTGAGACAGCCTCATAACCCGGAGGCCGTAGGTTCGAGTCCTGCCTCCGCAACCATCAAGAGTGACCAAAATAGATACACTCACCCGAAACCCCTGAGAAATCAGGGGTTTCGGCGTTTTTATACCCCGTTTTTTCAAAGCGTGTTTTATAGATACACAAGGGCATTTAAGAGTGTCAGGAAGGATTTGAACTCAATTCTTGGCTGATTTGGCCCGCTTTATAGTTGGCTTTCCACTCTCAAATATTTTTATCGCTCATCTTTCCTAAAAAATTTGAAACTTTTTACGAAGAGGTTGGTATCATATTTTGATACCAACCTCTTTTTAGTTTACGGAAAAAAGGAGGTTCACCACATGAACAGCAGCAACATAGGACAGCAGATCCGTTACCTCGAAGAAGTTTGCATTTCTCTCCATCGTGCGGGCTTTGAAACAAAGCCGCCGGAAGACTGCCAACTCCCCATCCTGTGGAACGATGCGCCGCTGTGCCGCATCACCGGCAAGGGCAGCGTGTACTATCGCCGGGAGGATACGGACACGCCACAGGCAGAGGATGCCCTGTTTCGTATCGAGGACATCGCCGCGAAGACACTGGAGTATATGACCGCTATGGAATCCGCCCCGCGGCTCAAGGCAAGCGGTCTCACTGGTGACTACCGCATCCTTGCTGACTTTGGTGACGCGGTGCTGGCGGGCCACCCCACCGAACGCGGCGTCCAGTTTGTGACTTGGGAATGGGACTTCGACCGAGAGGGCATCCATCACGGGCACTATTTTCAGCAGGACTACGACGCCGCCAAGCGGGATTTCACCGTCCGCGGCAATCTCGTTCCAAAAGACGCCCTTTTTGAGCCGGAGCAGCTTGCGCAGATCTACCACGCACTGTCGTTCGTCCGTGAACAGGACGAAACCCTTTCGTGCGGACGGGATCGGGAGCTGGCGGAGCTCATGGAACAGGTCAGCGGACTGCTGCCCGCGGATGTTCCGCGGCAGCGGGATGCGCCGGAACAGAGCGGCATGACAATGAAATAGGTATCCACGCGGGCCGAGCATTTCTGCTCGGCCTTTTTATTTTACGAGGAGGAAAAGATGATGGAAATTTACGGCACGATCCACTTCAAACTCATTCTTCCGCACTTCCCCGGCTTTCAGCAGGAGCCGCTGCCGGCACCTGTTTGCAGCCATTCCCCGGATTGCAAGGACTGCCCCTATCCCCGCCACGGTTTTCTCTGCTGGGGTGCGGACGGGACCTGCCTGCGGAGCCGAATGAATGAGATCAACGAGAAAAAGGAGGACAACGATCATGATGAGCGCAGTTTTGAGTAATCCCAACCACCCGGAATACGGTGTGGCGACCATCCCGTTCCCCATTCCGCATGACCAGTACACATACTGCATGGACTTGTTGGAGGCGTTGGAGATCGGCGACGCGGTCAAGGCCGACTGCAAGGTGGTGGCGGTTGATAGTTTTTTCTCTGTGCTCAAGCGCACGGAAATGCTCACGGTCAACGTGGAGGAGTTGAATTACCTCGCCAAACGGCTGGACAGCTTCGACACCGGCGAGGCCGCACAGTTTCAGGCGATGGCTCACAAGCTGGAGCTTTTTGAGCTGAAGGATCTCATCAACCTGACCTTCTGCTGCCAGCAGGCCACGGTCATCACCGACTTTTCCGACCTCGCCGGCATCGGCCGCGACCACTACATGAACCTGCACGGCGGCAGCGCAAGTGTGGATGAACTGAACGCGCTGGACGACAAGGGAACCGCACGGCAGCTCATTGAAAGCGGCAGCGGCACGACCACACCCTACGGCGTGGTCTATGACAACGGCATGAAGTTAGAGCAGATCTACGATGGCCGGTTCTTCCCTTGCTATTACTGTGAGCCGAATGCCATCACCGTTGCGGTGACCTCCAAAGCCGAACCGGAGGACACGGAGCATATCACATGGCTGTACCTCCCTATGGTGCAGGAGGAGATCGACCGCACCCTCCTTCGCGGGGACATCACAGATCCCGCAGATGTCCGCCTGCGGCTGGAGGATAGCCAGCTTCCCAACGAGGTGGACGTCCTGTTGGATTTGGATCGTGAAATTCTTTCTGACCTCAACGAACTGGCAGCGGCAACGGATGGGTTATCAAAAGCGGATATGGAAAAGCTGGGTGCCGTGGTCATGTTGGCAAAGCCAAAGTCCGCGGCACAGATCAAAAACCTTGCGGAAAGCCTCGACCTCTTTGACTTTGCCCCCGGCGTGCATACGCCGCAGGACTACGGCAAGTACATGATCCAGCAGTCCGGTCATTTCGACTATGACGAAAACCTCGACGCTTTTTATGACTATGAGAAGTACGGCACGGAGCGCATGAACGAGGAGGACGGGATGTTCACCGACCGGGGTTACATCGCCTATAAGGGCTATATCAGCATGGAGGAAGTGATGAACGGAAGCCAGAGCAGCCACATGGAGATGGGAGGGATGATGTGATTATTCAAGCAGAACTCAGACGGAAACAGTCCGAGTACGAGGGGGACTTTGTGTCGTGGCTGTATGGATTTTGAGAAATACGGTCAGGACTGCATGGGAAATGACTGCGCGGCAAAAACAGAGTTCGGCCTGCTGCGGCGCTTGGAGCCGCCGTTCCCGGAGCAGCGGCAGGGGCAGAGG
>ERZ779852.2518-NODE-2518-length-14799-cov-6.440315_pt1 | contig 14799 bp, 9 predicted proteins | sample MGYA00511559_ERZ779852 | MGnify/ENA primary metagenome ERZ779852 (study PRJEB29588, sample SAMEA2157977) | human gut metagenome | biome: human gut; feature: human-associated habitat; material: faeces | place: Denmark | collected 2008/2010 ...
TACACGTATGCCAAGACCCTGGTAATTCCAAGGTCGTTAATCTTCCTCGTTTTTTTGATGCGGTTGCCCTGAAAATGCCGCTTCCGTCGCTTCCGAAGGCACTCCTTCCCTGCGCCCTCAAAAATTTTGACGAATGTCTTGTCCTCAAAAAAAAGTTGCTTTTTTTCAAAAAAATTCCCATTCCCCCATTTACTTTTTTCCTCCCCTCGGTATATACACACAGACGCCGCCCAAAAAGCCGCCGTCAAAAACAACAATAAACAAAAATCAATAATCAACTAAAAACAATAAAATCATGGCAGGAACAGCTAAGGCAATGAAACAGCTTATAAAGAATATAGAAATCGATAAAACAAAGAATTCAAGCGCTTCAACGTGTACGGATTTGGCCGATTCGCTTGATTTACTTTCTTCCGGTATATATACAGAGGAAGAAAGGTTTATATATGAACTTCTTCAAAATGCAGTTGATGCGTTTGAGGACGCTAAGGATGATTGTTTACATATACGCATAGTTTGTCGGGATGGTTATATCGTTTTTATGCATAATGGCACTCCGTTTTCGGAACGGGATATAGTTGGCCTGTGTTCTGTCGGTAATGGAAATAAAACGCGAAACGTTAAGAAAATCGGGTACAAGGGCATCGGTTTCAAATCTGTGTTTATGCATTCACCTAAAGTTACAATTCGTAGCGAAGATACATTATTCCGCTTTGATAAAGACTGCTGGGAAGACTTTAAGTTTGATGGCAAATCACATGACCGGTATGGAAGAAAGTATCGTTTACCATGGCAAATCATACCACTGCTGACAGATAACGATCCGTTAGATATAGATACGCAAGGCTATAATGTTGTCACCTACATAAAGACTGACAGGATGGAGTCTTTACGACGTAAAATAGAGCAAATGTTAGGCGGCTGTCAGTTCTTGTTGTTCTTGGGCAGCAACTCAATCGAGATAGAGTTGTACGATGAAGATAAGTTGGTCAGGAGTTTGGAAAAACGAATATCGGAACAGAAAAAACTATCGAATGAATCTGAACATCAAAAGGTGATTTCGTTATATGACAATGGAGAAATCGATAGTAAATGGCTCGTATACCAGAATGATGCGGTGGCTGTTCCTAAGGCTGTGAAGACAGAAATCAGCACTGACTCGAAAGTGCCTACCAAGTTGAAAGAACTTGATACTTTTGATGTGTCTTTTGCAATACGTATAGACTATAATGGCAATATTGAGCCGGTCAATAACTCAGTCTTATATACGTACTTGCCTACATCATATGGCTTTGGCTTGCCTTTCTTGGTTAATGCCAACTTTATCACTGATGCCGGTCGACAGCAAATAAATACGGATTCTGTTTGGAATATGATGATTGTCGAATCTTTTCCGAAACTGTTCTTTGCTTGGGTGGCATCATTTTCTCGTGAAATTCCGGACTTTTACAAGGTGATGCCTAAGAAAAGAAACGCGAGCGATGCCGTGAGCCAATCATACAATGAAGCCCTTATAGATGCAATAAGTACTATTCCGTTCATTCCTGATGCTACAGGCGAAAGACTGCTTAAATCTCCTGAAGCATTTTGTGACCCGTATTCATTTGTGAATGCAGTTACCGAGGCTCGTTTTTCTTCAGTGGTATCATCGCTCTGGGGTATAGGATTCAGTGAAAAGAATTGTGTAAGCGAACTACTGAGTGAACTTCCTGCATGTTATAGTGTTAAATCGTTGGACAAGAGTGAGGTATTATCCGTCATAGAGAAATCGGACGAACTATATGATGGTATAACGGCAGAAGAGAATATTACCCTCCTTCGTTGGATTAAAGAGTGCTCAGTTTTTGAGGGGACAGAAGCAACACGTTTCCTGTCAAATATGCGAATTCTCTTAGATGAAAATGAAGATTTGGTCAAGCCCGTTGACACATTCTTTCCCTCGGATTATAAGGATGAGAACTCTATGGCTGCTAATGCCCATATACTATCGAATGAAGTATATAACTCGTTATCATCGGAGGATGTAGCTTGGCTGAAAAACTTAGGTGTCAACGAAATGTCGGATATATCGGTTATCAAAAACGTTATTTGTCGGCCGGGATTTGTTACTGCCGATAATTCGGTGAAAGTGATACGTTTCATTTTTGGCGTTTTTGGAACGAGCGATTTTGTCGGGTATGGTGAGAACCAGATAACAAATAGGGAATGTGCCTATTTGCAGTTGCTAACAAAAGATGGCAAACTGCATAATCCGTCGGCGGTCTATCTTAGCGAAGATTATGGTGTCTCTCTTTGCTTGGATCGTTTTGGTGGAGAACAGTATACAGTGTCATCTAAATATATGCGATTAAGCGACAGCCCCACTGCTTGGCGTTTATTCTTTGAAAAACTTGGTGTGCAAAGCGAGATAAAGGTCTCGCCAGTAACATACGAGAGGGGCGATTATGTGTTCCAGGCATTGAATAAACATGTTGAATATGCTGGTAAACACGAATATAATCACTCATATTATAATGGGAATGACTATTATATGTATCCTAGTGAAATTCAAGTGTTATTTCCAAGCCTGATACTGTTAAACGTTCGCAATTATGATTTATATAAATATGTATGGGAGAGCGTTCTATATAGGAGTATTTCGATAAGCAGAGAATCCGACTACATATACGGATCTACGGGCTATGGCTATACTAAGAAGGCATATTTATGTGATGATATCGAAGGACACAGATACTTGGGAGAGAATTTTCTCCCATGGGCAATGAAGAATTATCCACTATTGCCCGGTAGCGATGGTCGTTTACATAAGGTTCAGGAAATACTGGAGAATACAGATGAAAACAAGGATATGTGTGGTCCGTATTACCCTGTTCTTGATGTAGAAACGTCAATCGATCCTTCGTGGAAGAAGTATATGGTGTTCAAACCAAGCTTGTCTTTATCGGAATGCCTTACAATACTTGAGAAAATCTCGTATGATAGAGACGTAGAGACAATAGCTGCGAACAAGGAAAGGATAAGCCGATTGTATGCGTATATTGCAGATAACTTTTGCAATCATATATCGTCCGAGGATAATACTCTGCTCGCACGATGGGGCAGGGGACACAAAATACTATCGAAGGATGACCGCTTTATCGCACCTTCTGAATTAGTTTTTGTTTCAGAAGATTTGGGCAAGATAGATGATGTCGAGAACCAGATTTATAGGGGTAAGTATGTCGGAAACAGAAACGATAGATTCGTTACTTTCCTCAAAGCTGTCGGTGTGAAGTTCATTGATAAATATGAACCGGTGTTTGAGGGCGCTCGAACAGAAGATGTAAGTTTTGAACAATCGTTACAGGACAAGATGCCATATATAGCGTTGTTGTGTACTGGAAAAGACGCTGATTGCGATACATATGAAAACACTTTTGCTGAGGTAAAGTGCGTCCTGAACGTTATAAAATTCTATCGACAAGATGCGATTTACCTAAATTTTGGTGGTACGCGAATAAAGAAACAGATGATAGTGGATGGCAACGATTTCTATCATATAGGGTCAATGACACTCGCAATCAAGGAGATGCTTCTTTATGACTTGGCAAAAATGCTCAAGATTATTCCTGACAGGACTATATTATTCGCCATACTCCAGATGAACGATTTGTCAGAAATCAGGTCTTATATGGAGATGAAAGAGTATAGGGTGGATTATGTCCCAGAAGAAGTGTCACCAACTACGGTAAAGACAAAAGCCTCTGACACTGAATACAACAATACGGATGATGACTGTCTGCATAATGTGATGATGAAGACCTACGATGGCTCTATGGTTAAAATCTCCATTCAAGAGCCGCAATATGGCGGACTGTCAGAGCAAGAAATGCATGATGCTTTGGTCGCAGCCAAGGAAGCCGTACGGCAGCTACTCGAGAGTAAGGGCTATGAGTTCATACAGGGAATATGCGAGGACGCATGGTGCAATATCTATGGGGTGATCTCACCGGAAGGGAAGGAAACTCCGCTGGTAGTACACAGCTACAAAGACCGGACACGTCAATTCGCTTTGAATGCATCTGACTGGGAGCAGCTCTCTCAAGATGGAGCTATGCTATGGGTTGTCACAGGTGATGGTCCGCAATGCGTTCCGTTCCTTGCGTTGCCGAGCGATGGTTCTACAATATGCATCACGTTTAGTGCGGAGAACATGCAGTACAAGGATCGCTGTGTTGTGCTTGCTGAGACGTTACGATACTTCAAAGGTTTGCAGTTCCAGCTAGGGTCAAACATTATACGAGATTCCAGGCCGCAGTTGTTTAATTCTTCGACTGACAAATCCAAGCCTGTTGTCGAATCGATGCGAAAAATGTTCGGCAAACCGGAACAGTGTGAAAATAAGCCTGTTGCCGGCGCTAATGAGAATGCATTGCTTTAACTATGTGGATTGATAGGAGGACGCAGGTGCAGTTCTTGGAGGACGAACTGAGGGCTGAGACGGAAGCGTATAAGAAGAAGTTTCTGACTTCGGCAATGTCTCTACTCAAGAACGACGAGATGTTTGTAGCCCAATTTGTAGGGTTCAGGGCCGGGCAAATGGTGATGAAATTCCCGAATACCCGTGCCTTGCCCCGCAAGGGCGAGTTCCTGCAGTGTATGGCTTTGCCGCCTGAGTTGCAGAACTATCGCAACTGGGGAGCTATGACCTATCAAGATTTGTATCGCAAGCAAATTAGTTCGACCGAGGCTGTGTGCGTATGGCATGGAAAATCCGATGACAAGCGCTTTTCGCTTGTCGGCTTCAGCCGCATCGATATTGACTTCGCGGATAAAATACGGAAAGTGCCGGGTCTAATCCTCGCTTTTGCACCGCAGCGTCCGCCGATAGACTATATGCTTAATCTTCAATCTTTGGTTGAAAAAGACGATGGCGATGCCGTCTCAAGTGTATTGGACGTAGATTTTGAAAATCGCAATTGGAATCCGTTGTATATAAGGCAGAACAATGTCTCGGATTACGTATATAAGCAGTTGCAACTGACAGATACAATGATACTGCAAGGTCCTCCGGGGACTGGCAAAACATTCGTTATAGCGGAGTTGTGCGCTCGTCTGTGTGCCGAGGGTAAATCCGTCTTGGTTACGGCGATGACCAATCGAGCGTTGATGGAGCTTGCGTCAAAAGAACCGCTAAAGGACTTGTTGCAGAAAAAGAAGATATTTAAGACCAATGTGACTACTGACGAATTTGAGTTGTTGGACAAATTGCAACCGGCCAAACAACCTATATCAATGCCTTCTTGCCTGATGCTGTCTACGTTCTATGTCGCCAGTGGAACTGCATTAGGTGTGGGTGCAGAGCGGACATTCGACTATGTAATTATGGACGAGGCCAGTCAGGCGCTATTACCGATGTTCGCTGCCGCCAAGAAGCTTGGCGCTAAAAACCTATGGGTCGGGGATATATGCCAATTGTCGCCGATAGTATCCCTGAACAAGGACCGGATACGTATATGCGGCTATCAACCTCTTGTCGATGGCTTGAAGACTGCGGCTGATGTTGGAATTGCGCCTGTATACCAGATGACGACAACTTATCGTTTCGGGCAACGTGCAGCTGATTATACCGGCCTATTCTACAACAAAACACTAAAAGCACAAGATGATTTCGCCTTTGAAGCAATACCGATGTTGGACAATGTCCTGAGCTCTAAGGGCGGTCCGACATTGGTGATGACGGATATGCCTCCCGGAAATAATGTTCCGGAATTTGCAAATGTGCTCGCTGCATATATTCTAAAAAGTATCTTGGCGGCAAATCCAGAGAAGGAAGTGGCCGTGCTGTCGTGTATGAAAAATACCGTAAGGGCGTTACAGCGAACTATCAACCAGTACGTAGAATGTCGCGATAATGTACTGGTTGACACTGTCGCAAGGGTACAGGGGCTTACGACTGATATCACAATATTCATAATTCCGAATACATCATACATACACACTGCAGAACAGCATCTGTTCAATGTAGCCACGAGTCGAGCACGTGAGCATACAATTATTATTGTGGATAAATCAATTTTCAGGTTTTCGACAATCAAACCATTAGTTAAGGATTATCTATCTAAACTTTTGGATGATCAGTCGATATATGTCTCTGAGAAAATGCTACGCGAAGGCGCTTCCGATTTGAAGTTGCGCTAATATGTCCGGTAGATTCCGTTCCAAGTATACCGACCGTTGATTCCTGTAACCGCCGTAACTGTTGCGGCGGTTATGGGAGGGCGGCATGGGCGTGGGCGTGCGGTGATTTTCGGCGGATTTTGTGGGTTGAGGGATATTTGCTAACTTTGCGGAAAGTATCGAAAGACGCAAAACCAAGGAAATGTCACAAGACAACACAATAGACAATAGTATGCCCGAAGGCCATGCGCCTAACGGCCAAGATATATCTTTACACAATCAGAAGTGTCAATGTCCGGGGACATCGGCACATCAAGGTGGTGCGGCAAGTGTGCCGCCGGTGCCGGCCGAATTGGCGGACATTGCACCGTATGATGACGGGTGCTTCCGCGAGAAGCTGGAGAAACTGGTGGGCGAAGAGGGCTTCGAACATGCCATCCGCTTCGTGATGCCGGACGTTGATTATCCGCAGTTTGTACAGCATCTGTTGGCTGTACGCAATCAGCAGGACTTCCAAAGCCGTATTGTTGGCGGTTTCCTCGAGGATTTGGCACGCAAGACCTCGGATGGTATTTCGATGTCCGGCGTGGAGAATATTGTCGAGGGGCAGTCTTACACCTTCATCAGCAACCACCGCGACATCGTGCTGGACGCTTCGTTCCTCAACGTGTGCATGATACGCGCCCATCGTCCTATAACCCAGATTGCTATCGGCAACAACCTGCTTATCTACGATTGGATTACGGACTTGGTGAAACTGAACCGCAGTTTTATCGTCAAGCGTGATGTGTCCAAGATGGACGCTGTGCGTGCTGCTCAGCAGCTGTCTTCGTATATTCGCTATGTCATTTCCAAGCGTCACGAGAGCGTGTGGATTGCTCAGCGTCAGGGTCGTGCCAAGGATTCGAATGATGTGACTCAGGAAAGCCTTGCCAAGATGCTTGCCTTGGCCGGAACGACCAAGGACTTTGCCTCCAACCTCGAAGAAATCAACCTCTTGCCGGTATCCATCACCTACGAGTACGATCCTAATGATTACTTGAAAGTTGATGAGTTTGTACTGCAACGTCGCGACCCTGAATTCAAGAAGAGCCAGCATGATGACCTGCTGAGTATGGAGACCGGGTTGCTGTCGCCCAAGGGTCGCATACACTTCCATTTTGGCAAGCCTATAAACGATGATTTGCGTGCCATCGAAGGTACGCCGCGTATTCAGGCTGTACATCAGGCTTGTGCTTTGATAGACCGTGAGATACACCAAGGCTATCGTTTGTATCCGATTAACTATATCGCCTACGACCGGCTTAGCGGTACCGATGCTATGGCCGGGAATTATAGCGCTGACGATGTCAAAGCTTTTGACAATTATGTAGAGCGTCAACTTGGCCGTGTCAATGTTCCCGGCGGTCTTGTCGGGGACGAAAAAGATTACGCTCGGGAGATGCTGCTGACTATGTACGCCAATCCTGTGCGCAATCAAATGGCTGCGAGGTGTTAATCCGCCTCGATAATGACCACGAACACTAATGTGGCTATGAAATAGCCTCACAGTACGCCATAATGACATAATAGAATATGCGATTGGTACTGATTACACTCGTGACCGCCCTTATATTGGGGATGTTGGCCGATGCCTATATATGGATGGCGTTGCGCTCATATCTTCGCCGTCGAGTTTTTGCCAATGTGCATTTGGTTGTGTCCGCGCTTATGGCATTGTTGCTTGTGTCCATAATATTGATGCCGGTACGTACAGGCAGCGATGATGTTTTACGAGTCACGATGTGGATGCTTTATGCATATATCAGCGTGTACGTATCCAAATATCTTTTTGTGATAGTAGACGCCTTGTCGCGTCTGCCTATGTTGTGGCATCGAAGTCGCAGCCGTGTATGCACGGGTGTCGGCACAGCCCTCGCAGTCATTGTATTCCTGGGTATGTGGTATGGAGCTCTTTGGGGCCGTTGGCAGACAGATGTTCGCCATATCGAAGTGCCGATGCAGGGGCTGCCTAAAAGCTTCGACGGGCTGCGCATTGCCCAAATTAGCGACCTTCATGTCGGCACTTGGGGCGATGATACCACCATGGTGGCACGTATTGTAAGCCAAGTCAACGCTTTGCGCCCCGACCTGATAGTGTTCACCGGAGATATTGTCAATCGCCATAGCGCCGAGTTGCAATCCTTTATGCCGGTGCTCGCCCGTTTGCACGCCTCTTATGGCGTCTATTCCATCATGGGCAACCATGACTATGGTGACTACGAAGATTGGCCCGATGCTGCAGCCAAGGCAGCCGATGTCTCGGCCCTCAAGGACATGCAGAAGCGCATGGGGTGGAAGATGCTCAACAACGAATATGACGTCTTGCGCAATGCTCAAGGTGACAGCCTTATGCTGGTCGGCGTCGAAAATGTGGGCGATCCGCCCTTTGCAACTTATGGAGACTTGACTGCCGCATATCCCACACCGGGTGACAGTGCGGCCAAGATACTGCTGACGCATAATCCCGCGCATTGGGAGCGCGACATCCTCCGTCACGATGAGCAAAAATTCGCTCTCACTTTGAGCGGTCACACCCACGCCATGCAAATCGAGGTGCTGGGCCTATCTCCGGCTGTCTTCCGGTACCGCCATTGGGGAGGTCTCTACGATGAGGATCCCGCGCATATGCTGTATGTCAATATAGGTGTCGGCACCGTGGGCTTCCCCGCACGTATAGGCGCCACGCCCGAAATCACACTGCTTACCCTGCGCTCGCGCCACCTCTAACCTACGATGAACTCGACTACGCAAGATATTCCGGTGCTGCTCACCATAGGCTCCAATGCTCGTGATGCCAGGCGTCGCGTCAATGAAGCCTGCGACTACCTGCGTGGTATCATTGCCGGCATACACTTCAGCGATGCTATTTGTGCGCCGTCTTACACCGGCGTGGGGGCTGATTACGTCAATATTGCCGTCACCGGTACCTGTACCTGCTCCAGCGAAGCGTTGCACCGAGAACTGCGTCGCTACGAAGATACACATGGGCGTCATCGCCCCGATTTACATGGCGACGTCGCCATAGACATAGACATAGTGACTTACGGCGAAGACGTCCTCAAACCCGCGGACATGGCCCAGCCGTGGCTGGGGCGTGCCCTGGAACTTATACACGACTGTTAACCGTGGATGTTGAAAAAATGTCCATAAAAAGTCGCCCGGACATGCGACACGTCCGCAGACTTAGCGTTAACTTTGTATCGTCTATAAACGCGCACTGCAGCGCCGAACCTACGACCCCGATACCGGGATTTCTCTAAGCAAAGCAAACACAATGGACAACAACGAAAAAAGATATGGCAAGGGTGGATACCGCAGCAATCGTGACGACGGCCGCCCCAAAGACACGGCAGGACGCATAGTGCCGCGAGACAAAGAACTCGAACAGGCCGTATTGGGCGCCATGATGCTCGAAAAGGATGCTTATACCACCGTCTGCGACCTCCTCAAGCCCGAGAGTTTCTACGAGCCCGAGCACCAGATGGTCTACGAAGCTATACAGACTTTGGCCGCGGCACAGAAGCCCATAGACATGCTTACCGTCATCGAGCAACTGCGAGCCAATGACACCCTCGACAAGGTGGGCGGCCCGGCCTATATTGCCGAACTGACTGCGTGCATCACCTCGGCCGCACACGTCGAGTACCATGCACGCATAGTAGCACAGAAATACCTGGCACGCGAGCTTATCAACTTTGCAGCCAATATTGAAGGCAAGGCATACGACGAGACCAACGATGTGGACGACCTATTGCAGGAAGCCGAGGGACGTCTCTTCGAGATTTCGCAACGCAACGTCAAGAAAGATGTTACACAGATAGATCCGGTCATTTCTCAGGCCATCAATCAGATACAGAATGCCGCTAATCGTGCTTCCGGTCTCTCCGGCCTCGAAAGCGGATTTCATGACCTGGATAAGCTTACTTCCGGATGGCAGAATTCCGATCTTATCATCATTGCCGCACGTCCGGCCATGGGTAAGACCGCCTTTGTCCTCTCTATGGCCAAGAACATGGCCATCAACTACAATACACCCATTGCCGTATTCTCGCTTGAAATGTCCAACCTGCAGTTGGTCAACCGTCTTATATCCAATGTCTGCGAAATTGATGGTACAAAAATCAAGAGCGGACAACTCACTCCTATGGAATGGGAACAACTGCTGGCACGGATCAAGAACCTCAATGGAGCACCCCTTTATATTGACGATACTCCGTCACTGAGCATCTTTGAATTGCGCACCAAGGCTCGTCGCCTTGTGCGCGAACACCAAGTTAAGATGATTATCATCGACTACTTGCAACTGATGAATGCCTCCGGCATGAAATTCGGCTCGCGCGAGCAGGAAGTCAGTATGATTTCGCGTTCGCTCAAGCAGCTGGCCAAGGAACTTGACATCCCAATAGTGGCGCTGTCGCAGCTTAACCGTAGCGTTGAAAACCGCACGGACGGCAAGCGCCCCCAGTTGAGCGACCTTCGAGAGTCCGGCGCCATCGAACAGGATGCCGACATTGTATGCTTCATACACCGCCCCGAATACTATTTGCATAGCGACACTGATGCCAATGGTCGCGATATTCGTGATTTGGCCGAATTTATTGTGGCTAAGCACCGTAGCGGCTCGGTGGATGACATTGAGCTTCGTTTTCGCAAACGTTTTGCGCGTTTCGAAAACATGCACGAAGACCAGCCCGTTACCAGCCTCGCTTCCGTGGGGTCATCGCTGAACGGTGGTGCAGCCGTGCCTGTGGGCTCGGCTCCATCCGCCGGGGTGATGTCATCGCCCACCTCTCCGTCCGGTCCGGCCATAGGAGGAAATGACCCCCTTGGCGGACCTATTCCCGACGCAGACTTTTAAGAGACGTATAGTCCGAATGCACTAAGTGTATAGAGTCATTAAAAGGCCCTAATTCCGGCGACACCAACGAATACACCATCAATCTCATAATACACCAATGAATAAGCGTAGTCTTGTATCAATCTCCGACATCGGCCGAGACGAGATTTTGACATTGCTGGAACAGGCCGCGTGCTTTGAACGTAATCCTAACCGGCGACTGCTGGAAGGTCGTGTCGTGGCCACGTTGTTTTTTGAGCCTTCCACGCGCACGCGTCTTAGCTTCGAGACCGCCGTCAATCGTCTTGGCGGACGTGTCATCGGGTTCAGCGATGCAGCCAACACCTCCACCTCCAAGGGCGAGACTCTCAAGGATACCATCAAGATGGTGTCCAATTATGTCGACCTGATTATTATGCGCCATCACCTCGAAGGGGCGGCGCGTTATGCTTCCGAAGTCACGGATGTCCCCGTCATCAATGCCGGTGACGGTGCCAACCAGCATCCTTCGCAGACCATGCTCGACCTCTATTCCATATACAAGACCCAAGGACGTCTTGACAACCTCGACATAACACTTGTGGGTGACCTCAAATACGGGCGTACCGTCCATTCGTTACTCCAAGCTATGCGGTGGTTTGGCAGCCGTTTTCGCTTTGTGGCTTGTCCCGAATTGCAGATGCCGCCGCAGTATACCGAATTCTGCCGCACCAACGGCATACGCTATAGCGAACATGTCGAATTCTCTCCCTCGGTGATACAGGGCAGTGATATTATCTATATGACACGCGTCCAGCGCGAACGCTTCACCGACATCATGGAATACGAGCGTGTCAAAAACTACTATACGCTCAAAGCCTCAATGCTTGAAGGGGCGCGTCCGAACATGCGCATATTGCACCCGCTGCCGCGAGTGGGCGAGATAGACCGCGACGTCGACGACAATCCCCATGCCTATTACTTTGAGCAGGCCCGCAATGGCCTATATGCTCGCCAAGCTATCATTTGCCGGGCTCTCGGCATAAATCCCGCCGACATCTGAATATCGACTCTCATACACAGAACATATTATGACTTGTGATAAAAAAGAACTCGCCGTAGCCGCTCTGCGCAACGGCACTGTCATCGACCATATACCGTCGGCCGCACTCTTCAAGGCCGTGCGCGTGCTCGGCGTTGAGTCTATGGACAAATACGTCACCATAGGCTACAACTTGCAAAGCAGCAAGCTCGGTCGTAAAGGCATCATCAAAGTTGCTGACGTCGAATTTTCTCAGGATGAATTGGACCGTATAGCGCTGTTTGCGCCCACGGCAGTAGTAAATATTATACGCGACTACGAGGTGGTAGAAAAACGTCCGGTCACTCTTTCGGACGATATTGTGGGCATTGTACGTTGCGCCAATCCCAAATGTATCACCAACAACGAGCCCATGGACACCCATTTCCATGTGGTATCGCGCGACCCGGTAGTCATCAGTTGCCACTATTGCACCTGTAGCGTCGCAGGCAAGGACGCACATATACTGTGAAACAGGTTTGGCGAGCCGGGACTATGCTCAATCCCGTGCCCGTGGTACTTGTAAGCTGTGGCGGTGCCGACCGAGACAATCTCTTTACCGTAGCTTGGATCGGGACGATATGTTCCGATCCGGCGATGCTTTCCATTTCGGTGCGCCCCAGTCGTTACTCCTATGGCCTTATTAAGAAGAGCATGGAGTTTACAGTCAATCTGACCACTGCCGATATGGCAAGAGCCACGGACTACTGCGGCGTGCGTTCCGGGCGCGACCTGGACAAATGGGCGGCGTGCTCGCTCACACGAGCTCCGGGCGTGGCTGTGGCATGTCCCTGCGTGGTTGAGAGCCCCGTGAGTATAGAATGTCGTGTGCGCGACATCATGCATCTTGGTACGCACGACTTGTTCATTGCCGAGGTGCTGGACGTTTTGGCCGATGACGCCTATATCGACCCGGCCACCGGGGCTTTGGATTTGGAGCGCCTCGAAATGCTTGTCTACTGCCACGGCAAGTACTATGCCATGGGCCGTAATCTCGGTTTCTTCGGCTTTTCGGTCAAAAAGAAAAAATGAGTCGCACACAATCACCACGTACACAATCGCCACAAGCCAAAGTGGAGGACAGTGCACGGCGTCTTTCTAACGTCGTGACGGCTAAGGACGATTCCACATCCTCCAAGGTCAAAAGCGCAGAAATGCGGCCATTACAGCTTTTGGCTCCGGCACGTGATGCCGATACCGCTATTGTTGCCATAGATCATGGTGCCGATGCCGTGTATATGGGGGCACCTTCGCATGGTGCAAGAGCTGCGGCGGCCAACAGCATAGAAGACATTCACCGCGCCTGTCAATATGCGCACCGATATGGCGTCTGCATCTATGTGACAGTCAACACCATAATCTATGACGATGAACTTGACGATGTACGCCGCATGGTGTGGGATTTATACCATGCCGGCGTAGACGCTCTCATAGTGCAAGATATGTCGTTGTTGCGCATGGATTTGCCACCCATAGCCCTGCACGCCAGTACACAGTGCGACATACGCACGCCGCAGAAGGCACGCTTCCTGGCCCGAGCCGGATTCGGGCAGATAGTGCTACCGCGCGAATTGTCTTTGGATGACATTCGCCGCTATGCCGAGGAAGTGCCGCGCGGTACTTCCCTTGAGGCCTTTGTACACGGAGCGTTGTGTGTGTGCTACAGCGGAGACTGTCGTGCCAGTCTCGTTGCCGGTGGGCGTAGTGCCAACCGAGGTTGCTGCGCCCAAATGTGTCGCCTGCCTTATGACTTGGTAGACGCCGAGGGCGATGTCCTTGTACATGGGCGACACCTGTTGTCGCTGCGCGACTTAAACCGCATGGGCGACCTCGCTGCCATGGCCGATGCCGGCATCTCATCGTTCAAAATCGAGGGGCGACTCAAGAGCGCATCTTACGTGGCCAATGTGACGGCCGCCTATTCACAGGCCTTAGACGCTGTTATAGCCTCCTCATGTGGCCGCTATCGTCGCGCTTCGGCCGGGATTTCAGTGCCGACTTTCAATCCCGATGTGGCACGTACATTCAATCGTGGGTTTACGCGATACTTTATCGACGGCACCATGCCCGGCAAAGGCGAGATGGCCTCGTGGGACACTCCTAAATCTGTGGGTGTGCCCGTGGCACGTGTTGTCGGAGGACGCGGCCCAGGCATACGTGTGCATGTAGATGCAGCCCTTGCCAACGGTGACGGACTTGGATACTTTGACAGCAACCGCGAATACCGCGGTTTCCGTGTCAATCGTGTCAGTGCAGATTTGTCGACGATTTTTCCCGCCGGAGCCGTCGAACCGCTACGTGTAGGCACGGTGCTATATCGCAATTACGACAAAGCCTTTGAAGACGCACTTGCTCGCGGTGCCGAGCGACGCATACCTATCACCATGTCACTGCGCCGCATCGATGACAATCGTATTGCCCTGGACGTGAATGACAGCGGAAGGTCGGCATCAATTACCGCAGTCCTTGACGGAGTGCCGAGTCGGCAGGCTCGCACGCCGCAAGATGTTGTTCGTGCTTCGATTCTTACACGTCTTGGCGATACGATATACACACTTGTGGGCTTGGAAGATACCATAAAACCCGACGAATTTGTGCCGGCCAAAACCCTCACGACATTACGTCGTCAAGCCCTCGAGATGTTGGACCGCGATGCGGCTGTTGTTCGTACCATTGAGTCACGCCATGCCGATACGGCAGG